>VFQN01002354.1_pt1 | contig 29439 bp, 37 predicted proteins | sample 3512371 | NCBI WGS metagenome assembly VFQN01 (sample SAMN10412370, study PRJNA504923) | tailings metagenome | isolation source: Replicate 2 from Balatoc abandoned mine | place: Philippines: Itogon, Benguet | collected 2017-08-28 | reverse complement strand
TGGGAGTCATCCACCAGCTGATGCCCGACGGTTCATCATCCACTGGCAGGCACCTGCCACCGGCACGCCCCTCGCCAAACGAACGGCAAAGCGCCAGCAGTCAGGGACAGCATTTGTCAGACAATGGGATTCAACGTGTGTGGGCTGTGTGAGGCGGTGCTCAGCCAGTGTTTGTATGGAGCGGGCCACGGAACACCAAGGAATGTGGTGCTTTACATGGCAAAGCCACGTTGGCTCCAATGTTGCCATCAGCGCGTGGATGCAATCCTTAACAGCGAAGGCCCCGTCGCCTGTCATGATGCAAGGTGCAGGCGTGACGAGCAACTGCCAACATGTCCAGCAACATGCCGTAACGATGCCGCAGCAACAGGTAGGGACGGAAAGCACAACTCTTCACCACAGGTCATCGCACTGCCCCGGTGACACTAAGACTTACAGGGAGCGCGCAGTCCATGGTTGACCAACTCCAGCCGTGCATCACCGGAACACTGTTGTCTGCAAGGCGACTACCTTAGCATCAGCAATGAAGTCGCCACATGCACGGCTGCGCGCTGGCCCCCCGTGTGTTTCACTCCGCAGCTGCCTCATATGCAACACAAACACAAGCGCAGCATTACAGCAGCATGGTAACGGCCCGATCGTAGTTTGCTCCAAGTATATATGGAACTGGCTGTGCAACCTCAGGCGCAACAACGCCTTACGCAACAGCCCTGTGACACAAAGCTTTTATTCCCAACCCAGGCAAGCCGTCTTGGTCATGCCGTCCTGATGCCGATCCCCCTATACGGAACTCCACCACTTTACACAGCCACTAACACCATTACCGTCAAGGCGCCAACTGAGCCTGGCACCAGTCCTCTCGGACACCCCTCTCCCGTTCCCACGCCAGCTGTCCACCAGCGCTGCCGCATAGCCGCCGGCGGCGAGACAGCTGCCAGCAGACTGGCAGCAAGTTGCTGCCCTGTAGGGCCGCCAAACAGCTACCAGCTGCTGCAGCGGCACTGCACCGAAGGTTCACCACGGCGCCGCCGGAGCGCTGCCACCGAGCCGCTGTCAGCAAGGCGGCCCAGAGCAGCAGCCGCTTCACATCTTGCCGGCCTTGAAGGCGGCGGCCATGGCGTTGAGCGCCGAGCCGTTCTTGAACCAGTTGATCTGGTTGTCGTTGAAGGTGTGGTTTACGGTGATCTCGTAGGTGGAGCCGTCCTTCTTCTTGCCCGCCAGCTTGAGCGGCACGCCGGGCGCGAAGGTCTTGAGGCCCAGGATGGAGATGCGGTCGGTGGGGTCGATCTTGTCGTAGTCGGCGGGGTTGGCGAAGGTCAGGGGCAGCATACCTGCGGGACAGCCCGCGCACACAGCATCAGTTCGCGCTGTACAGCTGCTCTCTTGGGCGCTGCGAACTTTGCTGTGTGATACAGTCACGTTTCAGGGCACACTGGCTGCACAGCGCCGTTCTGGAGGACCAGCGCGCAGGGGCGGCAAGAATGCAGTCAACACTTGTAGGCCCGACCCCGCATACCCTGCTTCTTGAGGTTGGTCTCGTGGATGCGGGCGAAGCTCTTGACGATGATGGCCACGCCGCCCAGGTGGCGCGGCTCCAGCGCGGCGTGCTCGCGGCTGCTGCCCTCGCCGTAGTTCTCGTCGCCCACCACCACCCACGGCAGGCCGCGCGCCTTGTAGTCGCGCGCCGTGGCGGGCACCGGCCCCTCCTCGCCCGTGATCAGGTTGCGCACGGCGTTGGGCTTGCCGTTCTCGATGTTGATGGCGCCGATGAGCAGGTTGTTGCTGATGTTGTCCAGGTGGCCGCGGTACTTGAGCCAGGGGCCGGCCATGGAGATGTGGTCGGTCGTGCACTTGCCCTTGACCTGCACGGCCAAAAGGGGAGCGCTTTCAAATCCCCATGCCGAAGCCACGCACATGCGCTCGACTTACGGACCAGGCTTGTAGCGCCACGGCACTCGCCTAGCCCGCTGCTGCACCAACGAAATGCTTACAGTCGGCTAGGACTGGTGCACTTGTGCATTTTGGACCAGTCAGAGCTTATGCACGCTTGTTGCTGCGTGCACCCCGCACCTTGATCAGCACGGCCGCGTCCTTGATGTCGTCCCCGTCCCACCGCTTGAACGGCTCCAGCAGCTGCAGGCGCTGCGAGGCGGGGTCCACCTTGACCGACAGCTTGCCGCGCTCAGACATGTCCGAGGGCGGCGCCTGGTACACCTCGGCGCCCGTGTCAAAGCCGCGGGCGGGCAGCTCGTCGCCCTGCGGGATCTCCAGCTTGATCTCCTTGCCGTCTGCGGATGGTTGGCAGGAACGCAGGGTCGGCCGACGGGGAGCTCAACGCGTGGCTGCCTTGCACTCTCCAGTTTCGCGGGCCGCCGCGGTGTTTTCATCAGTCACGCGTACGCATGGGAGCTTCCACACAACAGGACAATCATGGGTTGTCGCCGACGAAAGAGCGCTCAGACGCCACAAGCCAACTATGTGCCGGCCCCGCCGCAAGTGCGTGGCAAGTCCCCACTGCCCATGTTACGACGGGCGCTTCGCCCATGCCCCTGCTACGGGCTTGCTTCCGTGCCCCCCGACGCGCGCCACCCTATGCCCAGCAGCCGCGCTCGCACCCACCAGCGCCGACCAGCGTGTCCTTCTCCGGGTTGAAGCTCAGGTCGCCGGCGATGGCGTAGGCCGTCACCAGCTCGGGAGAGGCCACGAAGGCGTGCGTGGCGGGGTTGCCGTCGTTGCGCGCAGCGAAGTTCCTGTCGGAGCCAGGTCACATCAGGTCGACAGGTTAGCCACGAGCTGCGTCAGCGGCGCGACAAACTCGGGGTGCTGCTTGATACCCGCGTCCAGCAGCTGGCTGGCTCATTCCCGTCGTAATTGCCTCATGGGGCAGCGCTGTGTGAACATATGTTGTTGATGAGGTGCAGCTCCAGCCCCAGGCCCCCGCACCTGTTGAACGAGGTGATGATGGAGTTGGCCTCGCCCTTGGCCACGTCCGTGCGCTTCCACTGGCCGATGCAGGGCCCGCAGCTGTTGGACAGCACCGTGCCGCCGATCTTGGTGAACGTGTCCATGATGCCGTCGCGCGCGATGGTGGCGCGGATCTGCTCCGAGCCGGGAGAGATGGTGAACGGCACCTTGGCCTTGATGCCTGCGGCGGGCCAGGGACGAAACGGGGATCAAAGGAGATGAACACCCCAGCCCGCTGTTGCCTCCCCCGTCCTAATCCCAGTCATGCGTGGCGTGCCTGTCGCAGAACGCAAGACCCTCGCCGGCCATGGCGCGTGCAAGTTCAAGTCCGCGTCGATTTGCGTCCAGAGGTGATCACCGCCGCCACGCACGCCCACAACCCGTCGATAGCGAGTCCACAATCCACCATCCTGAGTCCCCACCCGGTCCCCAGTCCAAAGCCGCTAGAGGTTGCCCCTGCCCCGCAGGCCCCCCACCCCACCCCCCGCCGGTCGCCTCCGAACGTTCGCATGCTGCCCCCAGGCCCCAGCCACGCCCGGAAGCCTCTTCCTTACACCCCCACACCGCGCCCCCACACCCACCCGCCGCCAGCGCCTGTCGCGCCACGGACGCGGCGCGCGCCATGTCCTCGTACGAGCTGTTGGTGCAGCTGCCGATGAGGCCGGCCTTGAGCTCGCTGGGCCAGCCGTTCTTCTTCAGCTCGTCCGCGAACTTGGACAGCGGGTGCGCCAGGTCGGGCGTGAAGGGGCCGTTGATGTGCGGCTCCAGCTCCGACAGGTTGATCTCAATCAGCTGGTCGTAGTGTGCGCCCTCGTCAGCACGCAGGTGGTCCCTAGGGGGAGGGGGGCGGCGGCGGCCGGATGTCTGAGACGGCGCCAACTCGTTTGCCCTTGTAAGAAATGCCAGGTACCCGCGGACCCCTTCACGCGACTGCATGTTGCCGTACGCTGTCCTACCCGGCCCCCGCCCGCCCCAAGGATTTCCGTGTTCGGCAATACCCTCAACACGCCCTCCGCCGGGCTAATTCTCCTGTGCATGCTTGGAATCTCTGTCGCACACGTGTACACAGAGCGGCCAGTGCTCCAGTTGCTGGAACCCTTCCTCACTTGAAGGAGTCGGCCAGGCTGGCCGCGGGCCCACGGCCGGTGGCCACCAGGTAGTCGTGCATGCGCTTGTTGTAGGGGAAGAGCGAGGTGGTGGCGCCGATCTCCGCGCCCATGTTGCACACGGTGGCCATGCCGGTGCAGCTCATGTGGTCCACGCCGGGGCCGAAGTACTCCACGATGGCGCCCGTGCCGCCCTTGACCGTGAGGATGCCCGCCACCTACCACAGGCGCAGAGGTGCAGCGACCCAGGGTTGATGGAGCAATGTGCGGACAGGGAAGTGCAGCCGCAACCACGCACCAGCACGCTCGCACAACAACGTACAAGCGCCCCACGTTTTTCATGCCCCCCAACGCCTCGCCGACTCCCCCTGCAAGCCCTTCCACACTCCCCCCGGTCCCGATCCCACCCTCCACCCTAATCCCTTCGCTCATCCAATCCACCCTGCACATCCGCACACCCCACACATCCCGTACACCCCGCACCTTGAGGATAACGTCCTTGGGCGAGGTCCAGCGGCTCATCTTGCCTGTCAGCTTGACGCCGATCACCTTGGGCGCCTTGAGCTCCCACGGCAGGCCCGCCATCACGTCCACCGCGTCCGCGCCGCCCACGCCCACGGCGCACATGCCCAGGCCGCCAGCGTTGGGCGTGTGGCTGTCCGTACCGATCATCATCAGGCCGGGCAGGGCGTAGTTCTCCAGCACGATCTGTGTGGTGTCCGGGTGGGTGGGTGGGTGGGCGTGTCGAAAGGCGCTGCATTCTGCACTGCGACTGGCAGTCCGTTCATGTGCTTTTGAGCAGTTCTCCACGGTAGCCTGTCCGCACCACACTCGCACGGCTGCGTTCCACGATGAACAGCGAACCATGCAACAAGCATGCGGACGAGGTTCCTCGTGCGCCCCATGCTGTTGGCAGGTTGCAACGACAGCCACAGCACGCTTCCGACACCACATTGAGGATGCGACCCTAGCTGTCGGAGGCTGCAATCCCCGCACACGCCCTGGCGCGAGTCAGGGGATATGAACGCCAAGACAGCTTATTTGTGAGCGGGGGCACCTGCCGCATGGATCGCCCTCCAGGTACTATGCCCCCCACCGCTTCCCACCACCACCACCACCAGGCCCCCGGCACTTTCGGACGCACCGCTGTTGTAACCCTCTCATCCCCTCCTGTCTCGCCACGCGCACTCGCCTCGTGTCCACCCATACACTGCCAATGTCCCGAGTCCCAAGGCAAATTAGACATCCCAAGCCTTTCGGTCGTCACCTTGCTCTACCCCCTGCAGTACCAAGCAACTTCAGGCCCCCCAAACCCCGGCTGCAAGTCCCAACCCCTTGTGCCAGCTTCTTGGCGCACGCACGGGTACGGTGCAAGCACAGGCACCGTGTGACCATACATCTCGAAAAGGACCAACAGGACGAGCTCCTGGTTAAGACACTGCGGCAAAAGAAGGCGCGCTGGGCGAGGGCCCCCGCCACCCACCGCAACAACGATGCTAGGGGCCTAGCAGTTGTGCGCATATCCGTCAGAGAAATAAATTGTTGCCGAGTTGCCTTTAGTCACACCGCGCACCTGGTGGATGATGCCCGAGCCGGGGCGCCAGAAGCCCACGCCGTACTTGGAGCCGGCGGTGGCCAGGAAGTCGTACACCTCCTTGTTGGTCTTGACGGCGTGGCTCAGGTCAGCCTCGCCGCCAAACTTGTTCTCGCTGCGCGGACAACAGGGGCACACGGTCAGAGTCAGGCCACCCCGTTGGCCACGCAGCGCCGCCCATGGGTATACTGTGCAATACCACATCCAGCTGTGGCGCGCGAGCGGCAGAGGCTAGGCTATCGGGCCAACAGAAAACACAATCCTCGCTAGCCCTGACATGCTTTTCGGTATCACCGTTAGGTTTGCACCGTAACTCCGTGAGCGGTCGAGGACTGTCCGGTTGCTGCCTCTCGACCGTGGCAGGATGCTTGCCACCTAGAACCCATTCCTGCTGCCGCCCCGCACCGCACGCTGCTGCTCCACGCACCATAGCGGTGCTTGACTCTAGAGTTGATCTGCACAGGTTCATACTGCCTACTGGACGGTTCGGTAGGGTGCTTGCACCAGGGCACATAGCATGTGTCCACTAGTGCTGCAGTCAACACCTGCTGCTCGACCCCCTTTACCGGTCTGGCTGGGGCGAGGTCGTGCCCTCAATAAGGTGGTCGCAATGGATGGTGGAGGGCACCATCGTCTTCGGGAGGCCCGAGGAGATGAATTGTAGCATGGCCATTTGGGCCGTTGCGTCTTGCATAGCAACACGGTCTGCGTGCACGCAAGGTGCGGGCACGTGAGCATGTTTGCCAAGACGCGACCGTGACCCTGCCACTAAAACGTATTGTTATTGCTCACCGGGACGGAGCTTCAGGTAGCTCACGCCGCGCTTCAGGTCCTGGTGCTCGGGGTCATCAAGGTGGCCATAGACAATCTGGGAAAAGGGAACGCCCGGATTAGCCTCAAAGCTCCAATCGATCTTACCACGAAAACGCGTCAAGCCATACCTTCTCGGCCAGCGTGAGGGGCTGGTTGAGGCGCTTGCGGACCACCTGCACGCCGAAAGTTGAATGCGCTTTAGTGAGATACTAGTTGTGAGCCCGCAGACGCTGCAGCCTTGCAGCAGTTACCTTGAGACGGTCCTCAATGGCCTTGTATCGGTCATTCACGTACTCCGTGGGCTCAAAACGACTCATAGGCACCTGCACAGCGCAACATTGTCGTCAGCAACCTGCCGAACTCCCTTGGTTATTCGCTACGTCGATGCCTCAATTGCTCACCTTCTCAGAGCCAGCGATAGATGAGAACGCCAGCACATGCTGCTGCCGCTCGCCTCGCCCAAGCAGGCGGGCCTGCGCAACAGGAAGGCGCAAAGGTTCTGCCACTCCGCCACAGCTGGCGAGACGAAGGCGTGCTGATTTGCAAAAGGTGTGCTTGTTGCATGTCTAGAAGCTCTAGATCTACTTTGCGACATAGAGAGACTGTTCCGGCGATTGTCATCAAGCAGCTTAGAAGGCCTCACCGAGCCTAGCCCAAAGCGGGCTAAAGGTGAAGATTGCATGGCCGCAACTCTCCCGCGGCAGTGTGAGTGTCGAGTAGAAAGCTGTTCCTGTGCTTTCAGGGGTTATGGCGGCTCTGGATGCTGGGATTGCAACACTCTCAGTCAGCAAACCGATGGCCCGTTTAGCCAATCATGCTGATTATGACCGGCAACAGATGATACGATTCTATCAATACTTGCTTACCGAGCAGGACAAGTTGTGAAGAGGCACGGAATTCATAACTTGAACCCTAAGCGTCCACTTGTCGCCCGGTGAGCTTTGTTGGCGCTGCAACTTACGCCTCTCCAGACTGACGTTGACTGGAGCCTGTACGCATATTGATTGTCCTTGCATAATACAAGGGCTTGCCCCTAGAGACCAATTTGCAACATGCGGCTCTTCATCACCTTGATCCTAAGCGACGATCGTGCTTGTCCAGTATTTTTTCTGTAGTTGTAGCTGTGGTCAGGCTCTCCAACTACGTGCGCAGCGACGCTTCCATTCCTAAGCACGACCGACCCGGGGGTCCGCGGGGAGCGCTGGGCCTGCGCTGGGCCTAGTTCACGCACCTAGTTTACGTCTTACACCATGCACGATGTTGTCCAAACCTCAACGTCATGCTCATCCTACGGGTGGATTGCTATGAACCTTTACGTTGCGCCGCGCTACAGCATGGGGGACTACGCGCTGACCCTGCGTCGTACGACCACTTGGCACTCGCGACTGACCGGGAAATAGTAGCTTGGTCCAGGCTGGTCGGTCCGTGGGGAGATGGAGTCTGGGGTGAGGGCAATGTGCGTAGCCACAGGCAGGCCGCAGGGTCCCCTTGGCTTCGCGTGCTAAGCTGCGGCAGTCCTAGCTGGTCCTGAAACGGCCCCCACACCCCGGAGCCACATTGACCATGGCTTGACACGTGAGTGTGTCGGTAGTGCACCGGTATGCAGCGTAACGACTGGTTTCATCAGTCAGGACCTCCCCCATAAACTAATTCGCGTGAGCCCTCCAGGTGCGGTCAAGGGTACATACGCAGGTACGCTGAGCTACGTTGTACAATGTTTCCTACCAGCTTGCACACATTGCTCTCTTGGTCATGCATCTGACGCACGGTCGAGGAACATTGAGGGCCGGCAAATGTGTCTTTTTACGATACAAGATCTTTACGCGCAGCGTCAGACGTGTGCGTCAGTTCACATTGTCTTCTCAGGTAAGCCCCGACAAATCAAGGCAAAAACTTCCTCCTTCCTGCTGTTTACAGGGAAGAAAGCTGCAGACACACTCCTTATACCTGCAGCGGCCTCCCCGTGTCCAACAGGCAGCCCGTAACGCAGGCTGCATCCCCCAGACCACGCGTGGGCTCACAGATGCGCACACGGGAAAAACGGCGGGGCTGGATGGCTCATATGCGATGCCATAAACCCAAAAGGGCACACGCAGGCCCAAGCCTACCAAGCCCGGTGGCCCCTCCGACCGAGAGCGCTGTCGCACTCAAACCCTCATCACCCTAGGGCAGACGCCCCTGACCCAAATACCATATGCACACTCTTCACAGCAGGCGTGCTCCTGTCCGTGTTGCCCCGCTGTGACAGCACGTCACGAACGCAGTGCACCGCCCGCCTCGCGCCACACGTAAGGCCGCGAGCTGCTGCACCCTGCCTGGCTCCGAGGCTCCAGAGCGCCAACCGCCATGCTCCAAGCTGTTGCCCCCAGATGTAACTGCCGCTGCGTTCCCGCAGCCCGCCCGCCAGAGCTCCACGCGAAGCGCACTGATCCGCGCACAACCCAGCTAGCTGATGACAAGAAGCTGCAAGGCAGGACCCCCGCCGTTGAACGCTTAGCCGCTGGTGGCAGAGGCACCGCCCACGATCTCCGACAGCTCCTGGGTAATCTTCGCCTGGCGCTGCTTGTTGTAGGAAACGGTCAGCACCTTCTTCAGCTCCTTGGCGTTGTCCGAGGCGTTGTTCATGGCGTTCATGCGGGCAGCCAGCTCAGAGGCCAGCGCCTCCTGCAGCGAGCGCAGCAGGCAGCTGTTCATGTACAGGGGCAGAAGGGCGTCCAGGATCTGGGCGGGCTCCTGCTCGAAGATGAGGGATGGGTCCAGGGCCTCCGTCTCGATGGTGCTCTTCTCGCGCTCCACCACGAACTCGCCGCCCTTGGTGGTCAGCTTGAAGATCTCGTCCTCAGCAGCGTCCACGCACTTGCCCTCAGCGTCGCACAGCTCGCCCATGGGGGTCATGGGCAGCAGGGTCTGGATGGTGGGGTTCGAGGAAATCAGCGACACGAACTTGGTGAAGATGAGCTCCACCTTGTCGGCCTCTTGGGCAATGAACGAGGAGAACACCGCGTCGGCGATGGCCTGGGCGTCCTTGGTGGACGGGGTCTGGCCCAGGTTGAACGACTCTGCGAGGAGCAAGGACGTGTTTTATCGGAGCTGCCTCATATGGCGTGCAAAGGATCTAAAGCACAGGGAGGAACAGTACCACATGCACCGAGTGCTGCCGAGTGGCGGATCGACGTGGCAGGGCACGCAGTGAGTGCAGCATGTGTTGTGGCCCGCCCATTAACCCAGGAGCTGCCTGGGCCTACATGAAGGCACTCCTGAGCACTCACTGGCAATCTTGTAGTTGCGGCGGGAGAAGTACTGAGAGCCCTTGCGGCCCACGCACACCAGCTCCACCTTCACGCCCAGAGCCTTGAGCTCGCGAATGCGGGCCTCGGTCTGCGCAAATCAGACAGTACATCCCAGTTAGGCCTGTAACCGTGCAAACATTCAATGGGAGCTACATCAAAGCTATGCACACCCCCGTCGCCCCAGAATCGCGACGCTCACACCTCAGCGACGCAGGCGAGTTCGCGGCAGCGCGTGACCAGCTGCCCCAATTTTGCAGCAATGACTTTGATTATGCGCTGTGTGCCGCATTCTCTAACAGTAGGCGACGCCAGCCATGGCTGGGCGCACCTTCTTGATGATGAAGTTGTTGTAGCCGCCGCACAGACCACGGTCACCGGTCAGCACAACGAGCATGACAGTCTTCACAGGGCGGACAGCGCACAGGGGCGAGTCCACGTCCTCGGCGCGGATGCGCTGGTTCACACCGTAGAGCACCTGTTCGGTGAACGCCGCGCAGCCGATATGCACTGTCAGTGCAATGAATATAGCGGCGCAAGCAAGCCAAGCTCCCTTCCAGGTGGCTGCAACGCGACCAATCGTGCAAGCGTAGCATTTTGCGGTGGCGACAGGGCGAATCGCCCACGCACCTTGACCAGGTTCTCCGAGAAGGGGCGGCCGTTAATCACAGCCTCCTGAGCGCGGCGAACCTTGGCAGCGGCCACCAGCTTCATGGCATCGGTGATCTTCTGGGTGTTCTTCACCGAGGCGATGCGATCGCGCACCTCCTTCAGGCCGGCAGTCACCTGAGCGAGCCATACACCACGGAGCCCGTCAATATAGAGAACTAAGAGCTGGAGCCCAAGTGTGTATAGCTGGTGATGGCGCGGTCACCTGCAGGGAGCCGCGGCGGGCAGGGGCTGGCCGGGTCGCCGACGCCTTGAAGGCGCGCTGGCCCAGAACGGTCTTAGCAGCCTGCATTTTTGTTTTGTTGCACGGCGCTACTCGCCGGCCAGGTAGGGAAGAGTGGAAGCGATCAGGCGGAAAGGCAGGGAGGAGGCAAGCTCTCAAGTCGAGATAAGTCCGTCTGCCGTACCGCCATGCGGCCCAAGAGAAGGACAGCGCGCACTGTTATGACGGCATACGCATTGATTATATGTTTCGGATTGAGCTTATTAGACCGTAGTAAGCGGTGGCCGTGCAGCACGAGTGTGCCACGAGCCTTGTGGACCCTTTCGGCAGCGCGCGTCGGATATCCGCCAGTCTACTAGCAAACTAAACCGTATTAAGGAGTTCTTGCAAAGCGTTCCCATGTGGCAGCAGGATTTTGCGCCTAGCTCGCGTTTGCAATCCTTGTGCACGAGCAGAGCTGTAGTATCCAATAAAGGACGCACGTCTGCGCTTTGGCAACCTACGCAGCTGAGGCGATTAGGGATTGCAGCCAAAGGCTCCACACGCGGTCGGGGGCGCGGGAAGCTCGTTCCCGGCCCGTGGGTCTGGCCCTCTTTGAGGGAACCTGTGATGTTTACTGGCGACATTAACCACAACCCAGAGTACCTTCCAGCATGCGCGGCACGGTCACTAGTCAGCTCGTGCCGGTGGCATTGGGGTGAGTGTAGCGGATCGCACATGTTTACTGATTGGTCCCATCTCGGCACCTGTGCGGGGCACGTGCGTGGGACCCTGGTTGCCACAGAGTTCAAGAGCCCGATTTGCAGGGGCGGAGAACCCAGCTGGCCCACTCATCCTGCCCAGCACGATTCCTTGCTGAGCTTGAAGGCCATGCCACCACGAGGCGGCCTCTCCTGCATTGCACCATGTCGCAGAGTCGGAACCTACTTGCGTGCTCTGAAGGGACGTTGTGACCTGGTGCAATGTGCGCACATTGCGGACCAGGGGGTCCCCTGTTGCGGACTGTAATCTTATTGTCAGGTCGTTGCGCGGGTGGTTGCGCCCGTAATATCTTCTGACAAGTGCTGCTTTTGAAATGGACGGCCCGCATGGCCCAGGGGGGATGCCTCGCTGCCGTGTGCGCTAGGTAGGCTCCAGGTGCAAAAGCCTGCGCAGAAGGGGATAGCCTGCGCAGGTAGCGACTTACTGAGCCGCCGTAGCAGTTGCAGTTCCGTATCTACTGTCTACTGTCTACTAAGTTGTGTAAGCCTTTAGCCTGGAGGTTAAATTGCATGCTGCGTGTTGGTGTTATGGCCATGGACCCATGGTTGGGCGCGTCCGGTACATAGCCTAGGGGGAACTAACTGGAAAGTCCAGGGATCGTCCCTTGCATTTCCTTGGCGCACATTGCGGAAGCCATTCCATTGGACGCCCAAGATTCTTGGCCGTGGTCGGTTACCTAGGGGTAACGAACGAGTTGGTTGCCACAGACGCTGCACAGCATCAACCTGCGAAAGCTGGCCATGCATTGTTGAAAGGGCTTTGCATTGCAGCCAAATGTATCCCAGAGCTAGCCTGGAGTGCAAGAAGTAAACTGGTTGAGCAGCAGGTCTCGGTAGCTACCCTTCGGTACGCAGCGTGCCGTAGCGTACAACTGGCGCCACCTGGGCCCTTGCTGCTTACCAGTCGTGTCAACGCTCCGCGCTACACCGTTCCGGCGAGGGGACACGGTCCTGACCAGGGCCTCTAATCCCGCCAGGTCTCGTCGTTGCACGTTGTTGCACGCCGTACCTTGCAGTACCTGTGGCCACCAGGGGCCTGCCCCTGGTGGCCACACTGTGCCACACCAGACACCAGCACACCACAGGTCAATACGCAGTTGCCTGCGCATTTGCCACCACAGTGCAATCATAATTATGGTCCACTTGCAGAGGAAGAAAGCTTAGTCGCCCACACACCGCACAGCGTCGTACTGCCCCGCTGCGGGAACCCGGGGCAGCCAGGGGAAAAAAGCCAGGAGGCAGCCAGGACGGCAGAAGCCTTGGCAAGGGCCTCTCCCCTGATCGGTCGCTCTTCCCTAGCTGTCGCACAAGCAACCCCTTTGGTACCTTTGCCTACGTCATCTATATAAGTTAGCAAAGGGAAACGGCTGATGTTGTGCCTTTTCTCTCAATTGTGCCGTCTGTCTTCGTTTGACCTTGACCCTCTTAAAACGCGGCGTGCACCTTCGGGGACGCCGTGACATTGCAAATCAGATCAAAATGCCGCTGTTTGATGGCACATGACCAGCGGCCGAGAGACAGCTGCCAGAGTTGACAGCATGGCAGATGGAACACCACGCCGCGGCTCAACTATAGCCGCGAAAATTGCAGCTTTTAGGTCTTTGGAAGAGCGCACCGCTCCTTTGAGGTAGGCACGAAACGGGCCTGGATGCATGTATATATTCAATTAGCGCAGGCTGGCAAACACCAACCGCAACGTCACGCAGGCTCCCCGAACGACAGGATGCAAATCAGGAGCAGGACTTTTGGTGGCTTAAGCATGCAGCTGGCAAAGAGGACGTGCAGTCGCGTGGGCCAGCCCGTCCCGGGGGTCAGACATCGGAGGCACAACACCCACCGGAGCCTGACTTGAGACGCAAGGCCATCGACCAGAGCGCTAAGCGAGAGGGTGCGCAGGGTGCCGCACTATGAGCGTATGTGGTGGCAGGTTGCGGGCTGATAGGTGACACAGTCTCGCTTCCCACAGGGATGTGCAACCCGTCTCACCTAGGCTTGGCTCCCCGAGAGAATGACACGTTGCCACCCCCTTCCCGCCAGGCTTTGTCAACCCTGGGCGGTCCCACGCGCCTGCTACGGGTCCGCCATCGCACCCGCCCGCGGTCATCGCTGCCCTTCAGCGCCTTGCGCAGGAGCATCCGTCCCTTTATCATGCGGTCATGTCTCTGGAGCGCGGTCCTGACGGTCGATTATCAGACACTGCCCTTGGCATGATCAGCAAGGCGCTGGGGCACTCTGGGGCATCCAGCCATGACCAAGGGGCAGACGCCAGGACTTCCACCAGACAAGGCGATGCTGCTGGCAGGCAGGGCGCAGTGCATGGGAGCCACGTGGGGGTTGCTGCACGCCATGCAGCGGCAGGGCAAGCAGGGCACGGCGGCCACACGACCACAACCTTCATGGCTCAGCAGCCTCACCGGTGGCAGGGCTCTGCTGCAGGCCAGGGAGGAGCGCTAGCTGCAACACAAGTACCGGGTCAGAACCAGGAGGAGCCCATTGACAGCCTGCTTGCACGGTACAGACCTATGTCTTCCACTGCCGAGTACTTAGGAGGGGGCTCCGGTCCAGCGTCTGCGGGGCCTAGCGCCCATGGACCAGCAGTGGACGCCAGTGGCACTTCAGCGCGCAGCGGACAAATCTCTGCGTCTGCCACGGGTAGCGCTAGACCAGCGTCTGCAGCGCCTGCGCTGGCAGGAGGTGTCACGGTTGCGCCGGACGCGGAGGGTGCCAAGGGAGGGGTCCACCGCAGCCGGCCGGTGAGCCAGGGTGGCGAGTCTGACAGCGGCGCCCCGGGCCCACGGCGCAGGTCACGGTCCTCATCCTCCCCAGAGCGGCGGCCACGGACGGCACCGGGCCAGGCCCAAGCCCCGGGTGGCAGCGCCCCGCCGGGCTTACCCATGCCCCCACCGCCCACGTCACGAGACTCTGCGGCAGGGGAGAAGCTGCAGAAGCTGTACCGGCTCGCCAACATCGCGAAGGAGATGGCGCAAAGGGAGGGCGCTGCCGGTTCAAATGCCGAGATCGGCCAGGGTGCTCATGGGGCGAGCGGCCTTACAGCTGGGGAAGCAAGGCGCAGTCCTGGCAGGGGCCAGACAGAGGCCTCAGCGGCTGGCGCCGACGACCCTGCCGGGTCTGCGCAGGAGGATGTGCGTGACAGCCAGGCGCGCGAGCGCTTCCAGCGAGCAGCAGCACTGGCAACGGCCGTCACAGCCGCTGCGGTCGCAGCAGCCGGGACAGGGCCATTTGCGGATGCAGGCAGGGCCGCAGCTGGGCCAGCCAGGTCGCCTGGTCCTGGTCCCGGGGATGGGCCCGGGCGAGCAGACAGAAGCAACGGTGGTGGCAGCGCCAGCTCCATTGGAGAGCTCGTCTCGGAGCCAAGCCTTGCCTCTTATCATTCCGCGCCGGTTAAGGATGCTGCTACGGCAGCTGCAGCCGCCACAGGTGCTGCGGCAGCCGCCGTCGCCGCTGCGGCCGCGGCCGAGGTGGCAGCACGTGCGCTCGAGGAGCAGCAGCGGCAGCAGCGGCAACAGGAGGAACCGGCATCCGTGCCTCCTGCTGAGGCAGCACCAGCTGCTGCAGCTGCGGCCACGGGGGTGGCTGCAAGCGCCAGCAGGGCAGCAACCGTGGCCACAGCAGCAGCGGCCGCCGCCAACCCCTCCTTTTATCAAGCGAGCAACCCCGACGCTCCCGCGGCGCGCAGGGTGCAGTTCTCCCCCAACCAGCCGCAAGTCCGCCTCTTTATGGAGGGCTCCCCTCCCACAGCCGCTGCAGCAAATCCTCCGGGCATGCCCACTGGCCTTGCCGGCACGCCCACCAGCCCCTCCGTCACGTCAACTGGACACAGCTTTCCAGGACATTCGAACCCATCCTTTTCGGGCTGGGCCGCCGCCGGATCTGCCACAGGCGTGTCAAGCAACCCAGCTCCGTTGCCAACCGGAGGTCCAGCACCGGCAACCTCCACCGGTGCTGCGCCCGGGCAGGCAGGCACAGCAGGACCTCAGGCAGGCGCGCCAGCAGGCACGACGCTGCCCTCGCAACCCCCAGGGCAGCCATCGGCTTATGCAGCAGCACAGCCCGCGCCGGCACCGGTGCAGCAGGTGTACCTGGTCCCGTCGCAGCACAGGCGGCCCAACGACCCGAATGCCCCCAAGCCCACTCACATTTTCATCCCTGCGGATCCGGGGTTGCCCCCTGCGCTGGTGGCTGTGCCAGGCTTCGAGCCCCTCCCGCGCAGGAGCCTGAGCCCGCCAAAGCAGGGCCGGAGACGCTCGCAAAGTGGTAGCCCCAGGTGAGTCGGATGGTATTACATTGATGCACGGGTTGCAATGCGTTGCACCGCACGTTGCTTGAGGCCCACTGTCCGTGCCCGACATGAGACCGCGCAGTAACATATAATGACGCGGCCACGAACCTTCACCGAGAGACACAATAGTACAATTCGCCGTCTACCCCCATTCCCGTGTCCCCCAGTCGCCACGGTGGAAGCGCCACATCTTCTCCCGGCCGCACGTCGCCCGAAAAGACGGACAAGGCAGCAGGGGGTGCAGGGGCAGCTGGTGTCGACCAGGGCTCGCCGGGCGCCTCCGGCTCGGCCGCAGGTGGCGGCACCGGGGGCAGGCGCGAGCGCACGGAGGTGGACAAGCTCCTGGACTCAGACAGCGAGGACGAGGAGGGGCAGGGCCAGGGGGCGCAGGGCAGGCCGGGAGGGTCCCCGGGCCGGCCGCTGTCGGACCTGGATGTGGAGCTTCAGGCGCGGGCGCAAGCCGCGGCCCAGGTGGGTGCAGGGCAGGCAGACAGGCGGCACGGCTTGCGTGCGTTAGTACAGCAGGAGAAGGTCAGGCACGACTGCAGCGTTCGCGCTCATGTGACTGCCAATCAACCCCGTGTGCAGCCGGTGTGCTGGACAACCAATACCACCGATTGGTACCAATACCGATGATGCCCGTTACCCTGTTTGCCGTGTGACGCTCCTCAGGCGGAGCGCGAGGCCTCGTCGTACACGCGCAACCGGCTGAGCCGGCTGATGGACCAGGTATCGGCCTTCAGGCGGGTGGAGGGCGAGCGGCAGATGCGCGAGGGGGAGCGGATCAAGATGCTGGGCGAGTTCAAGGTAGGCAGCTTGTCAGGGCATCTGGGCCACGCAGTCGCCTCAGGCACATTGCACCTGCGCCGTACGTCGTTGGGAATGGTGGCTTGCAATCACGGCAACAGCATGGCTTTGTACTGCCCAGGATGCTGTGCACTCGCATAGCGCATTCGCGGACGTGGAACTTGGAAACAGCGTGCCTTATTAATGATGTGCACGTGCCGGCATGGAAGTTGCTAACATCCACTGCTCGTTCCTCTCCCGGCAACAGTCCATGAGCATCGACCAACTGACGGCGCTACTGGGAGCCGACAGCGCACTGCTCAAGGTACGAAAGTCTATTGCACTTTATATGCTTGACGTTAGGTTGGCAGGCCCCGAAGCAGTGGAAGGGTGTTACGGATAGTTCCATGACGCATGGCTGTCTGGCTGAGGCCAAACGGTAGGGTGCCCAGTGCTGCTCCTGAACCACCAGAGTGCTCCTACCCTCCAGCAAACGCAACCACGCAAACGTGCCCTTGCTGAAGGATGAAATGCTTTTACGTGTGCAGGAGATCAACGCCTTCCGAGAACTGTACACCGGCAACCTGCAACTGGTGCAGCAGCAAGCCAGTGAGTAGGGCCGCGGAGGGACCAGGGGGCGATCACCACAAAGAGTCGCACAGGACCCTTCGCGTACAGAGCAACTGTCAAAGCACAGAACAGCCAGATTTGCAGTAAGCGCGGTTTCCACAGCAGACTGTCACGATATGGTCGATGATGTGCTTGCATGCCTGCCGGTAAGTCGGATGTGCACGCCGTGGAGAGAGCCTCAGCACCTAAACTTTGTGTCCCCTTCTCCGTGTACTGCCCTGCCCCCAGACGAGCACACCCGCGCCGTTCTGGGCGCGCTGCAGCAGGCCAGCGACACGGCCGTGGCCGTCAAGGAGGCGGTGGTGGAGGCAACGCTGCAGCAGCAGCAGGAGATGATGGAGGTTGTGGATAAGGTGGCGGCGGCGGCGCCGCCGCCGCCCCCGCCGCTGCGCAGCCCGCTGCTGCAGATGTCGACGCAGACGTAGGTTAACGGATGCAGGCTGCGGCCTCATTTATCCAACGCTTGCACGCAACACCAGCTCAGTTCAGTCGCCTACGCGAACACCATGCTCCAGCTGCTTGACGTGTGTGCGCGCCTTCAAGCTTGTGTAGACGCTGTCGATCACCCTCGTCCCTTGGGCCTGCCATGCGCTACCAACCCTGTGCAGGCTCTTCAGCGGTCTCCCAACCGCGCCCTCCGAGCTGGTAAACCCCAGCTGGTGGAGGACGCTGCTGGACCCCGCGAACCGGGCGGTGTTGGACGCGGCTGGTGCGGGAGCGGGGGACCCAGCCAGCGGGCCGGCACAGGCCCAGGCCCAGGGAGGCGCGCTTGCGCCGGAGCTCCGCCTGGCGCAGCGGGTGGCAGGTAGGCTGTGCAGACACGAACGCTTGCTGTGCCGAGCATGGCACCAATGGCTAACACGATATCAAAGATTTACAGAACTGGGTCACACGGGTTGGCGTCTGGCACGCGTTATAATAGGTGTGTAAATCGTGGCTCTACATTGTATGGAAACCAGTTCTGAACCTGATGAAGCTGCCCGTACTACATGTAGGTGTGGCCAGCGCCATTCGTTCGTCCCTGGACAGAGCGCATTCCCCTGGTGGCCTACCAGGCGGAGGATTAGCAGTAGCCGACGGAGGGGGCCTTTCCGTGGATGCCATCACGCAGGCGGCGCGCCAGGTGTCGCTCACGGTAAGCACATTGACTCCGCTGTAACCCCTAAACCCACGCAGTTGGTATGCGATAAGGCAGCCACATCATTGATGCGGAGTAGCTTAATGACCTGCTTCAAGCGTTGCCAACCGTTCGACATATGCCGCGAGTCATAACCCGTACCCTCCTCCCACAACTGCGTGACACGTGCTTGGCCCACCGCAGCTGGACGTGGCCGTCAGGGAGTTCCTGGACCGCAGATCCGGAGCCACAGCGCACGGCACGCCTGCGCCAGGGGACCTGGGATCCAGCTACGCGCTGTCCGCCCCAGGCCCGGGCTCCCCTGCTGCGGTGCAGGCGCCCCTACCCTATGCGGGCCTGGGCGCCGCTGCCCTTCAGGGGGCGGCGGTGGGGCTTATGCCCATGCAGCAGCCTCCCCTTGGCTCCGCTGGACTAGGCTTAGGGATGCAGCCAAGGGTGCCGATGCTGGGACAGGTTATCCCTCCGGGCCTTGGCTCTCCAGGCATGATGCTGCCAGGAAGCTACATGGGTTCCGGCGGCCCCATTGGCGCCGGGGCTGCCATGCCAGGGGCATCTGGCCAGTGGGTTGCCCAGCCTGTGGCGCTGGCGCCGCTGGTGCTGCCAGACGGCACGGTGCTGCAGCAGCCGCTCACCGCAGCCGCTGTGCTGCCAGGCGGCCCAGCCCTTCAGCTCAGCCAGGGCATGCCGCACATGCAGCAGCTGAGCGCACAGCCCAGCCAACAACTCCAGGCAGTGGGCGTTGGCGGCCAGGCGGGGGGTGGCGCAGCTGCGGGGTGCTCTGTGGTTGCCTTTGGGCCGCCCGCGAGTACGGCAGCCGCTGCCTTACAGCCGCAGCTGGTGGCAGTTCACGGGCCTCTGCCTGCAGGTGGAGCTAGCGCAGCAGCTATCGCTAACCTGCCCACCTGCGGCCCAGCGGCCGTGCTGCCAGGCGGTGGCCCTGGCGCAGGGCTTACTCCTTGCCATGGACCGACATACATGGGAGCAGCGCCAGGCGGCATGGTCCGTGTGCCGCCTGGGGGCTGCATCGGGCCCATGCCGGGGGAGGGCTTACCATGCCGAATGGACGTGCAGCTAGCGGCGGTGGTGCCTGCTGCCCCTCCGGGGTCGTTGCCTGTGTCGCAACAGCAGCAGCAGCGGCATAGCCAGGAGCAGCTGGGGGACCAGCAGCACGCGGTGGAGGAGCGGATGGACCACCACACGGCGCAGCAGCAGGGCTACACGCAGCCCATCGGCACATACCTCACGGCCACGTACCAGGAGCAGGACGACCAGGTGTCGTACGACCAGTACACGTGGCCCCATGGGGAAGAGGCACTCAGCGCAAGGCATGCTGAGCACCCTGGCGCATGGCATGACAAGGCCAGCGCACGGGAGGTACGGCCGCCATGGAGTCAGGCCAACGACAGTAGGGTAGGGGGCAGCACAGGGGTGCATGCGGGCACGGGCCCTGCAGCAGGTGGGCCGGGCGGGGTTGCGACGCACTCCACGTACGACTACCTGCTGGTCTCCCACCCAAGCATCAGCACGCGGCCAAGCACAAGCGGGGGTGCTGGTGGAGGGTATGAGGGAGGGCATCCGGGCACTTTGGGAGGTAGCGGCAGTGACGCCGTGGCGGCACTAGCATCGGCGCTGGCCGGGGCGATGGGCCTGGGCTCGGGTCCGCCGTCCACGGTAGGCACAGACGCGACTGGCTCCCGAGCAACGGCAAGGAGGACACTGCACTTCCAAACCCCAGGGGACAGCAGCGGCAGCGGTAGGCCGCGGAGCAGCGATAGGGACGCAGGGAGGTGGCGGGACGGGGGCTCAGGCGCAGATCGGAGCGAGCGCGCTGGAAGGAGCATCAGCCGCGGTGGGGAGGGTAGGGAGCACCGGGAGAGCCGGTTTGCGCGCGGGAGCAGTGGCGGGCGTGACAGCCGGTCTGCAAGCCGCAGTCCCAGCCGGCCGCACAGCAGCCCCGAGCGGGCTGCCAGCAGGAGCGGCAGGCGGTCCAGCCCCAGCCGCAGCTCCAGCAGGCCGCTAAGCGGGGAGGGTACGCATGGAGAGCGTGATCGTGCCTACCGCAGCCGCAGCAGGGAGGCTAGCCAGAGCCCCAGTAGGAGTCCCAGTAGGCCAGAGAGTCATGCCGGCAGCCGGCCTGCCAGCCGAGCCAGCAGCCGCATGGAAGCGCCTTGGCTGACGGAGCACATGGGCTACAGGACGGGCAGTATTGGCAGCGAAGCAGGGCGGCAAGGCCGGGGGCGAGGACCCGGGAGCTCCTCCGGTGCTGGCGCTGGCCATGCTCGTGTGCCCGCCGCCGCTGCTGCTGCAGCACGTGCCTCGGAGCCGAGGGAGGGGCTGGACTCGTCTGCAGCTGCCAGCGAGGCGTCGCTCAAGACGGGAGTGGCGGAGCTGCCCCGCCGCAGGAGGGGCAGCCAGTCGGGGCAGGTGGCGGGCGCGCAGGCGCTGCGGGGCGGGCAGGACCAGCTGCAGCCTGGCCCCTCCAGCAGGGCACCTGCCCCCCCCACAACCGCTCCGCAGGTCAGTGCACACGTGCAACGGTACCTAGCAAGCGCCCCTGCACAGGCGGCAGCGGCGGCCGAGGCGCAGAACCAGCAGCAGCGGTGGCAGGACATGGGAGGCGGTGCTGGCCCTCCTAGCGTGCCTCCACGTGCTGAGGCATTGGCCTCGGTTCCAGTGCCAGGGGTCGCGGGGAAATCCGCAGCGGTGCTGTACCCTCCTGCCATGTACCCGGCACAGGACTCCTACGCAGCTGCCCTTGCAGCCGGGCCCGTGGCTATGCAGCTCTTACAGCAGCAGCAGACGTGGTGGGGCCAGCAGCAACAGCGAGCCGCGTCTCCCCCACCTGCAGCCCAGCCGCTGCACAACGCAGCTTCAGCTCCCCTTTCCCCACACCAACCGCTCGACCCCGCCCAGGTTGCATACCACCCTCAGCCCTCCCAGCCTCAGCAGCAGCAGCTGCAGCCCACCTCGCAACAGCACTCCATGCCTACTCGCCAAGCATACCACCCGCCTCCAGTTGTCCTTCCAGGCTCCCCCACGCGCCTTGCGCAACCCAGCACAGACCCAGCCTTCATGCCGGCATGGCCGCGTGTGGCTTCTGCGGTACCGCCCGGGTACGGCATACAGCAGGACGCGCTCGCTCGCGGCCGCATGGTGGCGGTAGCAGCGGGCACCAACCTCGCGGCCGCTGCGGCCGCCACGCCTGGTATACCCCCGCCCGTCACCGTCATCCCCCCACAGCCCCACACCCGCATGATACCCCTCAGCATGCAAAGACCATCCATGGTGGCCGGTTACCCGCCTCCAGGTGTCATGAGCAACCCGTACAACCGCATGCCCGCCGCATCAACGTCCGCGGCAGGGGCGGGCCCGGGCCTTGCGCAGCGTGCTGCGGCGCAGTCCGCACAGGAGGCCCTCACCGCGGCCCGGCAGGGGCATGGGAATGGGCCAGGGGACGGAGGCTTTGCCTTCAGCCCTCCCCCACGCCACTCGGTGAGCAACGAAGGCAGTGTTCCGCTTGTCGGCAGCTCCCCTACTCGCACAGCTGCACGCAGTGTGGCGCCCAGCGCGTATGGCTCCGCCCAGGGCATGGCGTCACCATCGCCTGCAGTAGCTGCTGTGGCTGCGGTTGCGGCGTCCGCCACCTCGCCCGGGTTTGCGCGCAGCTCCTACGGGCAGCTGCAGGCAGCTACCGGGGTCCAGGCACCGCACACCGCTTCCCCGACGGCCCAGCACCCTTACTACACGACGCAGCAGCCATCTGCCGGTTTGTTGCAATCGGGTCAGTTGTTCACGGCACAAGCCTCATATGGCCAAGGGTACCCCGGTGGCCAGGTGACAGGGATGCCGTCCGCGTACGGCGCGACGGGTACCGGCCACACAGCTAGCACGCAGCAGCCGTCTAGTGCACATGTTGGCATGGGGGCGTCTACAGCGTACCAAGGGACTGGGATGGTGTCAGGGCACGCGGGCAGCAACGTGGCAGCTCCGCTGCCTTTGCCGGAGGCTGGTACGGCAGCCCGCGTGCAGGAGGTTGCTCGGGCGTACGATGAGACTATGATGCAGCTGCAGGCTGTGTACACGAACCAGGGGCGGGGATAGGCGGTGGGCTGGTGGGGTTGCGGGCAGCGATAGAGGCCAGGGTATAATGGATGGGCTGGGATTTATGTGCATATCGGCAAGCTTGCTAGGGTGGGGTATCCTTGTGCGCGCGGGCAGGACGACCTTCTGCTCACCAGGCGGAGAGAGCATTTAGCGGCATAGTGCATACCGGTACCGGCATGACATGCACATGACTTTGACGGTGCATTCCGTGGTGGCGGGGTCCCTTGGCGGCCAGGGTGCGGACCGTTTGAGGGCATGCATCTGCAAGACGAACCATGGTGACACATGAGCAAAATGTATGCCACGCCTAGGCACGCCAGCGGCCAGCTGCGTGAGCAATTCAGTGTGATGTAGTGCCAGGTGCTTGAACTTTTGCTTTGGGCATTACGGGCCCTGCCATGCGTTGGCCAAGACCTGTTAGCACCCTTGTGGGTGCGAACATAGGGTACATAAACTGCTACGAGGCTGGGCCTTACTGTCTCATCCATGTTTCTGGAAGTGGCAGATGCGTCCCGTACCCTTTCAGCTTCGCAAGGCACCTGGTGAGGTCGTATCCTTGCCGCGGGTGTACTTGCAATGAGTGAAGCACACTTAACAACCGGTGTCAGTAACCGCTCAGCCGCTTGTTGACCACGATGTGCCACAAGCAGCTTGACGAAGCCTGTCTCCTCAGAGCCTCCTGCGTCGTCAGCTTTAAGCCAAGGGAAGAGACGACCTTGAGGACCTACCCGCAAAAAATAGGTCTCCGATACCCCCATAACCCTTCTCCTGAAAAAAAAAGCAGCGTGCCTTGCGCGGGCCACAGGCTCATAGTGCAATGGAACAGCAGTGTACAGCAACTGCCCTGTCTAAGCACAGTCCTTTAATACCAGGTAACTAACACACCCATTCTGACCCATTCCACTTAGGCGGCGCCCAAGCACCATCAAGCAACACCTGCCCTGTGTTTCCCCTGCCTGCCACGGCGACATGCCCTTAATGCTAGCAGTAACCCACCACCCATCCTACCGGCTGCCACACCGGTACGTTGCCACGTCAACTCGAGCCAAATGTACGTGCAGCAAACAAATGACCCTCAACAGCCACTGGTATCAGCTGTACTGCGCTTTGCCACAACTTGACAACGACAAGGATACCGGTACAAGTCGCGCTAACAGCTGAACGCGCCAACACGCCGACACGGGCAAGCCCTGCCTCTTCTCCTGTCAAGTTAGTAACGAGGTGCCAGGGTTCAAGGTACCACCGTGCGACTGAAATAAAACCCCCCACAGCTAACGGCATTCTTTCCCAATGCCGCCTCCCGTCACTGCCCCCCAGTGGCTCGCGTGGTGTCCGCCAGGTACTCCGGGTCCCTGTCCCCCCGCGCCTGGCCCCGCAGGCTGCCCGCCATGTCCGCCAGCGTGGGGCTGCTGCTGAGCAGCGACACCACCGACTGCCGCCCCGCCTCCTTGGTCACGTCCCAGCCGAACAGCCGCCCCATCTCCTGCAGCAGCGCGGAGGCGGCGGAAGGCGCGAGAAGCTGCGGGTGCGAGTCGAGCAGCTCGCGGAAGGAGGACGGACTGCAACCGGCGAACAAGGCCTTGACCTGCGGACGGGAACCAGGGGACAACGCGGTCATAGGGCGGTTGCGCTGCAGCAGGGACGCAGCTGTGGTACTGCGCATGGGCTGCATGCAGGGACCAGGGAGGGTGTCTTTTCATGCGTGTGCACTGGCGATGGTGCCCTTCGCCGGCCAGTTCCACCCAGTACCGATATAGGAGGACGGCCACGGTAAGGCACCATACGGCAAGGCACAGTACGGCACCTGCTGCACCTCCTGGCGCAGCTGCTCGGTGGGCAGCAGCAGCAGCGGCAGGTTGCGGGCCGCCAGACTGGACACGTTGACCTCCGGCAGCTCCTCCCTCAGCGCCACCAGCGCCTCGGCCGCGCCGTGCAGCCGGGCCGCAACACGCACCTGGGGCAGGGGCAAGGGCGGCAGGGGGACGCCAAGGAGCCAGGGGGTTGGTGCCGTCGCACGAGGGATGCCGCTTACACGGTGGGTGCATGCCACTAGTCGAGAGGCCGAGGGCACTGGGGTCGTAAACGCGGGGTGGATTGAAGGAAAGGCGGGGTGATGTGAGGAGCGGGACGTGAAGGGTTGAGTACTTGTTAAGTGCGCGCGAAGTACAGTAAGTGTGCGTGCTGCCGAAAAGACAGCGTGGGTGTCGTAGGGACTTGACGGCCTTGTTGAACGTACCATGTCCCCTGCCTTGGCGCCGTTGCGTCCCGGCACCAGGTCCGGGAGCAGCGCCTGGAGCTGCTGCAGCTGTGACCGTAGTTGCTCCTCGCTGGTCTCGGGTAGCTCGTTGGCTACCGCCTGGCGGGCAGAAAGGCGGACGAGGCGGTAGGCCGCGCAGCAGGGCGTGTTGGCGGGGGCTTGATCTGCTGTGGTCTGTTCATGTGCGTGCGTCGATAACCGATGCGTGTGGCATACTTGGATGTGCGAGACAGGTTGCTCTATTATGTCCCTAGCAGGTCCCTATGGCCACTGAGCCGGGCAGCACGGACACGTGTCAGGTGGTATCGCGTACTTGCCCTGGACTTGTGTCGCCAAAGGAAATGGTTTATTGTCTAAGTGTAAGGCTTACTCGTATCGCCAGCTCCAGCTGCGCGTCGCTTGTCCATGCGGCCGGCTCGACAAGGGTTGCCTCGTTGTTTACCAGGTTGCCGCTTGCATCAGCAATTCGGACACGTTTCTTGGTGTAATAGGTTGTTATCGTCCATGGCGTCTGTTCGCGTCGGTCATCTGTAGCAAACGGTGCTTTGCAGAGTCGATGTCTTGCGAACCGTTGTCGCACACCCAGCCTCGTTTGAGTTAGAAACGAATTAGGGCAATGTGACGCAAACGCCTTCGTGTCCATTGTTGCTATGAGGCACCAGCTCGGCGAGGGCGCGCCTAGTGCCCCACGGGTCCATACTCCGCGAGTGCTGACGTTGCCTGGGTTGTTGGTCCAAATGCCGTACCCTGCTGAAGCATGTGGTCGGCGACCACACACAGCACGCTTGCACGCATAACCTCAGAACTGGCTTGCCCTGCGCTGCATGGTGTGACTGTGTGTTGGATTTGGCCCTGGCGAGGAGGGTGTGCGTTAGGGAGCGTGCCCCCATTCTGGGCCCGCTCTCTTGCCCTGAGGCCTTTCGTGGGCCTCCGTGCTGTGAGCCAGCTCTGCGAAGCGGCGTAGCAGTGTAACAACTGTACGACAAGCGCATCACGTTCCCTTGGCATACAGTAATGCGCGTGGGAAGCGTGCAAAGGGCTTGCAGTGCTGCCAGGTGCTGCCCGTCAGGACCCCGCAAGAAACACTGTGAAGCAGATTACATTAAAGCCTCATTCCTTATCATTTACATCACCACATCTTTTACCATGCTCATGAATAACAACATGCAAGTGGTGGGGACCGGCACTGGGTGGAACACACGAAGTCCTGGAACCCATGAGCACGTCACCTACGTGAACGCACACACGCATACGCCCGTGCCGCTGTCGAGGGTTGGCTCACGCCCTGCAGCCTGGCCGAGCGAAGCAGTAACTCCGAGGCGGGCAGCAGCCACGCACAGCTGCTTGGTTTAAACACGCAGAAGCAGGCGTGCTCCACATGCACATATCTCGGTGCTTTGTGTGCTTTGTTGAGTGTCTGAGGGTGTCCCGACAAGCAGCCCACTGCGCACAGCCGTACACTGACCAGGCTGTCCCTATGCACACGGCCTCTGACAAAGGCTGGCCCATGACGCGCACACGGTACGACAATCCCTCAGTGACCAGCTTCAATACCGATACAAGGCAGCGTCCTTGATCTAACTCTGAGCCCGGCCCACGACACCACAATGACGAGTACGTGACAGTACCCCCACCGCCCAGTGCAGTACAGTCATTGCTGGCCGGCTAGGGTCCTACGACCAGACCCCGTGCGACTGTGCGATACACTCCCACGCATTAGTGCCTAGCTCCTTCCTTTCCTGCGCTACTCCCACCACCAACCCTGCCCCATGCATACTTCCCCGCGACTCCTGACGCCGTCCTGCCTAAATCCTGCTACTTTTCTGTTGCTAAGGGGGCTGACAGCCAAGTTGGCCACTCAGTGATAAAACACTTGCCGGGAGCTACCCTAGCTGCCCATGCGGGCGATGGGCCCAGTACCCACGCACAGTCTGCACACGAGCGCCGGCTGCGCTACCCACAACACCTCCAGCCGCTCAAGCATAGTACGCACCGGGACCGGGGCTGTCGTTCCCGAGCCCCTTGTTCCTCTGCGGCGCAGGCAAGGGTGCACAAAAAATTCAATCAGGTTCTGGAGTCCAAGCACAGGACCAAAAGCTTCCCCTCAAAGGCACACGGCAACAAGCGGGGCGCAAGGCAGTGAGGCAGTGCGCGTGACCGCACGTGCGCATGCACTTCAGCGCAGCCAGCGGCGCAACAGGCACGCCTTCCCCGCAAGCAGCCGAGTAGCAGCACTCACCGCGGACGTCCCAAAGCCCCAGCTGGGCGCGCTGGCCTTGACGCTCAGCTTCTGCGGCCCAATGGCCGACACAAACTGCGACGTCACAGGGCCGGGCGAGTTCTCCCCGAACGCGCCCTTTTCGTGCTCCTTCGAGATGAAGATCTGCATGGGTCCGAAGTGCAACATCCTTGTAAGCTTCAGCCAAACCCAGGGCTCCTCTCCACCTGCACGCGGTGTGCAGGTCTGCTCTCCCAAAAGGCTGCAAGAGCGCACTGCGCGTCACCAAGTAACAGGCTCCCAAGTCCCAACTCACCCTCTTGAAGGCGTCACGTGACCCCGTCCCGATCTTGGGCGCCGGCAGCGTCTTCTTCTGGCTCAGCGCCTGCTGCCCAATGGCGCCGTACGTCTTGTAGGTGCCCGCCCCCGGCACGTCCCGCCCCGTGCTGCGGCTGGTGAAGCGCTGCTCGGTGCCCTGCCGCCAGCCCGGGGCCGTGCTGTGCTTGCTGTCCACCTGCGCCCCGATGCCGCCTTGCGTGCGGTACGTGTTGGGCCCGGGCGAGTCGCGGCCGCCGGCAGTCTTCATCAGCTCCTCGTCCAGCCACACCTGCAGCGCCACAAGCACCCGAAAACGTGCTACGTAAATGTGCCAATCGAAGACAAAAGCAGTGCCGTCAACGTCAAGTATGCCCCTACAGGTCAACACCATGTAACACGCGCGTTGCTGCCCGGGGGTGCATACGCCACCTGTCAGCTTACAAAAGGCGGACAACGGCCACCAACTGCTACCCTACGCTGCGTCTCATGCCCTGGGTTGAGCGCATGACGAAACAACCCTTGACCCTTAGGGCCTCCCGCAATCGAGTGCTGGTCACCCCGCATCCAAGTCCCAACCGGCCGGCCGGCCGCACCTTGGACTGCTGGTCGCGCGTGGCGGAGCCGAACACGGCGCGCGGGGAGGTGGAGCGCTTCGACTCCTTCATGGGCCCGATGCCGCCCTCCACCTCGTACGTGCCTGCGGAGCACGTGTCAGCGTCAATACGCCATGGTGGCGCAATGGTGTGTGCCAACGGCGAGTGAGGGGCTGGTTGGGGTGAGCCTTGCGTCTTGGCATGCATGCACAGGTATTTAGGCATAGCGGCATGCTAGCGGAGGAGGCACGTCAGTGCGCCATGGCATGTGGCGCATCGCCCAGTAGCTGGAACAGGCATGCTGGCCTGCGTGTGTCGGCGTGAGGAGGCGCACCTGGTCCAGGAGCGGCAGAGCGGGACAGGCGCCCTCGCCCAGAGGAGCCGAAGCCTGGCGCGGATGAAGAGTTGTACTTAGACTCGGGCTGCGGTCCAATCGCTGACTGTGGGGGGTAGGAAGGAAGAAGGGAGGGGGGTTGCGGGGGTGTTTCAGGGGTGGGATCCACAAGGCGGTTACTGAAACCACATGGCTGCATGGCAATTTGTGCACAGTTCCCCGCTGCTTCTCGCTCAGGCGACGAAATGCAGCTCTCCCACGCCGCGTCAAGCGCGCCGCGCCCACTCACATAGGTCTTGTAGACTGGGCCTTGAGAGTAAGACACGTGCATTGCCTTGGTCTGCTCCCTGGATAGGTATAGCTGCAGGCCATCGGGTTGTACGCGTCAGCCGGACTGCTCGAAGCGTTTGGCAAGGCATGCGCGCGGGTTGAGCAACCTTACCCTCCCCGTGGCGTCGCGGTGCCCTGTTCCAAAGCCCCATGCTGGCAGGGTTTCATTCTGGCTCTTTACTTGTCCGCCGAAGCCCGACCGGAGCATCCTGATAGGCCGACCGTCGACGAAACGATTTACAGCGGTGTTAATTGGGGTCTTGATCCAGAGCCAGTGTCCTCTTGTTAGTGGCGGCCATAGATGAATCCTCGCTCACCGAGTGGAGGGGTCCTCCCGTGCCATTTTGCCACGGACGCTGCAGTTCTGGTCCGCGGAAGGCTAGTTCGGCTGAGTTATCAATGTAGCTTCGACGGTATGGTATAAACTAAAGGAACGCTTTGGGGTGCTTAGCTGCAAATTGCAAAACGCAGGCGAACCCAAATAGGTGACGGCGACTCAAGCAACTCAATTGTTTTCAATGAATAGCGATGGCGTAGTGTGGATTGTGAATGCAAATGCCAGGTGCACGGCGCCCTTGCAAGCGCACTCGAGAACTCTTAGAGGCGGGTTGTACGGAGAACAGGACATGCACCCTCCTCTACCACAACAACACAAGTTCGAAGTCAAATTCTTGTTGGGAAAAAATGGCTGCTAATGGCTTGCGCCCGTGCATCCTTGGGAGACACCAAGACCCGAGTCCACCAAGCATCCCGTAGCCGACGGTGGCGCGCCAACATGGTTCCCCAATGTGACCCGCGCTTCAAGGACACGTGAAACCCACAATGTGCGCGCCACTCAATGCGAATGACCAGGTTTGACACTCCACATGCAGAACGTAGTCACAGCCAGAAGAGAAGTAGCAGCTGTGCCTGGCTGTACCAGGCTCCCCTTGGCTGTACTGCCTACCGCAGCACAAGCACACACAAGTCGACTGCGTCGCAAGGGCGTGCCCCTGACAGTTGTGGGTGTTGGCG
>VFQN01002353.1_pt1 | contig 29440 bp, 27 predicted proteins | sample 3512371 | NCBI WGS metagenome assembly VFQN01 (sample SAMN10412370, study PRJNA504923) | tailings metagenome | isolation source: Replicate 2 from Balatoc abandoned mine | place: Philippines: Itogon, Benguet | collected 2017-08-28 | reverse complement strand
GCTCGATGCGCTGAAGGGTGCCGATGCGCTGTTCGGCTTGTCGGCCAAAGGTGCCGTCACGCAAGAGATGGTCAAGTCGATGGCGCCGAAGCCGATCATCTTCGCTATGGCCAATCCTGATCCCGAGATCACGCCGGAGGATGTCCACGCGGTGCGCCCCGACGCCATCATCGCCACCGGCCGCTCCGACTACCCGAACCAGATCAACAACGTGCTCGGCTTCCCGTTCATCTTCCGCGGCGCGCTCGACGTGCGTGCGCGCGAGATCAACACCGAGATGAAGATCGCGGCTGCCCGCGCGCTCGCGGGACTCGCACGTGAGGAGGTGCCGGATCAGGTCGCTGCGGCGCTCTACGGCCGCCGCCCGACGTTTGGCCCCGAATACATCATCCCCGCGCCGTTCGATCCGCGCCTGATGACCCACGTGCCGCTGGCTGTCGCCCGCGCCGCGATGGAGACCGGCGTCGCACGCAAGACTATCGCCGACATGGACGCCTACACGTCGCGGCTCGCCGGGCGGCTCGATCCGCTGGCCGGCTGGCTCACGCAGACGCTCGAGAAGGCGCGCAGTAATCCGAAGCGCATCGTGTTCGCGGAGGGTGAGGAACCGGCGGTCATTCGCGCCGCCAACGCCTATCTCGGCCACGGGTACGGCAAGCCGCTGCTGGTCGGCACCACGGAAACGGTGAAGAAGAATTTCAAGGAGCTCGGCGTCCGTCTCAAGGACGAGTTCACGCTGGTCGACACGCGCAGGTCGCCTTACACCGCCGAGTTCACCGATTATCTCTACGCGCGGCTGCAGCGTCACGGCTACCTCCGGCGCGACTGCGAGCGTCTCGTGCTCAACGAGCGCAACGTATTCGCGGCGCTGATGGTGGTGCATGGCTACGCCGACGCCATGGTCTCGGGCGTGACGCGCAACTTCTCGAGCGTCCTCCACGACGTGCAGCGCGTGATGGATCCCAAGCCCGGCCGGCGCCTGATCGGCGTGTCGCTGGCGTTGTGCCGCGGTCGCGCCGTGCTCGTCGCCGACACCTGCGTCACGGACATGCCGACGGCCGAGCAGGTCGCCTACATCGCGATCGAGGCGGCGCGCGCGGCGCGAAGCTTCGGCATGGAGCCGCGGGTCGCGATGATCGCCTACTCGAACTTCGGCCAGCCGCGCGGCGAACGCTCGGACCAGATGAGCGAGGCGGTGAAGATCCTCGACCGGCGCGGCGTCGACTTCGAGTACGACGGCGAAATGTCGGCGGACATCGCGCTCAATCCGGACCTGCGCAAGCTCTATCCGTTCTGCCGCCTGACCGACACCGCCAACGTGCTCGTCATGCCGGCGTTCCATGCGGCGTCGATCTCGACCAAGATGTTGAAGGAGCTCGGCGGCGCCACCGTGCTTGGACCAATCCTGACTGGGCTCTCCCATCCCGTGCAGATCTGCCCGCTCGGCGCCATGGACAACGACATCCTGCCGATGGCCGCGCTGGCTGCTTCGAACATCGGCGGGTGAGCTTTTGCGGCATCTTCCTTTGGTGCCGCCACGGGCCTACACTTAAAAGCAAGTGCGTCAGCCGGCAAACGGCGAAGACGTCAATCTTAGAAAAGTCCAGGGAGAAAACGCATGAAACGGCACACGATTGCCGCGGCGGTTGCCGCGGCCACTTGCTTTGCGTCCGGTCCAGCCTTCGCGCAAGCCGCCTTCCCGCCGCCGCCGCCGAAAGTCAGCCCGGCTGCAGGCGTCATCGATATGCACGTCCATTCGCATCCGGATGTCTTCGGCCGCAGCATGGACGACATCGACGTCGCCACGCTCGCGAAGGCGCGCGGGATGCGCGGCATCTTGATCAAGAACCACATCAGCGAAACGGCCAGCCGCGCGGCGCTGGTGATGAAGGTGGTGCCGGGCATCGAGGTCTTCGGTGGCATCGTGCTCAACAACGCCGTCGGCGGCATCAATCCTCATGCGGTCGAGTGGATGCACCGGGTCTATGGTGGACGTGGCAAGGTCGTCTGGCTGCCGACGTTCGAATCCGACAAGCACGTGAAGACGTTCGGCAAGCCCGATGCCAAGGGCTTGACCGTGGCGCCGAACGGGCAGGTATCGCCCGAGATGGAATCGATCCTCAGGATCATCGCGCGCGAGAACCTCGTGCTCGCGACCGGCCACGTTCATCCCGAGGAGATCATTGCCGTCGTCAAGAAGGGCAAGGAGCTCGGCGTTAGGAACATGATCATCACCCACGCGCTCACCAACGTGCCGGGCCTCAGCATGGCGCAAGCCAAGGAGGTGACGGATATGGGCGCGGTGATCGAGATCTGCTTCCTCCAGTTCCAGGCGGGACCCAACGCACCGCTCGCCTTCCTCACGCATTGGACGCAGATCAATGCCCGTCACGTCGCGCAGGCAGTGAAGGAGCTCGGCGCCAGAAGCGTCGTCGTCTCGACCGACCTCGGCCAGAGCGCGAACATGAACCATCCGGACGGGATCGAGGTGGCGATCGCCGCGATGAAGAAGGAAGGCATCTCCGATGCGGATATCGACATGATGGTCCGCAAGAACCCGGCGCGGCTTCTCGGGATCGAGGGATGACGACGATGGCGGAGCTGGGGCGGTGCCTCAGCTCCGTTCGAGCGCCCGCTCGAGCCGTTTGCTGAGTATCCACGAGAGGCCGAGGAAGCCGACCAGCATGATGGCCCCGAGGCTCGACGACGCTTGCGACATCGCCTTCTCGGAGATCTTGCCGAACGCGTAGCCGGCCGAGACGACGGCGCCGGACCATATCCCGGCCGCGACGGCATTGAGTATGAGGAACGTCGGCCACGGCAGCGGCGACACGCCATAGGCGAAACCGGCGACGCCGCGGATGCCGTGCGGATAGCGGTGAAGCAGGATCATCCAGATGTGGTGACGGTTGGCGAGCTGGGCGGCGGTTTCCATCGCACGCAGCAGGCGCGGGTATGATTTGAGCCAGCCGATGCCGAAGCGCCGCCCGATCCAGAACCGGATAACGTCACCGAAGAAGCTGCCGACCCAGCACACGGCGAACAGTGTGCCGAGGCTCAGCGCGCCGGCGTGCGCGGCGTAGCCGGCGAACATGCCGAACAGCAGGCTGTGACTCGCCGCGTAGGCGAACATCAGCGTGTAGGCGGCGTCGCCGTTCTGGCGGATCAGCTCGAGGAACGAGGCAAGGTCGGTCGGGAAGATCAAGGCGGCCCCCCAGGTCGGTCGATGCCGTGAGCTAGCATCGACGGGAGCGGCTGCCAAGCGGAACAGCCGAAATGGTCACCCGCGGCCGAGCCATTTCTTCCAGCGGCTCTGTTTCACCTCCGGCGCCGGTGCCTCGTCGGCCTCGCCGTTCAGCTCCTTGACGAAACTCCCGAAGAACTCGTCGGCGAGCTTCTTCGAGGTTGCCTGGATGAGCCGGCCGCCGAGCGTTGCGAGCTTGCCGCCGACTTCCGCTTTCGCGTCGTAGGCGAGCTTGGTCGTGTCGGCGTCGATCTCGGTCAGCGCGACGTGGGCGCGGCCCTTCGCGAAGCCGGCGGCGCCGCCCTGGCCCTGGCCGACGATGTCGTACGACGACGGCGGGTCGAGATTCTCGAGCGTCACGTTGCCGTTGAAGGTCGCCGAGATCGGCCCGATCTTGAGCGTCACCTTGGCGGCGAGATCGGTCGGCGAGCGTTGCTCCAGCTCCTTGCAGCCGGGGATCGTCCGCTTCAACACCTCCGGATCGTTGAGCGCGGCCCAGACTACCGCGCGCGGGGCGTTGATCGTGTACTCGCCGGTGATGTCCATGGCTTCAGGCCTTCTTCTTGTTCACGAGATGTTGTCGCTGTCGGCGCCGATGTCGGCGAGACGCCGCGCGCGCCATCCGCTCCCGACCCGCTCGAAGAGCAGCGGCGTTGCATTGGCGAGATGCTGCGTCTCGAGATCGATGCCGAGGGTCGGGCCGAGCACGTAGAGGACGCCGCCGTGCGCCACCAGCGTCGAGCGCTTGCCGCTCGCCTGCGAGAGCCCGCGTGCGATGCCCTCCCGCGCCCGGCGCACGAAGAAATCGAGCGTTTCGCCGTTGGGCGGGTCATCGCGCCAGTCGTGGTCCGCCGAGGACGTGCCGACCAGATCGCCGAACCATCGCTCGCGCAGGCCGTCGTCGGGTTCGGGCGCGACGTCGTGCGGCCGACCGAGGATCTCCGCCGTCACCCACGCGCGCGGCATGGTGCTCGCAACGATGCGCTCGATGCGCTCGCCTTTGAGCGCCTCCGATGCCGCCTGCGCCTGCTCGAGGCCGCGCGCGTTGAGCGGCTGGTCGGCACGCTGGAAGATGCGCGCGTAGTTGCCGTCGGTTTCGCCGTGCCGCACGAAGAAGAAGCGCGTGCAGTCCGGCGCAAGCGGCTCGGCGCGCGCGAGCCGGAAGAGCTCGTCGAGCCCCCGGTGGAGATAGCCGGGCGTCGTCAGGGCCATGCGCTGCCCCGCCTCAGACGATCTCGAACAGGCCGGCGGCACCCTGGCCGCCGCCGATGCACATGGTGACGACGGCGTACTTCTCGCCGCGGCGCTTGCCTTCGATGAGCGCGTGGCCGGTGAGGCGGGCGCCGCTCATGCCGTACGGATGCCCGATCGACACCGCGCCGCCGTTGACGTTCAGTCGCTCCCAGGGAATGCCGAGCTTGTCGCGGCAATAGACGACCTGCACCGCGAACGCCTCGTTCAACTCCCAGATCCCGATGTCCTCGACCTTGAGGCCGGCCTTCTTCAGGAGCTTCGGCACCGCGAACACCGGCCCGATGCCCATCTCGTCGGGCTCGCAGCCGACGACCTCGAAGCCGCGGTAGATGCCGAGCGGCTTGAGGCCGCGCTTCTGTGCTTCCTTGTCGCTCATGATGACGGTCGCGGAAGCGCCGTCCGAGAGCTGGCTCGCGTTGCCGGCGGTGATGAAGTTGCCCTCGCCCATCACGGGCTTGAGCTTGGCGAGACCTTCCATATTCGTTTCGGGGCGGTTGCCCTCATCGCGTGTGAGCGTGAACGGCTCATGCCCCGCGACCTTGCCTTCCTTGTCGTAGATCGTCTTGACCGCAGGCAGCGCCACGATCTCGTCGTTGAACTTGCCGGCCTGCTGGGCGGCGGCGGTACGGCGCTGGCTTTCGAGCGCGTACTCGTCCTGAACCTCGCGGCTGATCTTGTAGCGCTTCGCGACGTTGTCCGCGGTCTGGATCATCGACCAGTAGATTTCGGGTTTGTGCTCGACGATCCACTCGTCGCGCGTGCGGAACTTGTTAGCGTTCTCGTTCTGCACGAGGCTGATCGACTCGAGGCCGCCCGCAACGTAGATGCCGCCGTCATCCGAGCGCACGCGCTGCGCCGCCATGGCGATGGTCTGCAGGCCCGACGAGCAGAAGCGGTTGACCGTGGCGCCGGCGACCGACACCGGCAGCCCGGCCCGTGTCGCGATCTGGCGGGCGATGTTGCCCCCCGTCGCGCCCTCCGGCATCGCGCAGCCCATCAGCACGTCATCGACCTCCTCCGGCGCCAGACCGGCGCGCTTGACGGCCTCCGCCACCACATGGCCGCCGAGGCTCGCGCCATGGAGGTTGTTGAAGGCGCCGCGATAGGCCCGACCGATCGGAGTACGGGCGGTCGAAACGATGACAGCATCAGTCATTGGGCATCTCCTCAGCTTTCGTTGCGGCCACCCTATCGCATTTTCTTGCCGCGGTCGCGCAAAGCTAATCTTGTCACGGTCGGCAACGGCCTGCGCCAGTGGCGCACCTTCGGTGCGACGCCTACTGCCGCCGCGGGGCTGCCCCGCTTTCTGCTTCGCGGCCTTCGGCCGCTACCGGACGAACGGTCCTGTTATTGCGGGATCGGCCGCTGAATGGGACGTGGCGCCCGTGCGGGGGAGCGCGACGGAGCCTCGGCTGCAGCCGGTGCCGGCGTCGAAACCGGCGCTGGTGCAGGCGCGGCCTCCACGGGAGGCCAGGAAATATCGTCGGCGCGCCCGGCCTTTGGTTCCAGCCGCTCGCCCTTGACGAGGACGCGGAAGAACGGCGTCTGGCTCGGCAGGGCGCGGCGCTGAGGTGCACCCGGCGAAGGCGCGGAGGAGATCGTACGCGAGACCGTCAGGCCCCCGGGGATCTCGCGCGCCAGGACTTCCCCAGGCTGGTTGGTGCGGTCGCTCTGGGCGCGGCGAGCGAGCAGTGCCATCAGGCTGCCGGGGATGGCAGGGCGCGGCAGTTCGATCGCGGTATTGTCCTGGCGCCCGCCCTCGCCGGCAGAGGGGGGCAGTGTGACGCGACTGTTGTCGGCCTTGAGATCGCCGTCGGTGCTCGCGGGCACGCCGGGGCGTGCGGCGGCGGCCGACTTGGCGCCTGGAGCAGTGGGTGCGCGTGGCGTCGCAGCCGGTGACTGACGGACCGGACGGATCAGCCGCTGCTCGGATTCACTACCCGCGAGCGGGATCAAGCGCTGCGCGCGCGCCTGGACGAGGTCGCGCTTCAGCTCGCGCTCGACGAAGTGGGCGAGCTGGCGGTTGCCGGCTGGCGTGAAGGTAATGCCGTCGGCCTGCCGGAGGAGGCGATTGGTGCCGGACATATCCGGACCGTACTGGCTGAAATTACCTGCAGAGTCCGCCGTCGCCCCGTAGACGTCGATGAACTTGAGCCCGGCGATATAAGCGCGCTCGCGCAGGACCTCGTTGATGGACTGCACCTCCTCGCTCGCATCGGGGCGGCGCATGATCGGCAGTCCGACCCAGTACACCGCAATGCGCTGGGCCTTGAAGGCGCGCATGATGCGATCGATGCGGCGGGCGTACTCCTCCCGCCATGGCTCGGAGCCGACGGGCACGCGGCGGCCATTCGCCATGCGTATCGGGTAGCGATCGTTGAGGCCGAGCATGACCACGACGATGTGCGCGTTGCTGCGCGAGATCTCGCTGACCATCTCGCTCACATCGTCCTCGTAGGTCGCGCGAAAGAGGCTGGCGATCGGGCGATGCTTACGCTGGATGGCGACGCGCGGCTCGTCGGCGAACTGCTCGACGAGGCCGGTGAGGAGACCTTCGGCAAGCACGTCGCCCCAGACCTCGAGGCGATGGGTGTCGTTGTCGGGGAAGGGCGTGACATAGCTCATGTCGCCGCTGCCGCCCTGGGCGCGCGCTTGCCCCACCGGTCCAAGCGTGAAGCAGAGCATGACGACCCACAGCAGCGCGGCCAAGCCCCTCCCTGTCATCGACGCATGGCGAGCGGACATCAGCCGCCTCCCTTGCGCAGATGCTCGAGCACTTCCTGGCGCGGCCAGCAGCCGATGTCGATGCGGGCGCTGCGCTCGTACTGCCCGATCTGCCAGCGCGTGTTGGAGCCGATCTTGCCGTCGATCTTGTCGATGGCGGCGCCGCGGCGCTTGAGATGCGACTGGATCTCGGCGATGTCGCGGTCGGGAAGCTGGCGGATCTGCCGCCACGGCGTTTTGAAGTCGCCGCCGCCGGCGATGCGGTCGGAAAGGTGGCCGACGAACAGCGCGTAGAGATCGGACATGTTGTAGGCCCGGATCGTCTTGAAATTCTCGGTCGCGAGAAACGACGGGCCGAAGGCGCCGGCCGGCGACATCAGGTAGGCCTCGTGCTTGAGCAGCGCGGGCGCAAACGGCTTGCCATCTGCCCGGGCGACGCCGAGCCTCGCCCACTCGCCGATCGGCTTGGCATTGGCGGGGCCTTCCTGCGCGCAATCGACGGACTTGCCGAGCCTGACCTCGATGCCCCAGGGGAGGCCCTTGACCCAGCCCTTCTGCTGGAGCTGGCGCGCAGCCGAGCCCAGCGCGTCGGCGGTCGAGCCGAACAGGTCGAGCTTGCCGTCCTTGTCGAAGTCGAGGCCCGATCCGTAGAACTCCGACGGCATGAACTGGGTGAGGCCCATGGCGCCGGCCCACGAGCCGCGCATCCCGTCGCGGGTCACGATGCCGTCCTGCAGCAGCCGGAGCGCGAAGATCAGCTCGCCGCGGAACAGCTCCTGGCGGCGACCCGTGAAGGCTTGCGTTGCGAGAACGCGGATGACGTCATGGCGCGACTTGTGGCTGCCGAACGCGGTCTCGCGGCCCCAGATCGCAAGGACCGCCGCGCGATCGACGCCGACCTCGCTCTCGACGCGGTCGAGGATCGCCTTGTGACGGGTTGCCAGCTCACGGCCCTGTTCAGCGAGGCGGATGATCTGGTCGCGGTTGATGTACTGTTCTGGCGTGCGGCTAAATTCTGCCTGGCCGCCGGGCCGCGGTTCGGTCTTCCCAGGCAGAACGAGGTCGGGAAGGGAGAGGTCCGGCTCGACGCCTGCAAATGCCCGATCGAACGTAGGACGTGTGATCCCCGCTTTCTCCGCCTCCGGCCAGAAGGCCTGGAGCCATGCCCTGAACGTCGGTGGGGATTGGGCGGAGACCGGCGCGAATGCAAGTAGCGACAGCACGAGCACCATCGTGGCGCCGAGCATTGCTCGTGCCTGTCGCGTCAATGCTGTCCTCGGGCGGCTCAACCCTCGGTGGCTCCTCGGCGATTGCCGCGCATCGGTCCTCCAGTGGGGCCGACTCATACCCTGATACCACGAACCAAAATCCAGCCGAAATCGGCCGATTTAGGGCTTCCCCCGTCAGGTGTTCACTTTGAGGCCGAGCTTGTGCTCCCACGCGAGCGCCTGGGCGACGATCCGATCGAGGTCGTCGTGCTCGGGGACCCAACCGAGCTCGCTGCGGATGCGGTCCGAGCCCGCCACGATCGACGTCGGATCACCCGGCCGGCGCGGCGACAGGCGTACATCGAAATCGACCCCGGACGCGCGTTTCACTGCATCAATCACCTGCAGTACCGAATATCCCCTGGAATACCCGCAGTTGAATACTGCGCTGGCGCCACCTTCCCGCAGGTGACCGAGCGCCGCCACGTGGGCACGCGCGAGATCCTTCACATGGATGTAGTCGCGGATGCAGGTGCCGTCCGGCGTCGGGTAATCGGTGCCGAACACCTCCATGTGGCTGCGCTTGCCGAGCGCGGTCTCACAGGCAACCTTGATCAGGTGGGTGGCGCGGGGCGTCGATTGGCCGGAGCGCCCTGCGGGATCGGCACCGGCGACGTTGAAGTAGCGCAAGGCGACGTAGGTGAACGGATGGGCGCGGGCGGTGTCGGCGAGCATCATCTCGGTCATCAGCTTCGAGGTCCCGTAGGGAGACATCGGCTTGAGGTCGGCATCCTCGAAAACCGGGGTTTGAGCAGGATTGCCGTAGACCGCCGCGGTCGATGAAAAGATGAAATGTGGCACGCCTTTGGTAACCGCTGCGGCGATCAGGGCGCGCGATTTGACGGTGTTGTTGAGGTAGTAGCCGAGCGGATCGGCAACCGAGTCCGGCACGACGATCGAGCCGGCGAAGTGGATGATCGCCTCGATGCCATGAGCGTCGATGAGCCCGGCCACCAGCGCTTCGTCTCCGACATCGCCCACCACGAGTGTGGCAGTCTCGGGCACCGCCCAGCGAAAGCCGGTTGACAGGTTGTCGAGGACGACCACACGCTCGCCGGCGTCGACCAGCTCGAGGACCATATGGCTGCCGATGTAGCCGGCGCCGCCCGTGACCAGGATGCTCATTGTCCGTTCAGGTCCCCGACTGTTAGAAAGCCGCGTCTGGAAGGCCTCGTCCATCGGCGGACCCGTTACGCGCCGGACATGGCTGGAACGATATATGCATACAAAACATTCGTCATTTGAGACCCATTGACCGTCTCGTCCCCGTCCGATCCCTTAGCCGCTGCGCCCGGAGCATACCCGATGTCGACCTCGTCGCGACCGATCCGCAAGGCCGTTTTCCCCGTCGCAGGGCTCGGCACCCGCTTCCTGCCCGCGACCAAGGCGGTGCCGAAGGAGATGCTGACGGTCGTCGACCGCCCGGTGATACAACACGTCGTCGACGAGGCGCGCGCTGCCGGCATCGAGCATTTCATTTTCGTCACCGGGCGCAACAAGGCTGTCATCGAGGACCATTTCGACAACCAGTTCGAGCTCGAGCGTACGCTTTTCGATCGCGGCAAGAAGGCTGAGCTTGAAGCGCTGCTGAAGGATCTCCCGGGCGCGGGTCAGGCGAGCTTTACGCGTCAGCAGGCGCCGCTCGGCCTCGGTCATGCCGTGTGGTGCGCGCGCGAGATCGTCGGCAACGAGCCGTTCGCGGTGCTGCTGCCGGACATGTTGCATCACGCCTCGACACCATGCCTCGCCGAAATGATCGCCGCGTATAACACGCACGGCGGCAATCACATCGCCGTAGCGCCGGTGCCCGACGACCAGACGCACATGTACGGTATCGTCGGCGTCGAGGATCGCGCCGCGAAGGTGTCGAAGATCACCAGCATGATCGAGAAGCCGCCGAAGGGTACGGCGCCGTCGAACCTGCACGTCACCGGCCGCTACATTCTCCAGCCCGAGATCTTCGATCTCCTCGGCAAGCAGGGGAAGGGCGCGGGCGGCGAGATACAGCTCACCGATTCCATGATCTCGCTGGCAGCGACGCCCGGCCAGACGTTCTTCGCTGACCGTTTCGACGGCAAGATCTACGACACCGGTTCCAAGATCGGCTTCCTCACCGCCAACGTCGCCTACGCGCTGGCGCGACCGGAGCTGCGCAACGAGTTCGCTGCAGAGATCAAGGCGTTGCTCGGCTGAGGACGATACGATGACTTTGAGCACCGGTTTCGCCGCCAATCCCGATCTGCTGTGGTCGGCGGAGAAGCTGCGTGCGGCGCTTGGCAAACCCGGGCTCTCGATCGTTGATACGCGGCAGGCCGAGCACTTCGCGTCGGGGCGCATCCCCGGCGCACGCCACTTCGACCCCTATTTCGTCAACTGCGACGATACGGACCCGGCGCCGCTTGCTTCGTTCACGCGCATGTGGGCGAACATGCTGGGCTGGCGAGGCGTCAAGGCAAGCGACACGATCGTCTTCACCGGCGCCTTTACCGACATGTGCGCGGCGCGGGGCTTCTGGTTCGCCGAGTATCTTGGCGTGCCGAATGTCCACGTGCTCGACGGTGGCATCAAGGCGTGGACGGAAGCCGGTTTCGCACTCGAGCGCGACAGCAAGCCTCCTGCCGCGGTGAAGTTCGCCTCTGACACGGCGCATGACCGCGTCGCGACCTACGCTAACATCCTCGCGGCGATCGATGACCCCGCGACCATCATCCTCGACAACCGCAGCCGCGCCGAATTCACCGGCGAGGACCGGCGCGCGCGGCATGGCGGCGCGATCCCGAGCGCGCGTCCGTGCGACTGGGAGGAGCTTTACGATCACGCCACCGGGCGCATGAAACCGGCAAGCGACCTCGCCCGCATTTTCGCTGCGCGTGGCGTGACGCCCGACAAGCAGATCATCGTCTACTGCAACACCGGATTCCGTTCCGCCCACGCTTACCTGGCGCTCCGCCTGCTCGGCTATCCGCGAGTGCGCAACTACGTCGGCTCCTGGCAGGAGTGGGGCAACCGCGAGGGGCTGCCGATCGCGCGGCCGGGATGAGGGCGAGGGTATCTGCCGTTGGATTTGCGGCGCTGGCGCCCGTGTAGCACACTGGCCTCCAAACAAATCTGGAGGATCGCACCATGGCCGGCCCATCGCCTGAGCTTCCCCGCGGCGTCTTCGCCATCCAGGCGCAGGAACGGATCATTTTCGGTGAGCCCGCCGCGAAGGCGCTGCTCGAGGAAATCGGTCGGCTCGGTGCGCGGCGCGTGTTCGTGACATCGACGCGGTCGCTGGCGAAGCTCGCGGATGGGCCGCAGCAGAAGATCGAGACCGCGCTCGGAAAGCTCCATGTCGGCACCTTCAGCGCGATCGGCTCACATAGTCCGCGCGAGGACGTGATCGCCGGCGCTGGCGCGGCAAGGGCGGCGGACGCGGATCTGCTCGTCGCCGTCGGCGGCGGCTCGGTCATCGACGCCACCAAGGCGATGCTGATGTGCCTGTGGCATGGCGTCGACAGCCCAGCGGGTATGGAGCCGTACCGTTCCGGGCGTGACGACGGGCGCATCCCGACGCCGATGGCACCGCCTGCCGATCCCGTCCGCATGGTTGCGATACCCACCACGTTCTCCGCGGCGGAGTTCACACCCAACGCTGGCATCACCAACAGCGCGACGCACTTCAAGCAGTCTTTCAGTCACCGGCTGTTCGCACCGGTCGCCGTGATCCTCGATCCCTCAGCGACGCTCGACACGCCGGAGTGGCTGCTCGTGTCGACCGGCATCCGATCCGTCGATCATGCAGTCGAGTCCTACTGCTCGCCGACTGCCAATCCGGCGACCGAGCCGCTGTCGCTGCAGGGATTGCGCCTTCTTCACCGCGCGCTGCCGGCGATCATCCAGCGGCCCGATGATCTCTCGGCGCGGCTCGAAGGGCAGTTCGGCATGTGGCAGGCGATCGCCGCGTCGGTCGCCGGTGCGGGAAGCGGTGCGAGCCATGGCATCGGCTATGTGCTCGGATCGGGCTATGGCGTGCCGCACGGTCACACGAGCTGCGTGATGCTGCCGGCGGTGCTGCGCTGGAACGCTTCGTTCAACGGCGAACGACAGCGGGCGCTGAGCGCGGCGATGGGCGCGCCGGATCGGCCGGCTGGCGATCTCGTGGCGGAACTGGTCCAGCGCATCGGCCAGCCCGGCAATCTGCGCGCGCTCGGCATCAAGCGCGAAGACCTCGATACGATTGCCGAGAAGGCGATGACCTATGCGCCGGTGCGGCGGAATCCCAAGAAGATTTCCGGGCCGGCGGACGTGCGCGAGATCCTCGACATAGCCTGGTAATCCGCCTGTTCAGGCGCGCGCCGGGGCGCTGCCGACAGGCGCGATGGCCAGTCCGCCGCGACGCCGCCACAGCAGGAACAGTATGATCGCGACGTTGAGCAGGTTCCAGGCGATGCCGTTGAGGAAGGCGGCAAGATACGAGCCGGTCCAGTCGTAGATTGCGCCCGACAGCCAGCCGCCGAGCGCCATGCCGAACAGCGTCGCGCCCATCACGATGCCGACCCTGAGACCTGTTTCCCTGGGCGAGAAATACTCGCGGATGACGAGTGCGTAAGCCGGCACGATGCCGCCTTGGAACAAGCCGAACAGCGCCGATACGACATACAGCGAGGCGAGGCCGTCGAACGGAATGTAGAGGAGCAGCGCAACGGTCTGGAGTGACGAGCCGAGCAGTACCGTCCACAGCCCGCCGATGCGGTCGGAGATCAGGCCTGACAGGAGCCGGCTGACAACCCCGAAGCCGAGCATCAGCGACAGCATCTCGGCGCCGCGCTGGGCACCGAAACCGAGATCGGCGCAGTAGGCGACTATGTGCACCTGCGGCATCGACATCGCGACGCAGCAGGCGAGGCCCGCGACGAGTAGGAGCGCCTGCAGAGAGCGGGGCGTCAGGCCGAGCAGCGCCGGCGAGGGTTCCCGCGATCCCATGGCGGGTGCCGGTGCCGCGGGATCAGCGCCCGGCGAGCGCGTTCGCATCAGCGGGGCGAGCAGCAGCAGCGACACGGTGCAGAAGATGCCGAGCATGATGTGGGTGGTGCGCCAGCCTTGCTTGTCGATCGAGTACTGCACGATAGGCGGCCAGATGGTGCCGGCCATGTAGTTGCCGCTGGCGCAGATGGCGAGCGCGATGCCACGGCGGCGATTGAACCAGTGTGTGATGTCGGCGAGCAGCGGCGCGAACATCGTCGACGTGCCGAGGAGGCCGATCAGCACGCCGTGGGCGATGGCGAACTGGAGGAGGCTCTGAGAGAGGCCGGTCGCAATGTAGCCGAGGCCGAGGGCGATCGCGCCACCGATGATCGGCAGCATCACCCCGAAGCGATCGGCGAGCCGGCCGGCGATCACACCGCCGATGCCGAAGCAGATCAGCGTCAGCGTGTAGGGAAGGGACGCACTGCCGCGGTCGACGCCGAATTCAGCCTGTACCGCCGGCAATACGACGACGACCGACCACATGCCGACGTTGCCGATCGTGCCGATGGCAGCGGCGGCAGCGAGGCGCCTCCAGGCGTAGCGCGAGTCGATGTCGGCACGGGTGCCGTACGTGTAGTTCATAGCGGCATGGTCTCGGGAACTGGCGGGTCCGGGCGCGCGTTCGCTCGGGGGCCGGCGCTGGGATGAGGGACGGCAACCGTCGGTGGAGCTATCCTTACAAGGTTGCTGTGATCGGCGCCAGGGTGCCTGTTTTGCCGTCACCTGCGCTGGCGGGAGTCATTCACGGCTCGGTGTGGCCATTGTGCCAGTCGTCTGGGACAGGGCGCAGTTCGGATGTGGTCATTGTGCTGACGCCTGGAGCGCACCGTGATAGCTTCTTGCGGATTCTGCGACGCGTTCCCATGTGAAGTCGTGATTGGCGTTCAAACCGGCCGCAGACAACTCGCCAGCCGTGTCACCGGCGATCGGCGGAGGAAATGGAGATCACGGTCATGGTGGCTTCTGTCGCGCGCAAGGGGGTGCTGGGGCTCCTCGCTGCTGTGCTGGTGGTCATGGCTTCGGCAGGCCAGGCAAGCGCGCAGTCCATCTTCGACACGCTCGCGGGCACGTGGAGCGGCTCCGGCCAGATCAAGCTCGACAACGGGAAGTCCGAAGCCCTGAAGTGCCGCGCCTATTATACGCAGAAGGAGGGCAGCGAACTCGGCCTCGCCATCCGCTGCGCCTCTGCGAGCAACAAGATCGAGCTGCGCGCGACGCTGAGCCAGAACAGTGGGCAGGTCGCCGGCATGTGGGAAGAGCGGACGTTCAATGCCGCCGGTACCGTGAAGGGCAAGGCTTCGGCTGGTCGCATCAATCTGGCGATCACGGGCGGGTCATTCCAGGGTTCGATGAATGTGTCGGTGGCGGGTGCGCGCCACACCGTGCTGATCGAAACCAACGGGATGATCGGCCTTCGAGAGGTGAATATCAATCTGTCACGCGGGTAGTGTTTCGGCACTAGCGCGTCGCTTGTTCGGGGAACTGGGGGAATGAGGAAAATTATCACGCTGTTGCTGTCGGGCGCCGCGGCGCTCGCGAGTGTAACTACGTTGCCAATCGCTGATGGAGCCGCGTTCGGCTCAGCGTCCGCGCAGGGCGTGACATGGGACCCGGCATCGCGCGGGGCGCCGAAGCGAGACTACGTCACCGCTCACAGCCTTTGGGGACACGGCTCGGCATCCGGACCGGTACGCCGCGCCAAGAATGGCTGGGAAGTGCAGTTGCCGCGTGGCACCTGGATCCCGTGCAAGCGGAGCTGCTCCGAGGAACTTCGTCTCGCCACCGTCGACTTCTGGGAGACGCAGGGCCGTGACGCGCCCGACGGCGGGCCCGGCTACTTCCGCTTTAATTTCTGGTTCTAGGTTCCGAACCGATAGGCGCGGGCGCAAGCTACGCCCGCGACAGCGTTTCAGCCGATTTTCAGCTCTTCCTTGTGCGTGATCTTCACGCCGGCATCGTCGACCCAGGTGAACTCGAACTCGCCCGGGCCCGGCACCTTCATGAAGAAGGCGAGGTAGGGATTGGCTGAGATGCCCGGCTGGATCTCCGCCTTGAAGAACTCCTTGCCTGCGAAGCTCGCGCTGAACGAGTTGATGATGTTGCGCGGGACGACCTTGCCGTCTGCTGTCTTGCGATTGCCGGTCTCCATCACATGCTGGACCAGCGTCTTGATCTCGATGACCTCGCCGACCTTGGCGCTGGCCGGGAGACGGATCCGTGGTTTCGGTGCTGACATCTTTGCGCGATCCTTCCCTGCCTCAGCCGCCGCAGCCGCCGATGGTCACCTTCACGTTCCGCTTGCCGAGCAGGAACTTGCCGTCGCTGAGCTCGGCGACCGCCACCACATCCTGCGTCTGGGCGAGGCGCATCCGGCTCGAGACCTGCGCCTTGCCGGAGGCCGGCGTGAGGATGTAGGTCGCGACGCCGACCTGCGGGTTGCCGGTGGCGAAGATGTGCAGCACCTTCACGTGGTTCTCAGGCGTCATCGGGCTCTCGACCGTGAGCGCGAAGGGGACCGTGTTGCCGTTCTCGGCGATCTCCGGCACCTCGAGCGTAATGCCGCTCTCGGTCGGCTTGGCGTCACCGAGCACTTTCTTCAGCGCTTCATCGATGCTGCGCACCGGCTCCTGTGCCAGCGCGGGCAGATTGCCGAGGAGCGTGGCGATCGCCAGACTAGCACCGGCGCCGAGCAAGAACGTGCGCCGGCCCATCACCTCGATGCGAATGCCTTGGGTCATCGTGCGTGGCCTACCCGGCGTTCACCCGGGCCCTCCTCGATAACGGTCGAATTCGATATAGTCTCCAACGCGGTCGGCGTTGTTGAACACCGATTTGCCACGCCGAGATGGCGGCATCAGGGCGCCGGCACTTGTGGAATGGGCGTAGCACATTAGAATGTTTGGATGCAATCGCACGGGGGGCCGCGCTCGAATGAGTTCAAGGCCATGACCGAGACCCTGCTTTTCCGCTTCCCCGTCCTGATCCTTACCCTGTTCTCCCTGATGGTGGCGCCCCTCCGCGCCCAGGCGGGTGAGCCTGCGATCGACATCATGACGGCGCCTGCCGTTCTTCTGATGATCGGCGATCCAGGCTGTCCGTACTGCGCCCGTTTCGAGCGCGAAGCGGCGCCCGGTTATACCGCCAGCGACGATGGGAAGCTGGCGCCGCTGGTCCGCCGCTTCCGCCACGACGCCGACATCGCCTTCCTTCCGCGGATCGTCTATTCGCCGACATTCGTCATGCTCGTGCGCGGCCGCGAGGTGGGCCGTATCGTCGGCTATCCTGGTGCGGATCTCTTCTGGATGCGGGTCGCGGGGCTGCTGAGTGACGCCCGGATTGCGCTCGGCCGGGAAGGGCCAGGTGGACCCGGCAAACCTGCCGACAGCTCCCCGCGTCGCCTCTGAACGCAGCCGCGAGATACCGGGGTGGACGCGGACCGGGATGGGTGCAGTAGTTATCATAATAAATTTGAAGCGCGGCGGGCTGAAGCAGCGCAAACGCATTAACTAGGCTCGATTGACGGGCCAATCACGGGAGGTAAGGCAGATGTCGGAGATTTCACGCCGCGACCTTGGCAAGCTGGTCGCGGGTGCTGGCGTTGGGGCGATTGCGGCTTCGAGCTTCGGTCCCTTTGCCATTGCGCAGGGTGCGGCGGCGGGTCGCGTCGTCGTGATCGGCGGTGGCGCTGGCGGGGCGAGTGCGGCGCGGGCGCTCAAGCTTGGCGCACCGAAGCTGCAGGTGACGCTGATCGAGCCGAACCGGATTTATTCGTCTTCTTTCTTTTCGAACCTCTATCTCGGCGGCTTCCGCACCTACGCCAGCCTGAACCACAATTACGATGGCCTGCGCCGCCTCGGGATCGACGTTGTCCATCAGACGGCGATGGCCGTCGATACCGTGAAGAAGACCGTTAGGGCGAGCGGCAACCTGACCTTTGCCTACGACAAGCTCGTCGTCTCGCCGGGCATCGCGATCAAGTACGATTCGGTGCCCGGATATTCGGAAGCAGTCTCGAACGGCCGCGCGCCGCACGCGTATGTGACCCAAGGGAGCGGCAAGCTGCACCTGAAGGGGTTGCTCGATCGGATGCCGGACGGCGGCACCGTCGCTATGGTGATGCCGAACAATCCCTCGCGCTGCCCGCCGGGCCCCTATGAGCGCGCGGCGATGATCGCTCACTACCTCAAGACCCGGAAACCGAAATCGCGCATCGTCATCCTCGATCCCAAGAAGGCATTCTCGAAGCAGCCGGTGTTCGTCGAGGCCTTCGACAAGTACTACAAGGATATCATCGAGCTGAACCTTACCACCGACATCGACGATTTCAGCGTGACGGGCATCGACGCTCGTGCGCGCGAGATCACGACCAAGGCCGGCAAGAAGGTGAAGTACGACGTCGCCAACGTGATCCCGCAGCAGAGCGCCGGCAAGATTGCGCTGCAGGCCGGCCTCGCCAAGGGCGACTGGTGCCCGGTAAACCCGGAAAACTTCGCCTCCGCGATCGTCAAGGACGTCTACGTGCTCGGTGATGCGACGATCGCCGCGGAGATGCCGAAGTCCGCGTTCTCGGCGAACAGCCAGGCCAAGGTCGCGGCCAACGACATCCTCGCCGAGCTGACCAACGCCGAGCGCTTCCCGGCCCGATTCCGCAACACCTGCTGGTCGCTGCTGGCGCCCAACGACAACGTCAAGATCGGCGCCAACTACGCGCCGAAGGATGGCAAGCTCGACCCCTCCGGCGGCTTCGTCTCGAAGCCGGGCGAGGACGCCGCGACGCGCGCGCAGAACTACCAGGAATCGATCGGCTGGTACGCGAGCATCGTCGCCGACATGTTCGGTGGCCCGCAGGGGGGCCAGAAGAAGGGGTGAAGAAGGCTCCCTCTCCCTGCCAAGGCAGCGAGAGGGATACTGCACCGCAGGCCTCAGGCGGCGAGCGTATCGATGATCTTCGCAAGCTTGACGTCGCGGTCGGTGAGGCCGCCGGCGTCGTGTGATGCGAGGGTAATGTCGACCCGGTTCCACACGTTGGTCCATTCCGGGTGATGGTCCAGCTTCTCTGCTGCAAGCGCCACCCGCGTCATGAACCCGAAGGCGGCGCTGAAGTCCGCGAACTTAAGGGTGCGCGTAATCGCGTCGCGGCCATTGACGAGCGTCCAATCGGGGAGGCCGGCCAGCGCAGCGTCTCGCTGCGCCGCATCAAACTTTTTCGCCATGTTCACGTCTCCGTCATCGTGTCGTCCCGTGTCGACGGATTTGTATAGCCTAAAGCGTCGAACCAAAAATGAGCGTGGGTCCATCTGAGAGGAGAGAGGCGATGCGGTCCCTATTTGCGCTCTCGGTCATGGCAGGATTGGCGGCTGTTGTTGCCGGCGCGGGCGTCGCAGAGGCCCAGAGCAAGCGAAACGCGCGCGAGGGTTATGTCGAGAGCTGCAGCCGCTATGGCCATGGCTGCACCGGCGCGCCGATCCGGCGCGGCACCTTCGACTACGAGTTCCGGATGCCGGGTGGCACCTGGGTGGGCTGCCGGCAGGACTGCAAGGAAGCGCTGCGCGAGGAGGTCCTGGATTTCTGGGAGACCCAGCGCGAGCGGGCCGGTGATCGCCTGAATTGATGCGAGGGCCGACGTCCATTGAGGCGGCGGCTGCGTTGTCTGATGAGTGCGCGCGGTGCGCCGCGCGGGCCGGGAGACAGGTGACATGATCGGAAGAATTGCGAGCGTCCTGGCGGCCGGATTGATGCTGTCCGTGGTGGCAACAGCCGGTGCGGATGCCCAGTCGCGGCCCAAGGCCGAATCCGGCGCGCAGGTGACGGCGTGCGGCACGTACAACCGTGGCTGCATCACCGTTCCCGTAAGGCGAGGTCCCAACGGTTACGAGTTCCGCTTGCCCGGCGGTACCTGGATCGCGTGCCGCGGGAGCTGTCGCGATACGCTGCGGGAGGAGACGGTGGACTTCTGGGAAACCCAGAGGGAGAACCAGCCGTTCTGACCGACGAGATGGGCGACACGCGGCGCCGAGCGGAAGGCGGTTGAGATGATGACGAGAATGGTGAGCGCAGTCGCGGTCGCGACTGCTGTAACGCTGCTGGCGGGTTCGAGCGCCGACGCGCAGTCCTGGCGCAGAGGCAAGGTGGTCGGCTACGTGACGACGTGCAGCGCGTACGGCAACGGCTGCACCAGCGCGCCCGTGCGGCGCGGTCGGAACTGTTACGAGTATCGCCTGCCGGGCGGCACGTGGATCGAATGCCGCCGCAACTGCCGCAATGCGCTCAGGGAAGACTCGGTCGACTTCTGGGAGACCCAGCGCGAGAACCAGCGCGACTGATGTCGTGGGTGCCCGGCGCAGCGCGCGCCGGTCATGCGTCGCTCCCGTCTCAGGCCTTCTTCTGAGGCAAATTCAACCTGATGTGCAACTCGTTGAGCTGCTTGTTGGACGCTTCCGACGGTGCGCCCATCAGGAGGTCGTTGGCCTGCTGATTCATCGGGAACAGCGCAACGTCGCGGACGGTCGTTGAACCCGTCAGCAGCATCACGATGCGCTCGATGCCGGCCGCCATGCCGCCGTGCGGTGGTGCGCCATACTGGAAAGCCCGATAGAGCGCCCCGAAGCGCGCTTCCACCACTTCCGCACCGAGACCGGCGACGCCGAACGCCTTGACCATCGTATCAGGGCGATGATTGCGGATACCGCCGGACGCCAGCTCGTAGCCGTTGCAGACGAGGTCGTACTGGTAGGCCTTGATCTTGAGGTAGTCCTCGGTCGACTTCGCGGCTTCCAGCGTCGCCGAGCCGCCCTGCGGCATCGAGAACGGGTTGTGCGAGAAGTCGATCTTCTTCTCGTCCTCGTTCCACTCGTAGAACGGGAAGTCGACGATCCAGCAGAACGCGAAGCGGTTCTCGTCGACGAGCTTCAGCTCGCGGCCGACCTGGTCGCGGGCGAGACCGGCGAACTTGTAGAACCGCGCCGGATCGCCGGCGGTGAAGAAGGCGGCGTCGCCCGTCGCGAGACCGAGCTGCGCATGGATGGCGGCCGCCCGCTCAGCGCCGACGTTCTTCGCGATCGGACCGGCGCCAGCCGCGCCCTCCTCCTCGCGCCACATGATGTAGCCGAGGCCGGGCTGACCTTCCTTCTGCGCCCACGCGTTCATGCGGTCGCAGAACGCGCGCGAACCGCCGGTCTTGGCGGGGATCGCCCACACGCGGACCTTGGGGTCCTTCTCGATCATGCCCGCGAACACCTTGAAGCCCGAGCCGCGGAAATGCTCGGTGACGTCCTGCATCTCTATGGGGTTACGCAGGTCCGGCTTGTCGCTGCCGTACTTGGCGATCGCGGTGTCATACGGAATGCGCGGGAACGTCGGCGTGACGGGCTTGCCGTCCGCGAACTCGTCGAACACGCCGCGGATGATCGGCTCCATGGTGCCGAGCACGTCGTCCTGCTCGACGAAGCTCATCTCGACGTCGAGCTGGTAGAACTCGCCGGGCAGGCGATCGGCACGCGGGTCCTCGTCGCGGAAGCACGGCGCGATCTGGAAGTAGCGGTCGAAGCCGGAGATCATGAGCAGCTGCTTGTACTGCTGCGGCGCCTGCGGCAGCGCGTAGAACTTGCCGGCGTGGATGCGCGAGGGCACCAGGAAGTCGCGCGCGCCTTCCGGGCTCGACGCGGTCAGGATCGGCGTCGGGAACTCGTTGAAGCCGGCGTCATGCATCCGCGCCCGGATCGAGCGCGTGATCGCGAGCCGTTTCATGATGATCGCATGCAGCGTGTCGCGGCGCAGATCGAGGAAGCGATAGGTGAGGCGCAGGTCCTCCGGATAGTCCGGCTCGCCGAACACCGGAACCGGAAGTTCCTTGGCTTCCGACAGCACCTCGATCTCGGACGCATAGACCTCGATCTCGCCGGTCGCGAGCTCCGCGTTGATCGTGCCCTCCGGCCGCTCGCGCACCTTGCCGTCGATCCGCACCACCCACTCCGAGCGCAGCCGCTCGGCGGTCTTGAAGGCGGCGGTATCCGGGTCGACGACGACCTGGGTCAGGCCGTAGTGGTCACGCAGGTCGACGAACAGCAGGCCGCCATGGTCACGGACGCGGTGGACCCAGCCGGAAAGGCGCGCGGTCGCGCCGATGTCGGTCTTCCTGAGGTCGCCGCACTTGTGCGAGCGGTAACGATGCGTGCTGGCGTCGGCCATGGCCGGGGCTCCCTCACGCCGGAGGCGTGGTTCTCAAGATGGGCGCCAGATGCGCCCGTCGCGTCGGATCGGGCCGGAAAAGCGCACGCGTCGCAGGCGATGTCAAGGTCGGCGCCGGCCCGTCGCCCGGCCTGCGCGAAGACCTGCGACAGCCCCTGCGACAATGGCGGGTGCTCTCAGCAAAATTCGTACGCAGAATCTGATTTGATTTTTACGCGGGCAACACTAAATGCTCCCGCGCGTTGAGGCTCATGCGTCTCAGCCACGGCTCGTCGAGGTGGATGGTCGGCACTTGGGGGGTGCGGGGGAAAGACCCTTGGCCTGCCCGGTCGTCTCCGCAGAACGGGCATCCAGCGAAAGTGCGCCAGCCATGGCCTCTCTCCCTGCCGCCAAGCCGAAGAAACCTCGCCGCACACCTGTCCGCACCTCGCTTGGCCCCGTCGCCGACCTCGAGCAGCATCTGCCATCGGAGTGGTGGCGGAAGCTCTTCAACGCCCTGTACGTCAAGACCGACGGCGACGTTGTCGAGAACAGCGAGAACACCCGCCGCGAGGTCGACTTCCTGGTCGCCGCAGCCGCCGTGCAGCCAGCCAGCGCCATCCTCGACCTGTGCTGCGGCCAGGGCCGGCACGTTCTGGAACTCGCCCGGCGCGGCTTCAAGAACGTCATGGGCGTCGACCGCTCGCGCTACCTGATCCGCCTCGCCCGCAAGCGCGCCCAGGCCGAGGGCTTGAGCGTCGTGTTCAAGGAAGGCGACGCGCGCAACCCGCGGCTGCCTGAATCGAGCTTCGACTGTGTCGCCATCATGGGCAACTCGTTCGGCTACTTCTCGAACAAGCAGGACGACGAGAAGGTGCTGGCGACGGTCGGCAAGATGCTGCGCCCGTCCGGCCAGATCGTGCTCGACATCACCGACGGCGCCTACATGGCCGAGCACTTCGAGCGCCGCTCCTGGGAGTGGATCGACGAGCACCATTTCGTGTGCCGCGAGCGCTCCATCTCGGCCGACCGCGAGCGGCTGGTCTCGCGTGAAGTGATCGTCAACGACGAGCAGGGCGTGATCGCCGACCAGTTCTACGCCGAGCGCCTCTACACGCGCGACAGCATCACGCGGCTCCTGGAGAAGACGGGTTTTCGCAACGTCCGCCACCACGGTAGCGCCGAGAGCGTGTCCGACCGCGATCAGGATCTCGGCATGATGGCGCGGCGCATCCTGCTCACGGCGGATGCGCCGATCCCGATAGCGCGGAAGGCGCGCGGCAAGGTCAACAAGATCGACGTCACCGTGCTGCTCGGCGACCCGCGATTGCCGGACGACATCAAGCTCGGCGGCCAGTTCAACCCCGAGGACATGGATACGATCCGCAAGCTCAAGAGCGCGCTGGCGGAGCTGCCGAACTATACCTTCCGCTACCTCGACAACCACGCGACGCTGGCGCGCGACCTCGACGAGCTGCGGACTGATCTCGTGCTCAACCTGTGCGACGAGGGATTCAACAACGACCCCTTCAAGGAGCTGCATGTGCCGGCGATGCTGGACATGCGCGGCATCCCCTATACGGGTGCGCCGCCGGGTGCGCTGGCGGCGTGCTACGACAAGGGCCTCGTGCGCGCGGTGGCGATGACCCTCGACGTCCCGGTGCCGCTCGAGACGTATGTGCGCACCGGCGACCAGGGCGCGACGCTGCCATCGGTGTTTCCGGCGATCCTGAAGCCCAACTACGGCGACAGCTCGCAGGGCATCACCAAGGACGCCGTCGTCCACCACAAAAGCGCGCTGATCGACTACCTCGAGAAGCTGCGGGTCGATTTTCCGAAGCGCCCGATCCTGGTCCAGGAGTATCTGACCGGGCCTGAGTACAGCGTCGCCCTCATCGGCAACCCTGATCAGGGTCTGCGCGCGCTGCCGATCCTCGAGGTCGACTACTCGCGGCTCGATCCGTCACTGCCGCGCATCCTCGGCTACGAATCGAAATGGGACCCGAAGAGCCCCTACTGGACCGAGATCCGCTACCACGAGGCGCGGCTCAGCGATAACCAGCAGGCCCAGCTCATCGAGCACTCGATGCGCCTGTTCGAGCGGCTCGGCTGCCGCGAGTACGCCCGCATCGACTATCGCACCGACGCCAAGGGCGAGATCAAGCTGCTGGAGGTGAACCCCAACCCAGGCTGGTGCTGGGACGGCAAGCTGAACCTGATGGCCGGCTTCGGGGGGATGCGCTACGCGGAAATGCTCGGCCAGATCCTCGCCGCCGCCGAGGAGCGTCTCGGCATCGTCGCCAAACCGCAGACGGCTCAGGCGGCGTGATCGGGCGGGCCGCAAGCCTCAAGTAAGGCCGAGTGTGACGTTCGCGCGACGCGCCGGAATTGCCGGGCGCGTCGCGGCCCGTCGGCAACGCCATTTTGTCGCGCCTTATCAATTTCTTGTCGCGTGCCGGTGTGATCTTGCCGGACGAGCGGCGCGCGCCCGCGCAAATGGCTTGCAGTTGCGGGGCGACCGATGCAGCATCCGCTGCGAAAAAGGGATTCGTGCATTGCCAATGCGACGTCGATGGCAGCGTAGCCGTCCCGCAGTTCGAGTGTCCCGTTGATGCGGCAGCATCCGGCGAGCGGGCACACGGGAGGAGCCGCGATGTCGGGGACGGGCGAGCCGAGGCGTACCTTTGCCTTCACGTTCGGGCTGGAACGTCTGGGCCTCGTGGCGCTGCGCGCGCCGGTGGCGACTGCGGTGCTGATCGCGCTGCTGTCGATCCTTGCCGTGATCGGCGTCCTGCGCCTCAAAGTCGACGACAGCCTCTCCGAGCTGTTCCGCACCAACACCAAGGAATTTCTCCAGTACGAGGAGATCGACCGCCGGTTCCCGTCGAGCGAATACGACGTGCTCGTGGTCATCGAAGGGCCGGATCTATTGAGCCGCGAGAAGCTCAAGGCGGTCAACAGCACCATAGTCGACCTGCAGCTCACCGACGGCGTCAACGGTCTCGTATCGATGCTGTCGGCACGCGACAAGCCGGACGCGACCGGCTACGCCGCGCCGATCGTCCCCGACGAACTCCCCGAGGGCGCCGCCTACGACGAGATGATCGCCAAGCTCAAGGCGAACGAGATCGTCGCCGGCAAGTTCCTGTCGAATGACGGCACGCTGGCGCTGGCGGTCATCGCACTCGACCGTAAGCTCGTCGAGGAGCGCGGCGCCAAGGCCGTGATCGGTGGCATCCTCTCGGAGGCGGAGAAGGGCCTCGAGGGTACCGGCCTGAAGGTTCAGCTCACCGGCGCGCCGGTGATGCAACTCGAAATCCGCAATGCCGTCGAGCGCGACCGCTTTGTCTACAACGGCCTCGGATTTTTGTGTGGGACGATCATCGCCTACCTGTTCTTCCGCCGGATTTCGCTGACGCTGCTCGCGATCATCGGGCCGTCGATCGCCATTCTGTGGACGCTCGGTGCGCTGGGCGGGCTCGATTTCCGGCTCAACCTGTTCATCAACGTCATCACGCCGCTGATCCTGGTGTCGGGGTTCTCAGACAGCATGCATCTGGTGTTCGCGATCCGGCGCGACATCATGGCCGGCGTCGACCGGCTGACGGCAGCACGCGACGCCGTGCTCGACGTGGCGCCGGCCTGCCTGCTGACGGCGATGAACGCGGCGCTGGCGCTGCTGTCCTTCTCGTTCGCGGAATCGGCGCTGATACGCACGTTCGGGTTGGCGGCGCTGATGGCGGTCGGCATCTCCTATCTCGCGGTCGCGGTCGTGGTGCCGACGCTGGCGGCGCTGCTGGTGCCCAACGAGAAGCCTCCCGCCGATGCCAGCGAGCCCAACACGGACGGCGGCATCGGCGTCCTCGACAGGGTCACCGGCGCGATCGTGCGCCGGATCATCAAGGCGCCGCTTCTGTTTAGCCTTGCCGGGCTCGCGGCGGTGGTTCTGACCGGCCTCGCCTACATCCAGCTCGTCCCGCAGTACCGCCTCGCCGACCAGGTGCCAGACAAGGAGCATGCGCTCGCCGCCACCGAGCGGCTCGACTCGAAACTCACTGGAGCCAATCCGGTGCATGTGATGATCGCGTGGAAGGGCAACGAGACGCTATTCGACGACAAAACGATCTCCACCATTGCGGCGGCCCACAGCGTCCTCGAGAAGGAAGCCGGCCTCGGCAACGTGTGGTCGATGGAGAGCCTGCGCCGCTGGCTGACGGAAGCGGGCGACAGCAGCGTCGAGACGATGAAGAAGTACATCGGGATCCTGCCCGAGCATCTGGTGCAGCGCTTCATTGCCGGGGACCAGAAGGCGGTGCTCGTGACCGGCCGTCTACCCGACATCGACGCGAGCCAGATCCTTCCCATCATCGCCAAGATTGACAATGCGCTGGAGCCGGTCCGCGCCGCCCATCCCGGCTACGAGATCTCGGTCACCGGCCTTCCCGCCATCGCGGCACGCAACTCGGCGCGGCTCATCGGCGAGCTCAACTGGGGCTTGATCGGCGACATGTTCGTGATCTTTATCTTCCTCGGCATCGCACTGCGCTCGGTCCTGTCCGGCGTAACGAGCATCCTGCCGTCGCTGTTCCCGATCTTTGCTACTGGCGCGATCCTGTGGGTCGGCGGCGAAGGGTTGCAGTTCGCCTCGATCATCGCGATCACCGTCGCCTTCGCTTTGGCGATCGACAGCACGATCCACTTCCTCAATCGCTTCCAGCTCGAGGAGAACCGTCCCAGCACGACGGATGTCGACGACGCACTGGTGCGCACCATGCATCACATCGGCCCGGTTATCGTGCTGACGACAATCGTGCTGGCGCTGGGGCTCGGCGTCACCATACTCTCGGACCTGCCGTCGCTGCGCCAGTTCGGGCGGCTCGCGGGGATCTGTCTTTTCGCCTCATTGATCGGTCAGCTCGTCATCCTGCCGGCGACCGTGGCACTCTACCGCAGCTATTGGCCCCGGAAGCGTCCGGCAGCAGGCTGACTGGGCCGATCAGGATCGCAGTCGGGCCAATCGTTGAGGTGACCTACCGTCGGATCGATCGATGCCGCGCTTTTCCAATGCAGTCGATTTTTGGCGCGGCTTCGCCCTCGTCTCGATTTTCATCAATCACGTGCCCGGCATTTTCTACGATCGCTTCACGCACCGCGCGGTGTCGATTTCGGATTCGGCCGAGCTGTTCGTTTTCCTGGCCGGCTGGTCGCTGCGCTACGTGATCGGCGGGCCCGAGCGGCCAGTGCCGATCAGCCACATCATCTTCCGTCTCGGTGGCCGCGCGGTAACGCTCTATGCCGCGCACATGATGATCGTAATGATCGCGATTGCGACGCTGGCAGCGTCCGCGCGCCTGCTCGACAACCCGCTACTGCTCGAATGGCACAACGCTGCGGCCGTGTTCTATCGGCCGGTCGAGGCCCACATCGGGATTGCGACGCTGAGCCACCAGCTTGGTTACTTCGACATCCTGCCGCTCTATGTCGCGCTGATGCTGGTGGCCCCGTTGATCGCGGTCGTTGACCGCTACGCGCCGCGCCTGCTGCTGCCGATGTCGGTGGGTCTCTACTTCGTTTCGCTGGTGGTCCCGATCACGATTCCTGCGTGGCCGGTCGAGGGTCAGTGGTTCTTCAACCCTCTGACATGGCAGCTTGTTTTCGTCCTGGGGCTGCTCTGCTCTAGGGATGTCGGTTTCGGCGCCTGGGTTCGCCGGCATCTCACGGCGATAAGATGGGTGTCACTGCCGATCGTCATATTAGGGACTATCTTCGTTCTGACGGGCGGTGCCTGGATTGATCCCACCACAGTGCCCAACCCGAAGCTTCTATTCATCAACGGGAAGACTTTCGCGACCCCTATCCGAGTTATTCAATTCCTGGCACTAGTCGCGGTAATGTCGATGGTCTATCCTTATATTGAGCGGATATTTCGGGGAGGGGTGGATTTCCTCTCGATGCTCGGGCGTAACTCGCTGCCGGTCTTCTGCGCCGCCTCGCTTTGTAGCTTGACGGGGCAGATCCTCCGGTATGCGCTTCCCGACGGCATCATTCTTGATACCTTCCTGCTGATCGGAGCAGTGTCTCTGATGGGACTTGTGGCATGGCTGAGCGAATGGCGCGACAGGGTTCGAAGCGCTACCTGAAGAGGGCGGCGGCGGCGGTGTTGTCGGCGAGCCTGGCCGCGACCGCGGTGGCGCAGCCATCCGCGCCGCAGATGCCGCCGGTGTCGCGCGAGTGCCAGCCCGGCGCGGCGCAGATGACATCGTCGACGCCGCTCCCGAACGTCGCCAAGGCGATGCGCGAGCGCAACAAGTTCGTGATCCTCGCGATCGGTGCTTCCCCGATGATCCTGCGCGAGTCCGGCGCCGGCGGATACTACGGTCTCGTCGAGAACCTGCTCGAGCAGACGTACAAGGGCCTCGAGGTGGAGATCGTCTATCGCGGCGTTTCGGGAGAGCTTGCGCGCGACGCGGGCGCGCGGATCAAGATGGAGGTCGGCCTGGCGAAGCCTGATCTGGTGCTGTGGCAGGTCGGCACGGCCGATGCGCTCGCCCGGCTGCCGGTCGAGGACTTCGAACTCACTATGCGAAATATGCTCATGTGGCTGAAGGGACACGAAGTCGATGTCGTTCTGATCGGGCTCCACTACGTGAAAGCGCTGGTCAAGGACAGCCACTATCAGGCCGTGCGCGAGACGCTGAAGAAGGTTGCGACCGAGCAGGGCGTGCTGCGCATTGGTCGCTACGAAGCGATCGAGGCGATCGCGCGGCTCAAGTCGGAGCAAGGCGCACCGATGAGCGGCACCCGCATCGCGGAGACCGCGTACGAATGCAGCGCCGAATACCTGGCGCTGTCCATTGCGAGCGGGCTTTTCCTGAAACCCAAGCCCGCCCCGAAAGGCCCCGAGCCGAAGAAGTAGGCGGCCGTATCGTCAGAACGACCGCGCCTGCATCCCCTCGCGATACCGCTTCATGTATTGATCGACGAAGTCGAAGTCGACGAAGCGGGCGTAGGCATCGGCGAGCCGCTTGGTGACCGGCCCCCACACCTGGCCCTTCGGGCCGACGTCGACGCCGTTGATCTTGGTCACCGGACAGATGCACAGCGACGTCGAGGTGAGGAACATCTCGTCGGCGGTGTAGCTGTCATAAAGATCGATGTCCGCTTCAGCGACCGGAATGCCCTCCGCCCGCGCGAGGTCGATGACCGTCTGGCGGCTGACGCCCGGCAGCACGAACTTCTCGCGCGGCGTGAGGATGGCGCCGTCGCGCACCGTGAAGATGTTCGAGCCCATGCCCTCGGCGAGATTGCCGTTGACGTCGAGCAGCACTGCCCACGCCTCCGGGTCGGCGCTCTGTACCTCCTGGTTGGCGACGATCATGTTGAGGTAGTTGTGCGTCTTGGCGCGCGGCGTGAGCGACTCTGGCGGCGTGCGACGATGCGACGGCACGATGACGCGGATGCCTTCCTTGTAGAGCTTGGCGCGCTGGACGAGCGGCAGCGGCGCGCACTCGAGCACGACGTTCGGCCCGTGATGGTCGAGGTTGTCGCCCGGCACGTCCTTGACGCCGCGGCTGATGCGCTGGCCGACCCAATAATCGTCTTCCGGGCCGAGCAGGTGCCGGTTGCGCTCGAAGAGTTCTTCCGTCAGCGCGACCATCCTCTCCGGTCCGAACCCCGGATCGATGCGCAGATACTTGAGCGAGCGATACAACCGGTCGACGTGCTCCTGCACCTTGAACAGCTTGTGGCCGAAGCTGCGGGTCATGTCGAAGCA
>VFQN01002352.1_pt1 | contig 29441 bp, 23 predicted proteins | sample 3512371 | NCBI WGS metagenome assembly VFQN01 (sample SAMN10412370, study PRJNA504923) | tailings metagenome | isolation source: Replicate 2 from Balatoc abandoned mine | place: Philippines: Itogon, Benguet | collected 2017-08-28 | reverse complement strand
GCATTCCTTGAAGCTGGAGTCGCTCATGCAGGAATTGTAGGAGTGCAAGGCGAATCTGACCTGGTACTTGACTGGGACTGTGCTCAAGACTTGCCACGAACCTGCAGACATACACCATACTATTCTCAAAGTAATTGTTGACTTCTTGATCTAAGGCGGATTTTCCTCGACGAGAGGAGTCTAAGTCGCGAGATTCGTCGCTGAGCATTATGAGCATTTTCAGCGCTGTGAGGAACACCTGCAAAGAGTCTTTTCCCCTCTGAAAACACTGATCCGCTAACTGATAATAAGAACTGAGGAACTGAGGTGATCGAAGTACAGCTGCACTCAGCATTCGGGTGAAGAGTTCCTCGTAAAGGATTCGGCTGCGATCCACGTCCTTCGCACTTCCTTGGAGAATCTGATTGATGAAGGACGAGGCCAATGTTTGGATAAACACTGCCTTTTCTTCATCTTTTAGCTGAAGGCTCCAATGCTTTCGGACTTTTTTATGAAGGGTTGTTGCATAGAATTGCCTTGTGTAATAATAATCTGGTGGTACTTGCGAATTGCCATTACTCAGAGTGAGAAGACGAAGGGCCTCAGTAAAGCAGTCTTTCTCTTCAAAGTATTGTAGGAGGAAGTCGTTGGCTTGTTGTATTTCTTGCGGAGAAGAGCGCTGGTTCACTAAGACTCGCACCGCTGCTTCCATCTTTATTAGTCTATGTGAGACTTTTCAAATAATCCCGGTGTGACCACGATGCCGCTTGATAATAGCCGAGGTGCCGTTTCATCACTAGTTTTAATTTTTAAAACTTAATACAAGTATATTTTTATTGTTTATCGATCTATTCGATCGTCTTGAGATTGAATACCTAGTTATTGTATTGGAGAATGAACTCGACAGCAGGGAAGACAGAGTACTACCATTCCACTGATCCTCTGGAGAACCTCAAGTTTTTCGTCTCGATTCGAGAGGTTAGATTGTTAGATTCTCTTAGTTGTGATGTGTTCTAAACGTCTTCAAGGTGAATCGGCCAAAAGATTTCAATAGTTCTGAGACTGCTGAATCTCGCCCTTTCTTTACTTTGAAGAGTTTGGTTTCCTGGCAACAGAAGCTCTTCTCTCCCAGGTAATTCTGACTTCACTCTTTCCATGAACCTTTAGTTTGCTTGTATAGAGAGATCGTCGACTATTTGCACAACAAACATGACTTACAGCATCGCAAAGGAACTGCAGTGCAGGTGAGTGAAAATGCTTCTCTTCGAGCTGCTGTTTGCTTGATTGCAGTAGATCGAAACTCGCAGTATATTGTCTCGGCTAGAAGCCTCGGGAACTAACATTCAGTCACTGTTGCAGCCAGTGATCTTTTTCACTTACATTGACAGAGACAGGGTTCAAGTCGAGGAGGTGAGCGAAATCTCTTTCCCTCCCTCTTATTATTTTATTTGCTTTAGAGTATATCCACCGTTCAAAGCAATGCGCAACAATTCCAAAATCGACATCAACGTCGATTCAGGTGATAGATTGCTTGGGTGTTTCCTCATTTAATCTGACTCACAGTGGTAATAGAGAAAACTCCTTCAAGGTGATGCACTTCTGTCTCGCCACTGACATCCAAATCGATAGAATGCTTCAAGAGAAGGTTTGTCCCCACACTCTCGCTTTTTCTTGTGCTTATTGTATGTTTGCTTGTTTTAGTATGGTGAGTACGAGCAATATTATAACGAGCATATTCTGTGCTCTGTGAAGATCTTTCAGGTGATATATTGCAATTTATCTGATGTGATAGTTTAAATATTCTGCAGGATGGCGTTGTGGAGGTAAGTCCTGGCTTGAGCAAGATCGTCTTAGAGCCCGTAAACGAGCTGCCTTCGGATCTGTCGGCCGAATATCACTCAGCTCTGAATCCAGCGTCCACTTCCAATACTGCTGCTGCATCTCTGTTTTTCTCTGATCACACTGTCGAAAATGGTTTGAAAAGAGGGTTCCGAGTGTCTTCCCTTCGCATTCGATCGTCGGAAGGGAGCGACTTCGAGTATGCTGTGTACAATGCCAGGGATATCTTCATACCTCAGCAACTCGATGATTTGCTGCTCAAACAAGAGTTGATGGACTCAATTCGGTCTTCTGAAGTCCGAGGTATTGGCGCCCAATCGATTTCAGCGCAATGGAAGCAAGATCCTTCCTCTCGCGACTTTCTCTATTCCTTGCAGGCTGAGATCGTCTCCGCCGCCGGATTTGAGGAAGGAGACAGGATCGGAGTCACGTACCATCTTTATCACCCTTCAGAGTGGCAGTTGCGTACGGGTGATATTACGGATGGAGAAATAAATCAACAGTCTTCGGCAAATACGTCAAACAGGCTAATGGCAGTGTTTAACGAGACGGAGAGTCGTGGTTTGCTGCAAGGAAGTACTCAGATTGCCCGGAGGGGTGCAGGTTATTCGCTATACATCGCAGGAAACTCGTGTTTGCATCTGAGAGGATGGTACTCCTCCCGCCTCGGTCGCCTCCTCGCAGGATTTATCTTCTGGTTCGTTTCTATTCTCTCCGTGGTGGAGGGTGTTGGCAACGGTCTGTGGATTTTGCCTTGCTTGCTCCTCTATTTCCTCACACAAATGGTCACCTCCCCCACTACCCAATACTTCCACTCTTCACAGCATAGCGGGGAGCTGAATGATCTATCTAAGCAGGTGTTTTTCAATTATTTGATGAATTTCAACTTCGATGTGAATGATTTCAACTTCGAAAAGCAGCAGCTCTTCCAACCAACATCTCAATTCCCCATCCTGTTCCTCCAGGTCTTTTCATACTCTTCACCCTCTTGGCTCTTCAATCGACGCCGCTGTCTCCTAGGCTATGCCACTTGTCAGCTCCCTCTTACTGCCGGGGAGTTTTCCATCAACGTGAAGACGTGGCGGCCACGAGGCTCTGTGAGACATCAATTACACGAGTTCTTTATCGGAGATGCCATCTCCCTCAAAGATTTTACTTTTCCTCGCGACTTCGACACCATCACAAAGTCTTTGAATCGATTCGGAGTTTTAACGGAATCGATGGGCAACCTTCTGATTCGAGGTCAAGTCATCGTCACTGACTCTCGCGAGGTTGAAAGGCGGCGGAAGACACAAGAAGAGATCTTAATTCATCAATCCAACAGCAATCGCGACGGCTCAGTGAGACCGATCAAGTCTCTGAATCAGCGTCTCAATAGTTTCAAAATGAAGAAAAGTGTGGAGGAGATCATGAAGTCGTTCAAGGACACGCGATTGGCAGGGAAGGGAGAAGCGGGAAAGTTAAGCGCAGCAAGCATTATCAATCGTCTACGGAGTTCGAGGGAGACGAAGACTGTGGGTGTGACGTCAGAGAGGTCGAATAACCCAACCTCTTCTTCCTCTGGCCAAAGACCTTCAATCAAGAGTATTCTCGAGTCCATCAATGCCAATGCCAAAACAAACAAGACAGCAGAGATGATACAGAGGTTGAGGAGTAATAGGAAGACTGATGAATCTGGGGACGAAAAGATTCCAGTCCTTCATGAGAGAAGAAATCCGAATGAAGAGGACGAAGATGAACAATCGAATTTACTCAAATGAAAACTTCTCTGAATTCATGAAAGTCTGTTTAAAATACTTCGACTGATGAAATCTAAAGGGAAAAATCAAATGCAAATACTAAAAATGGAACGAAGATACATGTGGTTCACACGTAACGATAGGATCGAAGGGATCTAAAGAATGAAAGATAAAAGTTGAGGCCTCAGTGGTATTCCTCTAGGGTTTAGATGTAGAAGCTGTTGTGGTGTAGGAAGATGTTTGATTCTTGTCGTCGATTGCTTGACCGAAATAGCTATTCTCGAAGAAGACATCTAAGTGGTCGTCGGTCGGTGATTTATTGTCTCTTTCGCTTTGCAACATTTCTTCTGCATCAATATCAAAACCGATGGCTTCTTCAGCTTCAGTACTCTCCTTCTGATGATATTTGACTTCTCTTGGGGTGGCCCCATTGATCTCAATACCGTGACATGACTTCATTAAGGAGGAGAGAGATTCGGTGGACAATCTTCGAATCTATTACCGCAAATAAGATCTATTAACAATCTCGACGCCATTTCTTTCCAATTTACCTTTGTGTCGATATTCTCTGACTCGGTCTGTCTCTCGTTGTGGCCGCTGTGAAAGGCTTTCCGTCTATCGCAGGGAAGACTTGTCATCGAAGCCACAGAGAGACTATCACTTACTTTTCGCTTCCTCCAGACCTAAATCCTTCCTCCTCTTTCCCTTCATTGCAGCTTGATGTCAGAGCAGTGGACTTGCTCATAAATTTATTCAAAAGTCCTTGGACATCTTCCGACCAATCAAGCGCCTCTGCTTCTCTTAAGAGCACGTCGATGCCTTGTCCCTTTTTATACCAGAGAGGGGCAACGATCTTCTTGTGATCAATTTTCCTCCGGGAGGATGGACTGTTTGGCGATGAGGGCAAAGTCAGTGCAGACAATTCTCTGGGTGTTTCCTGCTCTTCTTTGATCACGGTACCGGGGGAAGACTGGTAGCTCTCCTCGCTGTCTTCAAGATTTGCTGATAGAAAATTATAAATTCCGTCTTCGATGTCGGCAGGTTCAAGAGCTTCAGTGGACGATGAGGGTTTCAGAAATGGCTGAAGCATTTGAGCGATGGCGATGGGACGATCGCTACAGCGACGCTTTGGACGCCTCTACATGAGAAATAAGAACGATCAGAATCGAAAACTCTTCCCACGATAAGCACCATTACCTTCCGAAATCCATATTGTCCGAGACCACCTGCCAGTTCTCCATTCTGTCTCGCTTTACTCAGCTTTAAAAAGTATTTCTGCGCATGGGTGCGAATCTGCACAACCGTTCGCGTCTTAATCAAACTCGCAATCTTCTTCCACCCCTTCCCATAAAGCTCAAGTCCTTTGACAAATAACTGGTGTTCTTCTCGAGTCCATCGTCCTGAAAGCTACATCAACGCCAAAGATAGTAAAGTAGATGAGGATATCGTACCGGTGCACTCTTTACCATTACTGAGTCCGTTTTCCTCTCCTTCATTGTCACCATCGGGGTCAAAGTCTAGGTCAAAATTGTCGTCATCATTCTGAGCCATGGGTGGGATGCGTTAGTTGAATGAGGTCTACTCTATGTCTGTCTAGCCATGGGTGGGATGCGTTAGTTGAATGAGGTCTACTCTATGTCTGTGTGTGTGTGTGTCTTTGTCTTGTCTCCCAGTGTCTGTGTCTTGTGTCTTGTGTCTCGTGTGTCGTTTTGCTTCTTGCTGCTAATCTCGCCTCTTCTTTCAGCTTCTTCTTTGCCTTGATCTTCCTCCTACAGTAGCCGACTGAAAAACCTGCTTAACTAGTCTTCAAATTCTACTGTAAAGCGATCTACGTCACTCCCCACCCCAAAACCCGAAACTTCGAAAATGAAAACGATCGTCTAGCAGGCTGCGAGTCGATCGAATACGGTTTATTGGTTGTAAGTGCGTAAGCTGCGTAAGACAGAAATCCATAACAATTATTACAAACTCTTCTCCCTTTATATTACCTTCTAAATAATACCTCAGACGAGATTAAGAGAGACTCAATTTATTGAGAGTGTGGAAATATAGTATCGAGATTTTTGAATAGCCATGATTCAAAGCCGCGGATGGAATTGTTTGAGGACGATTTGGCTGATCTTCCTTCTTTCTCACTTCAACGCCATAACTTCGTATCGATTAACAAACTTAATCACTCGAAATGTTGTTCAAAACAAGTTGACGGAGATATATTCACAATCGAAGCTTCAGAAGCGGAAAGATTTATTATCTGGTCGAACCCTGCCAGGAGATAACGAGCCAGACACTCCCATGCAAAGACAAATCAGAAAGGCTTTAGAAAAGTCTTGTGAGAAGGATTCAACGCTGCGATTTGGTGATCAGTTGTCAGGAAGTGTGATCGAGCTGGACGAGTATGGCGCCTATGTGGAGGTCGGAGGGAAATATTCCGGATTTCTGCCACTGGAAGAGGCGACGTTGAACCCTGACGTGCAGCATATTAGCGATATCTTAGAGATTGGACAAGATGTTACTGCAGAGATTATTGGAACCATGAAAGGTCGTCCTGTGTTGTCGCTGAGATCAGTCATGGTCGCGCAAGCGTGGGACAAGATCAACAAATACAAAGAAGAGGACACGGTTGTCGAGGTAGAGATCGTCGAAGCGAATCAAAGTGGTGCAACTTGCTTATTAGAAGGGCTGACTGTATTCTTACCTGGCTCTCAGATCGTCGGCGTTGCTGATGAAGCTATGGAAGGAACGAGAGTTCAGGTAGGTAGCACCTCTTTCGCACCTCTGTTCTTCCTCACCGCCCTTTATAGGTGAAGGTGTTAGATGTCGATGTCGAGGAAGGAAAGATTGTGGTGAGTCAGAGGAAAGTAGTCGGGGACCTCACATTCGACTTCGAGAGAGGCCACGTCGTCTCCGGTAACGTCACAGGCATTCGACCTTACGGAGTCTTCATTGAAGTCGCTGGAGGAGCGACTGGATTACTGCACATCTCTCACATTTCAGCCGAGTTGGTAGAGAATATGGAGAGTCTCTTTTCGATTGGCCAGGAGGTGCGAGCAATGGTCTATGAGGTGGACAAAGCCACCGGCAAGCTCGCCTTCTCCACCAAAGCCCTCGAAGCCTCTCCAGGCGAGATGCTTCGTGACATGACTGCAGTGTTCAACAACGCTGAGGAAAATGCGAGAAAGTACATGGAGAAGCTAGAGAATGAGAGATTGGCGCGAGAGGCTGCGGCTAAAGACATCGTGGCAGGCTTAGGCGGTGAACTGACACTCGATGGAAGCAACCCAGACTCCATCCTCTCTGTAGCAGATTCGATCGAAAACATCTTAGCGTCGATTACAGGAGATAATAGGAAGTTCTAAGCAAGCATTCTGCTTATCACATAGATTTTAACAATGACTAACTAAACTGACGTAGCCATTCGACTCAAAGCTCATCACAGAGAACAGACGAATAATTGTCAAGGACATGAATCGCATCTTGCCCAGCGACTACGCCGGAAAGAGGAATGGCAACAGGTCAGAGAATCTAACTTTCTCCAGGATGGCGTGCCCATACCAGAGTTTCCTACAACAATGACGTCATCAGCGGCACAAAGAGTGCTGGGGGTCTTACATGTGCGGATTGGTGAAGATTCGTGCGTGGGTGCGCTGTCGCAGGCACTTGTGGAAGAGGACGTGCTCGCAGTCGAGCATGTGAGGTGGTTCAGCCTCGCGGTAGCTGTAGGTGCAATTGCTCAGCGCATCGTAGCGGTAGATCGCCATACCGCCGAAACAACTCTCCACCTCAAATGGCCGAATAACGTTACCGTCACTTGTGGTGCCAGTGTCCATCAATGTTCGCACTCGTTGCTTCGCCGACTAAGAGACGATCGTCAGAACAGAAGAGTCGAGTCAAGGGACTTACTCTGACGATTTCGCGGTTCTTCTGTTTCTGTGCTGCGGAAATGTTATAGAGAAGGTGGTCTCCTCCTCCCTTGTGGTGATTTGTGTCGATGTCTTTGCTGCGGAAGGCGTACGTGTCTCGGTACATGCCATGCATGATAATGCCGTTGGCGCAGATCACATCCCACAAAGGCCGGCCAAAGCTGTCCTGGATACCGTGAATGTTCCACCCAATCACATCCATATCCACCATGATGATGAAGTCCATGCGTGGTAGCTTCCTCAACGCGTCTAACACGTGATTCCTCGCGATCGCCAGCCTGCCCTCTCTGGGCAGCTTCAGACCCTGAAACACGCCGATCGTGTCTTTATCGCCCGATGAGGTCACTGTCACTATCGTGCGGTTAGTTGGAGACTTGGACGCCCATGCCTGCAGCTTTTCTCTGCTGTGATCGGAGGAGTCTCCCTCGACAAAGACTGCGCGGGACTCGTTGAAAGCCGCGCTCAACGCCTCGACCTGACGAAGGAAAGACGGCAGACGATGTTCAATATCCTTCCCCACTCCAACAATCATCGCTGAGCTCTGTCTCATTCTCCGCCTTCCCTGCTCGCCGACGAGGTGTTGTTGAGTTGGTTGGTTGGGCACGTGACGCCACTCAGAGTTGATCAGCAGATCATCGAAGCCTTGAGGATACCAGAGGTGGAAAAGAGCAATAGGAAAGAGGCAAAGGGTCAAACAGATGACAGTGACGAGAGATTTGAAGGAGAAGTTCAGAGAAGCGAGGCGAGAGAGTTGCATGGCGACGAATCGATTCCAATCCCACGGCTTGTTCGACCTGCGATTCTCTTTCATGCCTTCACAGATAGGAGGATAGAAAGGAAGAGATTTAGGTGTTCACAGTCTTCTTGCTCTGTGCAGTGTCTGTGAGTCGTGTCTACTAGTGTGAGTCTGGTAATGGTAATCGTGTAAGTAGTTAGCCCTCTCTCTCTCTGTCTGTCGATTGTTTGTGCTTCGATGGGAGCATGTGTGCACCAGACAGTGCACACCTTCCCTCGTTCTCAAAAATTTACGACACAGCAGACATCAGAGTCCTCTCTCTTATTTCAATAGATGTTAATGAGTGGTTATCTTACAAATAAGAACAATAAATACAATGCAGACATAATGGTTGAATCCTCCTTCCTCTACGTGCCATATCTCTTCCTCTGAATGACATCAGGTAGTTGCTCGTGCAAGTTAGTCCATGGATTCTCCACCACCACCTAGACAGAGAAGAGACGAGAGAGTTAGTAAGAGAAGACATGAGATGGAAAGGTAAAAGGAGAACAACAGAATATGAACATGCGAGTGCATTGTCTCAGATTTGCTAGAAATCATCGATACTGATAGGATATTTCTGCGATGCAAAGAGAAACGAATCCCTCATCGATCATTCGGCACACACACCACCTCGCAAGAGGAGGTGCATGTGATCTGAGTTGAGTCAGAGCTCTCAATGTATCGGAATAACTTGGGTGATGTCTCATGAAGGAATCCAATCACCTAATGGGTTCCGAAGAGAAGAGGAGAACACCACCTCTACCTCTACCTCACTACAGCCTAGATAGACTACCTATCAATCTATCGCAGATGATTCACTTACCAGAGATGGGAGAGTTGTGGGATCGTTGGGATTTGGAAGCAACGTCATTCCCAACACGTTGCGATAACGATCATTATGCTGCAGTGCCTCTACCTCGACCTTCACTCCCTCTGACGACAACGCAGACGATGACGTCGCCTTTCTCTTCTTGCTGCTCGTCTTACCAACAGCCTCGGAGGAAGTCGCTGACAGGGTTACCTTGAGCAGGAGGCAGTGCATTGCGCTGTAGCACACCACCACTACCTCAGAGGAGGACGAGGAGGCGGCGAGAGGAGCCAAGCTGAGGCCGGCATACGTGGAGATTTCTCTGCGTTGCAGTGTGGATGTGCGTCGGGTGGTGAGACTGGCGACTGACGTGGCTTCTAACTGCTCTAGTTCGAAGTCTCCCAGGAGCTGCAAGGCTTCGATATCATACGTCAGCAATCTTCCGTCAGTTAGCAGGACGAAGACAAAGCGATCAGCGAAGAAGCTCACGTCAGCCACCACTACAGAGGAGGCAGGAAGAGTCCAGCGTCGCAGCATCCTACGATGACATCAGAGAGAGAATAAGAGAAGGGGAGAAGAGGAGGTGCGTCACTCACTTGTCGGCTTGGAAGATATGGATGACGTCAGCGCAGGTCAACACTAACACGTACTTCGAATTGTCACTCACGTGTAGTCTCTTCACCTGTTTGCCCAACTTCCTGTCAGCGGGCGACCTGCCCACGCCCAAGCCCTCCTCACCAGTCAGAACCAGTGCCACGTCATGCACTACCTCCACCGCCTTCGAGGAAGGATCGATGCGGAGTCGAAGGAGATGGCGCTGAGAGGCGTCCCACAGTGTGAGGTGAACGCCGTCGACTTCCTGCTCGTCGAAGCAGGCAGCAGTGACGTGGCGCGGAGGTGAAGTGAGTAGTGCAGGGAGTGCGATCTCCTCGATCACTTGACTCGCTGTCTGCGTCACTGCCAGGAGTCGAACCATGCCCTTGCCCGCCATAAAGAAAAACCTGCCTGAGGGCGACGTCAGAGCGACAGTAAGGTGTTGGTCTCTGACGTCATCGTCTTCGCTCTTCTTCTGCTGCAAGCGAAGCACTAACTCGCACCTCTTAGACACATCTTCTCTCTCTTCCTCGTCAGCTTTGTCAAGGAGGTGGAAGTGCCACACGTCAGCGCTTTGATGTCGCTTCAGCACGCAGGCGACGTCAGACTTCGTGAGTCTCGTCATCTGAATGACGTGGTCGTCGTGACGGTTGCGGACGAGAGGGAGGAAGAAGGGTTTGAAGGAGTCGAATCTTCTCGCGGAATAGAGACAGAGCTTCGAGTCCAGACCACCTGACATCAGCAGAGACATGACGTCACCCTCACTGCCCTGGCCCTCCACGTCATCCTCCTCCTCTGACAGCACGTCCTCACCCGATGATAAGGCCTGATCGTCACCTCTCCTTCTCTTCGCCTCTGACGTACTCGATGCCTTCACTGACGCACTCGCTTTAGAGCAGATAGCGAGGCTGAACACGTCATGACTGTGCAGGCGATGGCTCTGGCTGAAGTACCACACTTGCTGCGTCAGAGGCTGCGACGCTATCTGAGTCTCGGAGGGTGACGTGGCGGCTGAGCGACGGAAGCAGTTGACCTTTCCGTCAACGCCAGCAGTGAAGAAGGCATTGCCATCTGACGTCACTGCCAGCGCCAGCACGTCACCCACATGGTGTTGAGGGAGTGTTTGCTGGAGAACGCCTGACTCACCGTCCCACACCTGCACGAGACCCGCACTGTCGCCTGACATCACTGTGCTATCGTCGCTCACAGCGAGAGACCAGATACACGCTGACGTGCTCTTAGGCGCCACGTCACCTGTCATGCGGAACAGAGTCTGCTCTGAGCGCTATAAGCGAGAAGAGGAGAGACAATGAGTTGTGAAGGAGGTGATGAGGAGAGTAGAGGTGATGTGACGTACCTCGTCCAAGCATCTGATGACGCCATCATTGCCTCCGACGAAGAGTCGAGCCTGTGTCGGGTGGTAGGCAATCGATAGGATGCGAGAAGAGGAGGTGGCGATGGATCTCTCGTAGTCTACTCTGTTGAGCGAGTGGTATCGGAAGAGGCGGATCAATCCCTTCTCACCGCCCACTGCCAGCAGAGGCTCTCGAGGCGAGACCGCGAGACACCACGCAGCCCCTCCGTACACGTCCTCCACGTTCGTTATAGACAGACGCTCGAGATCAGCTTCGAAGAGGAAGCCCTTCAGTGAGATGCCGAAGAGGCGGACCTCCTCGTTGTGCACTGACCACTGCAGTCCCTGCAACTTGAAATCCGGAGAACCAGAGATTCTCGCCTGCACGCTGAAATTCGATGAAGGATCTAAGATCTGGTCGGAGAGTGGGTTATCATGGATCATTCATATTTAAAGGAGTCTCTGTTGCCCTACCTCGATGTCGCCATCCTCTCTTCCTATGGCAATCTTCTGACTGTAGATATGATCAACTGCGATGGACTTGATAGCCTTGGGCAGGTAGTTGCCTATTCGCAATCTGTGCACCTCCATCAGAGTGTGGTGTGATGGATGGCAGTGGTTGGTGTCGATGGAATCTAAGACTGTTTGTTTGTGTCTCTGTCTGTCTGTCAAATGATTGGTGCTCAGACTGTCGGTATCGGTAGTAGCCACCGACAACATTCTCTATGTCGGCAAACCTGCTGTTCAGTTACCGGCAGAGACTTCCACATACACGAAACACATAGACGAAGTTGATAATACTTACAACAAGAATAACGGATTAAAGGAACATGATCTATCAAAACATCTGAGGGAGTGACGAGGTACTGGCGGAAGTGAGATGAGAGGAGTTGGGGCGCTGGGGCATTTTGAAGCCCGCCTTCATGACGTAGACTTGGTTAGGATCCTCCAATAGCGATTGAGAGTGACGGTTGCCTTGAGAAGTCTTTGGTCGTGTGTCGTGCGGGCCTAGTGAAGATCTCGTTAGGCTCGCACCAATCTTTCCGTGGCGTGCTGACGTGGCTCGTGCCGTGTGAAGACGGATGGCCGATGACTTCGCGACAGTCGTTGTTGTAGTGGTGACGACAGAGCTTTCTTGAAAGACAGAGGGCAGCACTAATGACGTGGAATTCGAGAGTTCACCGAAGCCAATGCCCAGAACACTGGGCGGACCTGCCCCTGCCCCATGTTCGTCAAAGCCAGCGAAGTCGCTGTCCATTGCCCAGATGCCGTTGTTGGCGTTATTGGGACTGGGGATGCGTGACTGTGGCGGTGACTGACTTCCTTCTAAACGCGTCTATAGGAGAGACTGTGAGTATTGGGGTGAGGAAAAGGGTAATCGTGCACCTTCTCGATGAGAGGTCTGTCACAAGCGATGCACGTCGGAATCTTCAGCCTGCCCAGCCTGGAATTGCCCACCACTAATATCTACTTTGCTGTGAGAGGGATAGCGAAAGAGAGAGTGACGTCAGCTCACCTGGTTGTGCTTTGTCAGGAAGAGTTCGAGGGCTTTCTTAACGAGAGTGAAGAAGAGTTGTCGTGCGTCAGTTCTCACCACACCCATCTGAGTGATAGCTGGCTGGTGTTGCGTGGTGTAGTAGTGTCCGACGAGCTGTGAGATGCCTGCGAGCACTTGAGAGACTTTCTGCTGTCGTCGGGTGATGACGAAGGTCTCGTCGTACTGCACCTCTGACAGGTTGAGAATGTTCTCGTCCATGATCTTCGTCAGCACCATTTCCACCATGTCAAAGTCTGACGCATTTGCTATCTCCTCCGCCAGTCTCTGAGTGACGTCGATCACTGTGTGGCAGAGCACAGGTGGCAGCGAGGATAAGCGCTTTTTCTTAGTGGAGATGTCTTCGTAGTTGAGGCACAGGTCAGCGAGCATCTGCACCTCGTGGAAATGCACGATGTTGGTGTTTACAGCCGATGTGTGAGACTCGTTGAGCAGTCGTGAGTACTCCACTGACAGCAACTCTGACCTCGTCTGAGGAGGGGATGACGTCACCGCCGTTGACACCATCGAGGAGGAGCTGGGAATAGGCTTCGACGACGAGGCTGACGTCACCCTCTTTGCCTGTTTGATTGAGGCCCTGCCCACTTGTCTGGGCAGGTGTGACGTCACTGACACCCCTGTTGTGTGCTGCGAGGGGGTGTCTGACAGCTGCGTCATTACCGAGCCTACGTCATTCGTGCTCATGTCAGATCTGTGTGGTGCTGGTAGGAGTGTGGTTGGGTCAGGTTGCAGGTGTGGTTGGGTCGTCGTGTCTTTCTCGTAGTTGTCCATGAAGTGGTTGAACACCTCATCGTCGAAGGCGGAGTTCTGGTCCACGTCATCGTTCTCTGGCTGCTGCTGTGTTTGGGGCACAGTCTCTTTCTTGATCAAGGCCCCTCTGACAGAGCCAGCGGTGGGAGGGAGTAGTGGCGTGGAGTTGTTTGTCTTGTGGTGGGAGTGCATGGGTGGCTTAGAGATGTGCAGAGCGCCCTTCGTCATGGACGAGTTCACGGAGTGCATGTCGTCCCCCGACAGGGTGCGCGGTGACGCAGGACCTGTGCTGAAGCTGTCTGTCATATAGAGAGAGCGATTGTCCGCTATACCGGCACTGCCGCTGACGTTGTTGTGACTGACAGAGCTACCGGTAACACCGATACCGCCCTCGCCTGCGATCGAGGAGCCGTGCACCATAGCGCCAGAGATGGTAGGACGGCGATACGAAGACTGCCTCTTCGGCATCGCGACCACTGATGTCACAGCACCTCTCAACAAGGGAGTGCTTGAGTCATTGTTATCGGTAAGGAAGTTTTTGCCGGTACTGGACGACATCCGGCTGAGTTTCGCGACGGGTGCAGCGGTGGGCAGAGAAGCCTCGCCTGCGGCTGACATCACTTCGAGGTTATCCTTCACAGTCTTCAGAGCACTGCTGGTCTCGTACTGCTTCTCGAGCAACGTGTCCATCAGCGTGTCTCTGATCGCATTCATGCGGTGCGTGATGACGTCATCCAGCGACTCGAACTTCTCCTCCATCTCCTCGATGCGTCGGATGATCTCAGTGTTCGCGTCTATCGAGGACTCCACGAGGCTCTTGAAGGAGAAGACGTCAGCCTCGAACTTGTCCACCTTCTCGCTGAGGTTTTTTATTTTCTGCGTCACAGGTAGGAGGTTGTTGATGAGCTCCTCGTCGTCGCTGAGGCGGTTGTTGAATGTGATTTGGTTCGCTTGAATGACGTCAATGTCTTTGAGGATCGCGTTGATTCGAATGCTCTCTGACTGCAGTAGTTTAGGGATCACTGTGTTCACCTGTTCCTCCAGCGTCAGACAGCGCTCTGACAGCGAGCGAAGGTCCTGGTTCATGATCGACGTCACAGTGCTCTGCAAGTTGACCACCTCCTGAGCCACTTTCGCGATACTATCCTCGCATCTGGGCAGACGGGCTAAGATGCCGAAGTCCCGAAGTTCCGTCAGCCCGTTCTGCAATTCCTTTATCGAGAGTTTCTGCTGTAGTAAGAGTTCATCGAGGTGGTGTCTGTAGGCCTTCCAATCTGTCGTCTCAAGGTTGAAGTTGTCTGAGAGGAGTCGTAGGTCCCCTTCCATATGATAGAGCTGGGATGACGTCGCTTGAAGCGAGTCATTCATGTCGTGTAGTTCGTTACGTATCTTCAAAGAGTCGTTCGTCATCTTCTCATCAAGGAAAGAGAGTTGCACCGCTAGTTGCTCTTTGTCATCACTCGTCGAGCTCTGAAGTAGTCGCAAGTCCTCGGTCAGCTTCTCTACACTGCTCTGACTGGCCGCGAACTTCTGTTGGATTTCGTCAGATATCAAGCTCTGTAGCTGCTCTGACGAGCGTTGGTTCTCCTTCTGCTGTGACGACACGATCTCCTCGAAGAGTCTGAAGGATTTCTGCTCGTTGTTCTGCAGCTCCTGCAACTCCATTGCGTACGAAGACATGAGCTTCGAGATGCTGTCCATCTTATCGTTCGAGTGCTGCTGGTGGCTTTTCAACTCGTCGAGAAGCGTGACCATCTCTGTGGACACCGAGTCTTTGATCTTCGTCTGCAGCGTGTGATAGATCGACTGGATCTGCTTCGACGCGTTCTCCTCCACCGTCTGCACATTGAGGATAATTTGTTGCAGCTCCGAGGTAGTGGGGCGAATGATGAGTAGTTTCTGCAGTCGATCCATCTCCAGCGAGGTGTTCAGCAGCTGGTCTTGTATCTGCAAGGAGAGGTTCTCCATCTTCAGAGCCAGGTCTGTTTTAACCTTGGACAGGATCTTCTGCTCCAACAAAGCTAGTCCGTGCTCATTTTGTAGCATGGAGGACGCAGACAGAGCACCGCCAACACTTTCGCCGTCTCCCTCCTTCGAAGACAGACCTTCACTAACTCGAATCTCAGTGACAGAAGGCGCAGAGGGAAACGACTGCTGCCACTTCTCGATCTGCTCTAATCTCTGTTCCAGGGTGTTGAACCATGGGGGTGGTCGATCGTATCGCTGATAGCTCGAGAGTTTTTGTTCGAGGTCTCTAATAGTTGCTAGCAGAGCATTCGCATCCAACTTCAAGATCTGCTCAAGACGCTTCTCTTGAAAGCTATCTAAACTCATGAGTGTGATGTATAGGTGTCTTTCAGGTCGTTGATTGTGGATTGAGATCCTTTCACTCGAAGAAATGAAATGAAACGACCACTTCCCCAGATCTAGACATCTACACATCTAGGTTGCATTTGGGTGAGTAGACATCTACACATCTGACATGTCCGACAGCTGAGAGGTGAGGATTGCAGAATAGATAATAGGAAGAAGAATCTTTTACAGAAATCGATAGTTTAGACGTATTAAACAATTAGACGAAGTGAGTTACTGTCACTGGCTGGGAAAGACTTGGATTTTAATGAGAATACAAGTCAGACACGTTAGCTGTGACTGTTGTTCCTTTAATACGATGGACATATTGCTCAGGAATTGGTCTCTCGATGATCTCGCCATTAGGGTCTGGGAAAGACACATTCATCTCAGAAGACTTGGACGCGACGATCTCTGTAGTTAGCGATGTCACTGGCAAGTGCACGACAATGCCGTCAGTTTTGTCAATAGCAACAGATGATACAGTGTTGAGGCAGTGGATGTTCATGCGCTGTGAGTTCACGACTTCTACTGAAGCCATAGCGACCTCGAAGAAGACATTCGTGCGCTTGCAAGAATCCACGACAATGCTCTTACACTTGCCCTTCACGCTAACTGTGGCTCCAACACAGCCATAGATATAGACGGTCTCCTTCTTGTCCTTGATCTCGATCGTCAGAGGCTCTGGCGTCGCTGATTGGTTCTCCACCACCCATTTGCTACCTGCATCTTGGTATTCCAGTTTGGGTGGACCTTTCACCTGATTCGCTGCAGAGGGAGCAGTCTTTGGAGCGACAGCTTTAGCGGCAGGAGCAGGCGCACTGCTATCTGCTTTGTACTCAGCACGCCAAGTCTGCATATCTTTCGTGACTTTCTTCAGACCAGAAGTGATCGCACCTTCCTTGTTGAGCTCAGCAAATAAGTTACCAGTAGGAGCAGCAGGCTTAGCTGCACTAGAGGCAGTAGTAGTGGCAGTGGCAGCAGGTTTAGCGGGGGCAGCAGCGGCAGAGGGAGTGGTAGCAGCGGGGGTCGAGGCAGCGCCTTTATACTCCGACACATCCACTCCATTTTTATTCCAGCTGAGACCTGTCGTGTGGAATTCCTTCACGTATTTGCCAAGCTCTACAATAATATTTTTGAATGTGTCGCAGAAGGCGATCTGATCTGGGTTAGTGGTGCGATGTTCCTTGCGAATACCATTGGCCCAGTAGTCAGATGCTCCAATGTGAGTTTCGATGAAGTCTCGAGGTGCTGGCTTCACTACAACCCTTTTAAAAGAGACAATCAACACTTTCAAGAGCTAAGGCGACAGCTGTCTTACCAGTTCAACATGCCAATTCCTTCTGCTAACGTCTTTGTGTGCTTTTCCCATTCGTTTCTTTTCACATTTGAGTTGGCTGCTTTGATCTTAGAGCTAATGTTGGTTAAAACCGCTGGCAGCTGTTCTTTCGATGGTTCTTTGCAGGCAGTGGCTTGAAGGATGAGGTTTCGAAGCTCATCAAATCCCTCCTTCACCAAATGAGCAGAGGCCTGGGCATCGCCACCCAATTTCGTAGCAGCAGCCACAAAAGGATCAACAAAGCTTCTCAGGTAGTCATCGAAGGCTGCGACGCTGCGAGGAACTTCCGCGGCATCTCCAGAATTTCCGGATCCGGCTCCCCCTCCACCAACCTTGCCCTCAAGGATAGTGAGTCGACTAAGGATTTCTTGTAGTAAGGGTACGATGTTGTCAGCGCTCATTGTCTTCCTTCTGTTGTGTGTTGTGTTGTGTTGTTGTGTTGTTAGTCAGCGAATTAGTTGTCGTTATCGAAATCTTTCACAACTCGCTTGATCTGTGAGTTTTCGAGTTTTCGAAGATTCGATGGATCGGATCTAATCTTTTACCGACTTACCGATAGCGATTGGCTCGTCGTTTTTATCGTTTCACCACCTTGAAAGACCAATTAACACCAGAACACCATAACACCTTCACAATCAACAATCAACAATCAACAGTCAACAATCAGTCAATGTCCACGTCTGACACTGCTCCTATGCAAACTGAGAAATCACATGAGGTCGACGTTGTGGTGGAGAAGATCGAAACTCCCTCTCTGCCATTGCACACCCTCCTCGCCTCTGAACCAATCTCAGACAATCCTGCGAAGATCCACTCTCATTTTTGCCGTGTATCTGAGGCGAATCGAAAAGGACAAGCTCGTTTCCAGTGTGTGAAGTGTGGTCACGAGTTTGAGTGTTCTGGGAGGAAGAGACTCATCCAGCACATCATCGGCTACTCGCATCAGGCCAATCGATACAAGAATGTTCGAGCATGCAGCAACCCACACATACCTCTGAAGGAAGCGTTAATGACCTTGTATCCTAAACATGTGGTGCCTGACGGAGAGAAGAAGAGGCGGCGGCGTCGTAAGAAGGAGGAGCTCTTCACCGCTAAGATGGTGGCAGAGATGCGAGCCAAGGGCGTTTTCGGCGATTCAGTGCTGTTCGATGATTTTTATCCTGACAGTAAGAGAAGGGCAGGGGTCGAGACAAACTCTCCGATGTCGCTGGCGTTGCCTTCCTTCCTCCTCCCGCCTACCGATAACTCGCCGCCTAATGCGAAACATTATTTCGCGAACCAAACGCTCTACCAGCTGCTAGCAAGCCACGGCTTGTCGGTGTCACTGGTGGATGATCCGCTGTTTGTAGAGTTTCTCAATGCTGTAAGACTCGCCGGTGATGACTATTGTCCAACGATGCAGTCCGTGGTGCAAGACAACCTCCTCTCCTTGCTCCTCACCAATAGCTCCCAATCCTCCACCAACACCTTCACTGGAGACGTAGCCTCTAAGTTGTCTCCTTCCTTAGAGAGCGCCACGTCCCCAACCTTGACATCCTTTTCACTTCCTCGCAACCACAGCAGCAACAACAACAATGATAACAACAATCTTAGCAATGGCATTAGCAATAACAACCACCTCCACATCAATCCATTCTCACCTAACCACCTCTTTCTTTCAGAATCTCAACGATGACATCTCATTTTGCGAGTAACAGTAGCGCTTTAGTTCTTACAACTCCCTTCAATAGTACACCATGAAATACCACGCCTCCCCCTATATCTGCTCTCCTCTTATTGAAACTCATATCATAGATCTCCTATAGTCTAACAGTAGACAAACTCCGACACTTTTCCACTTCTTTCCTTGCATTGCTTTGATTCATCTCTCCCTGCTTTCATGACAGTTTTCATGGTCTAATATCAAAACAATCAAATACTGCATTCCTCCCCCTCTCTCAAAGGAGAGGAGAACGACATCTAACAGTATTCCTCATACATCGTACCTCCCCTTCGCTCACTAACACTGAGTGACGAGATCTATAGCACAGAAGTTGGGGTAAAATTAGAGCACAAATTCCCCAACGAGTTCCTCAAAGTCTTCCCGACCATAATTCTGCAGGAAACTCCTCTCTAACTGCTGCAGTACATCGAGGTAGTGCGAGAACTGACGTGTCTTGCTTTTCTTCTCAGAGGGAGACCACGTCGTTACTGAGTCCAATAGGCTGGAGTATAAACCGTGCACTTCTTCGAACCTGACATCATTCACTCCCTCTGACACGACCTCTTCAGTCACCTCCTCTCCCTGCACTTCCTCTTCTCCTTCGAGAATGATGTTAGGGTCGATGTCATCATTATTCCCAGCTGACGTCATCGTGATGTCTCCCTCGTGCTCTTCCTCCGCCACTGCACTGATGTCATTGAGGTGAGATTCATCCACCGCCACGTCATTCGCGTCAAAACCTCCTTTCCTCTCTATTCGTTCCTGCTCCTGCTCGTCTCTGACGTCATTGTCGTCGCTCTGTCTCTCGAAGGGTGATGACGTCAGCGCGAATCTTTGCACCTCCTCTCTCCACTCCCTCGCCCTCTCATTAAAGGAGGAAGACAAAGAGGCTCTGACGTCACTCATTTGTCGCTGGTATGCGCTGACGTCATCGTCATCTTGTTCTTCTTTTTCGGTGTTTTGAGGAGGTGTGAGGAGGTGCAGGAAGCTCTTGGCTGACATCATACCACCTCTAACCTCCTCAGTGTCATTCAGGTGGTGCGAGAGGTGCACAGGGAGGACAGGCATGACGTCATCTGCACTGTTAGTATCTTCTTCCACGTCATCTTTCCTCTCACTTATCGCTGCTGATGTACTAACAGGAACAGAGGCTGTTCTCCGCTCATTAAGCTCACTCTCTTGAACAGAGGGCTCTCTCAGTGGAGGGGGAGGCCGCGTCATTGTCATTGTCACTGCCGTCGGCGTCTGACGACTCTTCAGCTTCAGACGAACCCGCTGGGATAAGGTCGGCACTCCGGCCTTTACAGCGGGAGTCATGATGGACGTCATCCCCTTACCCTGAATCGAAATCCCACTCGTTGATGCATCTCCAGCAACACTCATCTCGTCACTGCGACCGCCAGCCGCGGGCATGGGCAATGGGCCTCGTGGGTCATAGACGAAGACTTGTGCGTCAACACCCAGAGGAAAGTCGAAGGTCGTCGGAATCTCCACATCATTTGCACCCTTGAGCTTCGACAAAGGGAGGGAGAAGATCTTTCTGAGCTGGCAGATAGGGTGCAGTGTGAAGGAGTCGAGGGAGTGGAAGGAGAAACCGGGGAAACATGCGCTGCACAAATCCCCCAGATTGATCACACACGTCATCCAATCACTCCCATCTGACCTAAACCACGGCAGCTTCGCAGAAGGCGAGGTGGCAGCGGCTTCCTTCTCTTTGAAGTGCGTGGAGAAGTGAAATCGCTTTCGCTGATGGTTCTTGTCGAGCACTGATACCTCGAGAGAGAAGGCCTTATCTCGCGCCACACTCAGCTGTAGGCACAAGAGAGGCTGTGTCAAATGAAGTGTGGAGTAGGACTTATTAGGGCAGTGAAGTTTGGTTATCGGGGATTCGTTCTCAAGCGTGACAATATATCCTTTAATCGCTCTGTCGTAGAGCTTCTTGATCTGGGATGAAGCTTCCTGACTGCATTGAAAAATCTTCAAAGGATCACTACTCCCAGAAGGAGAGAATACCTCGACGCCTGTCTCCCCTGTCTGGTAGACTTTGGCGAACATCTAAAGAACAGAGAGAATAGAGAATTGTCGAGATGATTCGAAAGAAGTGTGCACTATGTACTGTGCACTAGGGTCGGGAAAGTGCACGATTACCCTAAACAAAGTCCTCAACCAAGAAGATAATATAGTTATAAAATAATACTGTTACTGTTATAAACTACTATATCTAACACCTGCTAGTCTCCATTGACCAGCAACGAACTTCCAATCTCTTGTCATCTTCGCTCGCCGCTGCCCACTCTATCAAGAGACAGCGAGATAACATCACAGAGGAAGAGAGGAAGAGAACCAAATAAAGCGCCTCACCTCATCGCTTAAAGTGCAATCGTATCGAGCTGTTGTTCCTTTGACCGTCACATTCACCTTATTAGCGTACCTCAGCCCATGTTCCAACATCTACGAACAACCATCATAAGAGAAAGCGACGACATCTGACTGACTGACTGACCTGTTGCTTCTCCATCTCCAGCCATTGCTTCCCGTCGTTTTCACTAAGTGACGTGTAGCTGCTGACGTCACTATCTCTCGCTAATATCGTCGATGACAGCTGCTCATTGGCTGCGACGACATCTCGAGATAGGAGAGGCAGCAGTCGCTCTTCAATCTGCCGATAGACGTCGCTCTTGTCGGCATCGCCGTTAATGCTGACGTAGTTGAAGGAGTCAGCGCTCTGCTGGAAGTGACGAATGACCGGAAGAGTCTCCGCATTGAAGGTTACAAAACGCTTCTTGATTGTGGAGAGGTTGTCGTCGTTGCGGTTGGACGTCAGGCCGCGCTGTAAGAGACGCTTCGTGAGCTCCTCCTCGTCGCAGTCGATGTAGAGAATGAGCTCTATATCGCAGATGCCAGACATCGTCTCCATCCAACCGTGAAGATTGTCGTAGTTCCTCGGAAAGCCGTCTATCAGATATCGCTGTTGTCCGAGTCTCGCGATCTCTCGCTGTAAGAGAGACAGAGAGAAGGACACGGGCACGATGCGCCCCTCCTTCAGATAGGCATCGATCAGCTTGCCGTTCTCTGAGCCAGATAGTCTCTCTTGGCGAAGAAGTTCTCCAGCTGATAGATGAGCGATACCGAACTCCTTGGAGATTAACTCACACTGAGTGCCCTTCCCTGCACCAGGTCCTACACCAGACGAAGATCACAAGAGAGAGCAGCAAAGAACACTCCTTTACCTCCAAGGACAAAAATTATTCCAGGCTTCTCTTTGTGAGCTTTTGATTCAGTTGAGAGTTGTGAGGAGTGCAGGGAAGGAGAAGGAGCAGTGGCGAGAAGAGAAGGAAATGCTTTCAAAGATCGACGAATTCGACCTGAATTCCACAGTGATACATTCGAACGATATCCTGTTGTCAAGAGGAACATATTGAGTATGTGTAGAAGGATGAGTATTCTGAGATATCGTTGGAGTTGTAATAATAGTAATAATCTCATCATATCATAACAATAATAAGACAATTGCTCTCACTGCGTCCTCTTCAAGAAATCATATATCTCTCTCAGCAAAGGCTGATTTTACTAGTTTTACTAAAGTCGTTTTTTGCAATCGTCGCACTCCCTATCGCTCTAACTGTTCCACAATAACAAGATAATATCATCGAACGAAGATACGATGAACACTCAAGACATCCTCGACAACCATCAGCAACCATCACTCAATATCGCTGTCATCGGCGGAGGAGCCTTTGGCACTGCCTTAGCACAAGTCGCGTCTCGGAACAATCATAATGTGAGGATCTATGCGAGAAACACTGAGGTGGTGGAGAAGATCAATACCCATCACATTAACCCGCATTACCTGTCAGAGTTCGAACTATCGCCTCTAATTACCGCCACCACCTCCGTCGAAGAGGCCTTGACAGATGTCTCTTTTGTCATCTTAGCTCTTCCTACTCAGCTGGTAAGTGCTTGAATCGCCTTCTCTCGTGTTGTTGTGATGTCATCGCTCTCTGTCAGATTCCTCACTGGCTGCTCCAACACAAACACCTCATCGCCCCTAGCCTCCTCCTTTGCAACACTGCGAAAGGCCTCTACCTGGAAGACAATTGCCTCTTGTCCGAAGCCATTGACAAGGCGCTGCAGAGAGAACAGCCCTACGCGATTCTCTCGGGTCCTTCCTTCGCGAAGGAGATGATGATCAACGACCCCACCGCAGTCGTTGTCGCGAGCAAGTACCTGTACCATGCTGTCACCATCCAGCGAGCCCTGACTAACATCTACTTCCGCTGCTACACGACTCAGGATGTGATAGGAGTGCAGTTAGGCGGTGCACTGAAGAACCCTCTGGCGATAGGAGCAGGCATGATCGAAGGCATGGGACTGTAAGCTCCTTCATTTCATTCATTTTCTTTGTTTCTCTAATTCGCTGTCAGGGGAATCAACACAATGGCGGCTTACATCACTCGATCGTCGCTGGAGCTGCAGGGACTGTGCAAAGCGATGGGCGGAGAGCCGCAGACCATCTCAGGTCTCAGCGGTGTCGGCGATCTCATCCTCACTTGCTTCGGTTCTCTTTCCCGTAATCGCACACTGGGAATAAAGCTGAGCAAAGGCGAGAAGTTAGAAGACGTCACGAGTCAGATGACTGTGGAAGGTACTGACTGCATGCTATATCCCTCGCACTGTCTGATTGATATGATAATGCTTGCAGGTGTTCCTACTGCCAAGGTAGCCATCGAGTTTGCCCGTCGATGTGGTCTCGACCTGCCCATCTTCACTGCTGTGCATGCTATCTTAAACGGACAGCTGAAGATAGAAGATGCTCACGTGCATCTGATGGGCAGACCGGCGCACCTCGAGTTCTCTTATCCAGTGAACAGTTAGTCAGCGTGACTAGCCTGCATGTCACTGTTGTTTATATTGTAGCACAGTCAAGTCAGTCATCTTAGAGTCGCTCTGTCTGTGATGAATATGTTCGCTCACTATGACTCATCTATCCATAATAACAATCACATCATATCACCCTCTCTTTCTTCTTTCTTTTGATTGGTTGTGTGGTTAATGCTGTTACAATCACAATCTAAACATATGATACGATTCCCTCCTTCCCTCTTCTGACTCTAGATACGTCACTGCTGACCATAACTAGAGAGCAGAGCACCGACAGATTCCCTCAATACTACTGCAACTCACTGATATATCATACTATACCCTCCCTAACTAATCGCTCGCTGTTCGCTTACCAGTAGTTAGTGCAGTACTCAGAGGCATACTGACATCCGATGTTCTCGGGGATCTTGTTCTGCACTCTCGCCTGATGCTTCTCCACTGTAGTGAGAGCACCTCCCTTCTTCACCTCTGCCTCTCCCATGACGACGGTGTTCCACATGCTCATGAGATCGTCTCTCGCCTTGGCATAGGTTGGGAAGCAGTGCGAGGACAAGGACTCCTTCGCTGGGGTATATGCCTTCTGTTCGATGTTGTACTTGATCTCCATGCTGACGAAGGCGTCCACCTCGTAGTCTTTGAGGTAGTTATTCGATCTGACGTCAGAGATGAACTTGCCAATCTCGTCGTACCAGAGGTTCTGCTGCAAGAAGAAGGAGATCTCAGTGATAAGGTTGTAGGTGAGGCGCTGGTATGCGTCAGAGTCGCTCTTGTGGGCGGTGTGGAGGTTGGCCCAGGCTTGCTGGTAGTAAGGCCAGGCAGCCTCAGGAGTCGTCTGCAACACGGCTAAACAGCGGTAGGCGATAGGAGTAGGATGGAGCTCGATGGAGGTCTCAAAGTACTTCTTTGGCTCTTCGATGGCACCTCGTTCAGCGTAAGCGATGCCGAGGTACAAAGCATGCAGCCAAGTCATGCCAGTGGCCACAGCGGTTTGCTCGATGACTCTGAGCCAGCGGTCTGTAGTCTGGTAAGACAGAGGGAGCTTAGACAAGGTAGAGTCAGAGAATTTGCCGTCAGTGAGAAGCTCGACCCAAGGCTGTGCTTCCTTGTAAGCGAGGCTGTTCTTATCGGTGGGCAGAGAGAACTTCAAGCCCTTGACCAACTGCTTGCCCAACAACAACTCCTCCAAGGCTCCCCAAGGCTGACCCTCCACCAACACTTGCTGAGGATCAACGGTGGCGTACTTGTCGAAGAAGGCGTCCAAGTCATTGACAGTCTCCTTCTGCATGCCCTCCTTGCTCTTGATCCAGTTCTCGATGGTCTTCAGCGCGGTGTCGTAGTTATCGCTGCGAATGGCAGCAGGGTTAGCGAAGAAACCTTTGAACCATTCCGTCCACTGAGTGACAGAGTTCTTTGGCACAGGGAAGTTCTGCATCTGAGTGGGTGCTGGGCCTACCTGCAGCTCGGTGTAATCGCCCTCGCGGTGACCACCGCCTGCGAGGAAGTCCTGCATGAATCTTCCGGGGCCTGACTGACCCCAGGTGAAGAACTTTGTTCCGTTGAGAGGATGGCCGTGGACTAACACAAAGCCATTGTCTTCTACCTGGTTATGTGCGATGTAAGGGGTGTAGACAGAGTCTTCTGGGATGCGTAAGAACATGTCACCGATCTGATGGTTGCCAATGTACGAGTTATCCGTCATCCACTTGTTCTGGTAGCCAGTGAATGAAGCGTTCTCAATAGCCTCGGCGAAGTATGGCCAAGGAGAGTTGCGCATCGGGTCTCTGCTGGTCTCTGCCACGTGTGTGGCAGGGGCATAGATTCTGGTCGACGGCTTCGAGTCCACCGCGACACACGTCCACTACACAAAACAAGATTAATAAAGGGTGAAAGAAAGATAGGGAGGATTGGCTTACCCAGTATCCGCGGAGGTCGACGTCAGTAGGGTTGGTGATGCGAGGGTGTGCAATGAACGCGCCGTCCTTCAACAGCATGTCCACCTGCCACGTAGTACCGTTATAGCGATCGAACTCATAGACACGCACGATAGGTCCCAGTTCGGTGTTGAGGAGACCCATGTATGTCTGTGTCTCGGAGAAGGCGGAGTGTCCGATGATTCCCGGAGACCAGTTCCACTCAGCGCCACCGGAGGCCCACGACTTCAGAGCTCCGATGTTCGCTGGCTGGTGAGCGCGGTTGTGGAAGAGCCAGTTCTTCTCACGGTTCTTGTCGTAGATTCCCCAGACCTTGCCGTCGTACTGCGGGGTGATGTACACCTTCAGGTCCTTGTCCTCCAACACCCACACTGAGATGTTCTCCGCCTTGCGATCGCAGGTCCACAAGTCCTGAGTCAGATAAGGAAGCTGAGGACTGCGCATATCTTCCATGGCTCCGTCAAAGATGTCGTCACCGCAGGAGTCGTCTGGACTGAAAGGTTTCGCAGTGCCGCGACCTCCGCCGATCTTCACGCCCACTGAGCCACCCTCGATGGATCCTTGCTGGAACATGAAGTTAGGAAGTAGGTTTCCAGGGAGAGTCTCGCTGTTGATGACTTGCATGGAGGAGTGTTCAAGGGTAATCTGATTCTTCCCTCCTTTAGCGATGAACTTTTCTGTAAAAGGTTTCACTTCATTCGCCTCGCATTGGTTGTAGGTGAGAGCCAAGATGGCACTGACTAGGATAAATTTCAAGGAGTTCATGACGGACTTTAGACTGGACGATAGTGCTCTAATCTAATGATCTAGTGGAATCCCCAAGAGTCCTATGTCTCTGTTATGATTGTTTAACTTGGATTTGATTGTTGAGGTTGCACTTCTTCAAATATCGACTTTAAGGAAACTCCAGTTATTTTGAGAATCTAGGAATTAAAGATTTGTGTTTTTAGGTGATACATACACAGAAGAACACCTCTGACCTACAACAAGCTATCAAACGGGTTGTAAGCTTGCGAAGTACTCGAACTATTGGTAGTGGTGGGGAAAAAGTCAGTGGGTTTCGAGGCGAAGTCGCTGTCGAAGTCACTAAATCCACTGCCCTTGACTGACGTCACAGGAAAAGGTGCTGACGACACAGGCGCGAAGGGATCCACTGCAGGAGTGTTAAAAGTGGAGGCAGAGGTCCCCCACTGTGAGGTAGATGGGTTTGAGGGAGGAGGGAAGGAAGGAGTGGTTGCGAAGTCTGACGTGGCGAAGAAAGGATCTACCCTCGCACTACTTTGAGGTGGTGGAGTGGAGGTGAAAGAGGTGGAGGGCCAGTCAGAAAATGGCTCGGACTTCGTCTTCCATGAAGGAGCAGAGGTTGAAGTGGTTGGGAAGAGGTCGTCGGGTTTCTGGCTGGAGAAGGATGGAGTGACGTCAGTGCCAAACCCCGCTGTGAAGGAGTCGTCGAACACAGCAGCGATCGAGGTAGAGGTCGACGGAGTGGCGCTGACGTGGCTTTTGGTGCTAAAGTCGTCGTTCATCGCTGACGTGGCGAAGGGGAAGGAGTTGCGCACATTGTTCGAGGTAGTGGAGGGGGTGGGTGTGTTGTGGCTCGAGGGCATGAGAAGTACGTCAGATTGGTCGAACACTGACAACTCATTCGAGAACGACACTGACGTCACCGAAGGAGGCTTCTCTTTATTGGGCGCCGCTGTCAGTAGATCGAAGCCCAAATCGAAGCCCGTGCCCTCGCCCACAGCGCCTCCTCTGCCGCCACTACTGTGCTGAGTGGTGGAGGAGGGGAAGGAGGTGGAGAAGGAGGTGGCGAGGGGTTGTTGGTAGGCGGGGTTATGGAAGATGGGCAGATGCCCTCTGACACTAATGTCGATGAACTCCACGTAATGCTGGTTGATGACGTCATTCCACGGACCAAAGAGCATGACGTCACCTGCGAGGAGAAAGTCGCGACTCACTTTCGAGGTAGAGTTCGAGGGAGTGAGGAGGGAGAGAACCTGTTGCAACGTCAGCAGCAGCACATGCGATGCTTTGAAGCTGTCGTCAGCGCGGTGGAGTTCGTTGAGGAAAGCCTGCACTGACGTGGCGATGGTCTCAGGTGTGATGATAGGAGCAGGCGCCACGTCACCGCCCGCTGTCCGTCGCACAGTAGAGGCAGAGTATGACGTCATCACTGTTTGTAGAGTGTTCTGCAGGACGAGGAGGTGTCTCACCGAGGTGGTGGAGGTTGTAGTATTGGCGCTGACGTCATCTGAGAAGAGGTTTTTCTCTAGAATGAGGAGGCAGAGGGAGAGGAGGTGCAGGAGAAACTGCTGGGAGCTGAACACGTCACTCGATCCGTCGAACTCTAAGTAGAGCTCAGAGAGGTAGTGCGACACCTCCTCCACCACCTCCTCCATCACCTCACCCCACCTCGTGTCCTCCCCGTGCGCCACCTCTGACATAGAGGAAGTGCCTAAGAGGTCGACCTGGGCATGGGCTTGGGCAAGAGACCTGTCTAACGTGAAAGAGGATCGGGCAGGCGGGGCAAGGGCAGTTTTCGTCTTGGACAGGTTTTGAGCTCTCTCGATAAGAAGGGCGATCTATGACATCAGATGACGTCAGAGCAGTGTGATGACGTGTGTGAGAGTCTTACCAGTCGAGTGAGGTAAGGCAACACCGTCTGACGTAAGCCCGCTATCATCTATCGATACAATCGAGACAGCAATCGTCAGAGGGAGTGAGAGACAGAGAGGGTGACGTCAGGCTCACCTGAGCTCTGGATTCCTTCTGGAAGCGATTCGCTCCTCTGCTCAACGTCAGCACCGCGAAGAAGTGTGAGGAGGTGATACGCATGGCAGAGAGCGCCACGTCGGCATCTTCACTCCTCTGCACTATCAAGAGCAGTGTCTGCCATACCGAGGGAAGGGTGTGCACTAGGCGGTGTGTGAGAGCATAGCGCACTGTCAGAGTGCTGACGTCACAGAGCATGGCGAGGTAGTGCAGGTTGGGCAGGACGGGCACGATCTTCCTCTGAGTCAGCGCTGACGTGGCGGCGGCAGAGTCCAGCAAACTCTCCAGCGACTGCGACACCTCCTTCTTGGACGAGGAGGTGTTGGGGTGGTAGGAGAGGAAGGTGCTGGCTCTGACGCGAGCATGCAGAGCGACTAACACGTCAGTGATGAGCTCTGACGTGTCTCCTAGGAGGTACTCGCATGACGTGTGTTGAGTCGCCAGTGCTTCGACTGACGCATACAAGCTCAGAGCGAATCCCCGCCACAGCTCGTCGTGCTCTCTCGGACAGTAGCGCACGTCAGGCGCGAGACTGATGCAAGCCTTCAGCAGACTGACGTAAGCAAATGCGTTGGGAATGCTCTGACAGACGCGAGTGACGTTGTTCATGGAGACTGCGTCATAGCCCCAGTAGCTCCTGGCCTCCACCGCTGCGAGGTCGAGGTTGCGAGTCCTCGCGATGGTCTTCACGAGGGTGGGCAGGCCCACGAACTTCTCCTTCGCCGTGTTGCTGAGGCGGTAGTGACGTCGTAGGGCCAGCCAGAGAGGAATGATCGCCTCTCCGTCGCTCTGAATGCGCTCAGGCGAGAACTCGTGGTGTGACGGATGCACGCGATGGTCACCGAAGTGAGGCCGAGACTGCAGCAGACGGCCCATCTTCTCGCAGCCTCGCAGCAAGACAGGCATCGCCACGTCATCCACCGGCAAGGCCTTGATGTGATTCGTCAGAGCAGTGCACAGGAGTCGCACTACACCTGCCTGCCCTTGCCCCTGCCCATCTCCCTCGATGCATGGAATGACGTGCCATGCCAGCTCAGGCAGACAGAAGAGAGACACGGCCTCCGTCACGAAGCGCACACTAATCACAGTCACAGTAGAGTAGAGTAGAGTAGAGTAGAGTAGAGTAGAGTAGAGTAGAGTAGAGTAGA
>VFQN01002351.1_pt1 | contig 29441 bp, 32 predicted proteins | sample 3512371 | NCBI WGS metagenome assembly VFQN01 (sample SAMN10412370, study PRJNA504923) | tailings metagenome | isolation source: Replicate 2 from Balatoc abandoned mine | place: Philippines: Itogon, Benguet | collected 2017-08-28 | reverse complement strand
ATCGAAGGCACCGACTCCGCTTCAGGCCGCTATCGCGAGCAAGCTCGCTCCCACAAAAACGGGCTCCGGTGACGAACGGGCGGAGATCCTTGCGGGAGCGGCCTTGGCCGCGACAGGGCCTCTGCTATCGGCGGGCTTCGATGCAGGCTGCCGTCGGGGTCAAGACCCCTCCCACAGAACCCCGGCCCGGGCTCAGGCCGGTGGGCGGGCGCATCCCCTGTGGGAGCGGCCTTGGCCGCGACGGGGCGCTAGTCAAGGGCTCTGACTCCGCGTCACGCCATCATCGCGAACCACGGATCACGGCAGTGCCGCAGGCCTGCCGCATCTCCGCTCAGCCTTTCGGCCCCACGCCAAAGAAGCTACGAAAACGGTCCCAGCGGCGCTTGATCCAGGCCCGGGGCGTGTCCTGCACGTAGTAGGTGAGCATGATGGACACACGCTCGCCGTCGGCTTCGGTGGTCTGACGCACGCTGTGCCAGCTCTCCTTCTCGACGACGGCGAAGGCGTAGCCGCTGGCCGGCATGAAATCCATGGCCACGGTCCGCTCAGCGTCCGGCCCGCTCCTGCCGTGGTGGAACACGGTGCCGAGGTGGCGCTGCGCGCCGTCGCGGGGAAGATAGAACTGCACCGTAATCGCCTTGGCCGGAACGTCGGCGTGAATGCCGATGCGGTAGCCCGGCTGATCACGGATCAGGATGGGAATCGGGTAGAAATCCAGCTGGTCGATGGAGCGGCCGAAACGGCCTTCGAGCGAACGCCGGAACTTCCGCTTGAACGCCTCCTGCAATGCGCCCGAGCGCAGCGTGCGCGATACGGCGGTCCACATTGCGCGCTGTTCGGCCGGCAAGCGCCACAGCTGTTCCGGATAAAGGTACATGCGCAGTCGCGCGCTGCTGCCGTCGGCGCGCATCGCGTCCTTGTGACGCAGGTCGTGAAAGCGTTCACGCGCCGGCATCGACGCAAGCAGCCGGGCGTAGAAGTCGGGGGAGAACACGTCGCGCATGTAAGCATGTTCACAAGGGACGATCGCGAGCGCGCTGTCGTGGACGGCCGCGAGCATTCGTTCATCAGGCCCTTCGCTTGAAGCGTCGGCTACTGGTGTGACTGCACTCCGGATATGCATGGGACAAGGCCCTCAACACAGGGACAAGTTAAAAAGCATAGCGCGGTTGTGGCCCGCAGGCACGGGCATAGCCCCCGGGGGAGCGGTCACGGTCAGCAGACGTCCGTCCCCGCGACACTCGCGAACTGCGCCGCGCCAGCCGGACTATCCGTACAAGAACGCGGCTGGGCGGCTTCGCACACGACGAACCACTTCACACATCGCACACATCCACGTCGGCAAGGCGTGCGCGGTTACCATAGCGCCCTGCGACCCGACGTGCGGGTCAACTTTCTGTGGGGCAGTCTGATGCGGATCACTTTCATCGGCGGCGGCAATATGGCCAGTGCGCTGATCGGCGGCATGTTGAAACGCGGCGCCATTGCCGCCGACATCGCCGTGGTCGAACTCCAGGCCGACGGCCGCGACCGGCTGGCGCGCGAATTCGGTGTGCGTGCGGTCGAGGCGCTGGATGCCAGTGCGGCCGGCTGTGACCTCATGGTGCTGGCGGTCAAGCCGCAGCAGATGCGCGAAGTGTGCGCCAGCATCGCGCCCTTGATCGACGGGCAGACCGTGCTCAGCATCGCCGCCGGCCTGCGCGCGAGCGACATCGGGCGCTGGCTCGGTGGCCGCGCGCGCATGGTGCGTGCGATGCCGAACACGCCAGCACTGATCGGTCGCGGCGTGACCGGCCTGTATGCCGATGCTTCGGTCGGCGCTGCCGAGCGCGCCCGCGCCGGGGAACTGCTGTCGGCGGTCGGTCGTACGGTGTGGGTGGACGACGAGAAGCTGATCGACGCGGTCACCGCGGTGTCCGGCAGCGGCCCGGCCTACGTGTTCTATTTCATCGAGGCGATGGTGCGCGGCGGCGAGGCACTGGGGCTCACCGCAGATCAGGCGCGCGAACTGGCCATCGCCACTTTCACCGGCGCGTCGGCGCTGGCGGCACAAAGCCCGGAATCGCCGGCCACGCTGCGTGAGCGGGTGACGTCGAAGGGCGGCACCACCGAGGCGGCGCTGAAGTCGATGAATGCCGACGCGGTCGGCGACGCCATCGTGCGTGCGCTGGCAGCCGCCGCCGCGCGCGGCGCGGAACTGGGCGACCAGCTCGGCGCCGCCTGAACCGGCGCCCGGCCAACACTGTCTTCACGCGATACGACAACGACACGAACCCATGCTGACCGACCTGACCCTGCTCGTCCTCAACGCCGTCGCCAGTTTCATCACCACGCTGCTGCTGGCCCGCTTCTACATGCAGTGGGCGCGTGTGAGCTTCCGCAACCAGATCGGTGCCTTCGTGATACAGACCACCGACTGGGCGGTACTGCCGGCTCGGCGCGTGATACCGGCCATGTTCGGACTGGACATGGCGACACTGGTGGTCGCCTGGCTGATCCAGGTGGCGCTGATCCTGGTAGGCGCGCTGCTGCACGGCAGCATCGGCGCCGACGGTCTGATACCGCTCGCGCTGCTGCGCGGCGTGATCGAGATTGCGCGGCTGTCGGTGTGGTTCCTGATCATCGTGCTCATCATTTCCGCGGTGATGAGCTGGGTGTCGCCGGGCAATCCGATCGGCGGCATGATGAATGCGCTGACCCGCCCCTTCCTGCAGCCGATTCAGCGCGTGATGCCGCCTATCGCCAACGTCGACCTGTCGCCGCTGGTGCTCATCCTCATCCTGCAGATCGTTCTGTACCTGATCGACGCCGTGTCTCGGCAGCTGTTCGGCCTGCTGGTCTGACGCCGCCGCCGGTCGTTCAGGCGCTCATTCAGACGCTCAGATCGACCTGGCTGACGCTACCTGTGCTGCCGTCCTCGCGCAGGTAGATGCCGGTCGCGCGCATTTCGCCCAGCGTCTCGTTGGCGGCGTTGCGCAGGCTGAATGGCGTGTCGACGCGGCCGAGGTAGAAAGCACCGGCGTTGGCCTGTTTCATCGTCTGCAAGGTGCCGGCGCCTTCGGCGTCCGGCCGCCACAGCCGCAGCTGAGCGAAGCCGCTGTCGGCTTCATCGATCCAGCCGTTACCGTCCTCGTCCAGCGCGGCCAGTTCCTCGAAGCCGTTGCCGGTGGTCGGTCCGAACAGTTCGCGGCCGTCGTCGATGCGACCGTTGCCGTTGCGGTCGAACGCAAGCATGCCGCGTCCGCCGGCCAGCGGCACCTGCTCCTTGCTGCCGTCGGCATCGAGATCGAAGGCGAAGCGGACGTCGGACAGCGCCGCCGCCGGACCGGCGAAGTCCAGCATCAGCGGGTCTTTCAGCACGGCGTCGCCGGCACGGAAGGATTCGCTGACGCTCATGCTGAAGCTGCGCGACATCTCGCTTTCGAGCTTGAAGGCGATCTCCCGCCCGTCGGCGGTGCGCACCGTGCCCTCGGCCGCGAAGCGGGTGGTTTCCGATTCGCTGTATTCAGCGTGGTAGTCGTATTCGATCCCCCAGCCGACCCGCTGCGGCGCCTGGGACTGCGCCGATGCCGCGGCGCCGGACGAGGCGGGCGGCGCCTCGGTCGGCATGTCCGCAGTGCGCAGCCAGCGCACGGGCTGACCGGTGATCTTCTCTATCATCATGATGAGCAGCGACAGGCGGGGATCGTTGCGCACGGCCTCCTCGATCCCGTCCGGCGCCTCGACCGGATCGGCCTGCTGTGCGGCCAGCGCCGCCGGCGACAGGCTGACGCGCGCCTCGCTGCGTGACGGCGGCGGGCTGTCGGTGGCCGGGCGGCGACGCTCGCCGGTCCACATTTCAAGCCGTTCGGATACCTGCAGACGCCGTGATTCGGCGTGCGAGGACTCAAGCTGTACGTTGCTGGCGGCGACCTTCACGGTTCTGTGCCTCCTGGGTTCTGACCTCGGTGAGCCACCCGGAAAGTGAAGCGCGCGCACGTGCCCACGTGCAATCGGCGACGCATGCAGGCGGGCCTGCATGCGTCCGTACCGACCATCGGGCGGCTTGGCAGCGTCGCACCTGACAGCGAGTCGGGCGGTGTCGCCGCACCCTGCGCGAGGCAGGGCGTCAGCCGCGCGTGCGCTTCACTTTCCGGGCGGATGCACAGGTTTACGACGTGGAAAGAGGTGTTCCACAGGGTTAGACGCCATGCAGGGCGGATGGGCACCCGCTGCCGGGCGACACGCGGCGGAAGCCGCGCGCTCAGTGGGTCAGCGCGGGGGCTGCAATGAAGGTGTTGCTGCCGCGGCTGAGGTCCAGCGTGCCGCGGGCGAGGCGACGGCTGTCGCCGTCGATGTCGTTGGCGACCCAGGTTTCGCGGTCCTTGGACACCAGATAGATGAGCACCACATCGCGCGTGACCGGCGGCGCCTCAGGCGTGTCGTCGTCGAACTCGGCCAGCCGCAGCACGCAGCTCAGACCGATCACATCGATGCCCGGCTCGGCGATGGTTTCCTGCACGAAACGCACCACCGACGCCTCGTCCAGCATGTCCATGCGGGCCAGCGCGGCGTCGGTGATGCGCCCGTGATCCAGCTGCGCCATCAGCGCAGTCGGTCGCGGCGGGCTGCCGCACGCGAGCATCGCGTCGGCGTGATCCTGGCAGGCGCGCAACACAGCGCGGAAACACGCTTCCTCCGTTGGCAGCATGGTTGTCTCCTCCACATGTGTGGGTCGCGTCCATGTGCGCGCCTGATGTGAAAGCTAGACCTGTGCGGAAAGGAAGTCATGACGCGCTGCCATGGCGGCAGTGCACCAAGTGGCGCGGGTTTGCCGGGTGGTTTGCGGGCGAAAGCTCAGGCCGTGGCGGCTTGCGTGAAGTCGTGCAGTGCGGCGTCGGCCTCCGCCGGCGACACGATGCATGCGTCGACGCGGGCGGCCGGCGGGCCGGTCTCGGCCCAGGCCACCAGCGCATCGAGTGCCGCCGGACGACCGACGGCATAAGCCTCGACCGAGCCGTCGCGGCGATTGCGCACCCAGCCGGTCAGTCCGAGGCGACGCGCTTCCTCGACCATGGACGCGCGGAAGAACACGCCTTGCACGCGACCGCTGATCGCAAAATGCAGCGCTTCGACCTCGCTCTCGTCCATCGCCACGCGCTTCTTACTTGACGCGCATGCCCGGCTGCGCGCCGGAATCCGGCGACAGGATGAACAGGCCCGGCACCTCGCCCTTGTCGTCGGAGGCGGCCAGCACCATGCCTTCCGACATGCCGAACTTCATCTTGCGCGGCGCCAGATTGGCCACCATCACGGTCAGCCGCCCGACCAGCGCGGCCGGATCGTAGGCCGACTTGATGCCGGCGAACACCTGGCGGGGCTTGTCCTCACCGATATCCAGTTGCAGGCGCAGCAGCTTGTCCGCGCCCTCGACGTGGTCGGCGGCGACGATTTTCGCGATGCGCAGTTCGACCTTGGAGAAATCGTCGATCGAGATATGAGCGCCGGTATCGGCAGCCGGCGCGTCGGCCTTCTTCGGTGCTTCGGTCTTGGCCGGCGCGGCGGGGGGGGCTTGGGTACTCACCAGGGATTCCTTGTTGGCGTCGACCAGCGCGACCACCTGCTTGGGGTCGATGCGGGTCATCAGGTGCTTGTATTCGTTGATGGTGTGCCCGGCCTTGAGGGTCGAGCCGAAGTCGTCCCAGCCCAGCGGCGCGATGTTCAGGAAGCGCTCTACCTCGGCCACCAGATGCGGCAGTACCGGCTTGAGCAGCACCGACAATTGGCGGAATAGTTCGAGCGCGGTGCTGCACACCGACTGCAGCTTTTCGTCCTGGCCGTCCTGCTTGGCCAGCACCCAGGGCGCGTGGTCGTTCACGAACACGTTCGCCTGGTCGGCGCAGGCCATCACCTCTCGCAGCGCGCGCGCGTAGTCGCGCGACTCGTAGGCGTCGCGGATCGACGCCTCGTGCCAGTGGAAGGGCACGGTAGGCGCCGACAGCGTGCCGGCGAAGCGCTTGCTGATGAAGCCGGCGCAGCGGCTGGCGATGTTGATGTACTTGCCGACCAGATCGGAATTCACCCGCGCGACGAAGTCGTCGAGGTTCAGATCGATGTCTTCCATCGAACCGTTCAGCTTGGCCGCGTAGTAATAGCGCAGCCATTCCGGATTCAGGCCGAGGTCGAGGTAGCTCTGCGCGGTGATGAAGGTGCCGCGGCTCTTGCTCATCTTCTCGCCATTCACGGTCAGGAAGCCGTGTGCGTTGATCTGCGTCGGCGTACGGTAGCCCGAGTGCTCCAGCATGGCCGGCCAGAACAGCGCGTGGAAATACAGGATGTCCTTGCCGATGAAATGGACCATTTCGGTACCGGCCGCTTTCGCGGCTGCGGCATCGAGGAAGTCCGCCTCGCTGATGTCGTGGCCGAGCGCCTTCTGCTTCGCCACGTAGTTGCGGAAGCTGCCGAAATAGCCGACCGGCGCGTCCAGCCAGACGTAGAAGAACTTGTTGTCGGTGCCCGGGATGCGGAAGCCGAAATAGGGCGCGTCACGCGAAATGTCCCAGTCTGACAGCCGGTTGTCGCCCGGCTCGCCCAGCCATTCCTTCATCTTGTTCGCCGCTTCGGGCTGCAGACGGTTCGAACCCTGCGTGAAGTCGCGCAGGAAGTTCTCGCACTGCGGCGCCGACAGCCGGAAGAAGTAGTGCTCGCTGGCGCGCCGCTCCGGCGCCGCGCCCGACACCACCGAATAGGCGTTCTTCAGTTCGGTCGGCGCATAGGTGGCGCCGCACACTTCGCAGGAATCACCGTACTGGTCCTTGGCCGAACACTTCGGGCACTCGCCCTTGATGAAGCGGTCCGGCAGGAACATTTCCTTCACCGGGTCGTAGAACTGCTCGACCGAGCGCTGGGCGATCAGGTCGCCCGCCTTCAGCTTGGCGTAGATGTCTTCGCAGAAGGCGCGGTTCTCGTCGGAATCGGTCTGGTGGTAGTTGTCGAAACTGACCAGGAAACCGCCCAGTTCGCCGGCACCCTTCTTCCACGCGGCCTGCACGTCGAGGCCGCCGAAGAAGTCGCGGGCGTGCTCGTGCAGCACGCGCTCGACCAGCTCGCGCGGCGTGATGCCTTCCTTCTCGGCGCGCAGCATGATGGGCGTGCCGTGCTGGTCGTCGGCGCCGACGTAGTGCACCTCGTGGCCGCGCATGCGCTGGAAGCGCACCCAGATGTCAGTCTGGATGTATTCGACCAGGTGGCCGAGGTGAATGGCGCCGTTGGCGTAAGGCAGGGCGCTGGTGACGAGCAGGCGGCGGCGGGACATGATGGAGGGCGAAGTGACAGCCAAAGCGGGGAAACCCGCAATTCTACTGCCCGCACGCGGCTGCGCCACGGGGCGCGGGTGTATCGGTTATACTTTAGTAAATTGATCGGGTATTTCGCGACAGGCGCGCACGAGGCGCGACGGCGGCTGCCCAGCGTACGGAGTTGTCCATGTCCATCACCGAAGCCCAGGTCCAGAGCGCGCTCAAGGAACTGATAGACCCGAATACCGGCAAGGATTTCGTCAGCACGCGCAGCGCGCGGAACATCCGCATCGACGGCGCCGACGTGTCGGTCGACATCGAACTGGGCTATCCGGCGAAAAGTCAGATGGACCACCTGCGCCGTCTCGCCATCGCCTGTCTGCGCGCGATTCCGGGTGTCGGCAACGTCAGCGTCAGCGTGACGCAGAAGATCGTGTCGCACGCGGTGCAGCGCGGCGTGAAGCTGCTGCCCGGCGTCAAGAACATCATCGCCGTCGCCTCCGGCAAGGGCGGCGTCGGCAAGAGCACCACCGCCGTGAACCTGGCGCTGGCGCTGGCAGCCGAAGGTGCGACCGTCGGCCTGCTCGACGCCGACATCTACGGCCCGTCGCAACCGCAGATGCTGGGCATCACCGGCCGCCCGGAATCGCCGGACGGCAAGTCGCTGGCGCCGATGACCGCTTACGGCATCCAGGCGATGTCTATCGGCTTCCTGATCGACGTCGAAACGCCGATGGTATGGCGCGGCCCGATGGTGACCTCGGCGCTGGAACAGCTGCTGACCGAAACCCGCTGGGACGAGGTCGACTACCTGGTGATAGACATGCCGCCGGGCACCGGCGACATCCAGCTGACGCTGGCGCAGAAGGTGCCGGTCACCGGTGCGGTCATCGTCACGACGCCGCAGGACATCGCACTGCTGGATGCGCGCAAGGGCCTGAAGATGTTCGAGAAGGTGGGCATCCCCATCCTCGGCATCGTCGAGAACATGAGCCTGCACACCTGTTCGAAGTGCGGCCATGAAGAGCACATCTTCGGCGAGGGCGGCGGCGCACGCATGGCGGCCGACTACGATCTGGAAGTGCTCGGTTCGCTGCCGCTGGCGATGCAGATCCGTGAGCAGGCCGACTCCGGCAAGCCCACCGTGGTGTCCGACCCGGATGGCCGCGTCGCCGAAATCTACCGCGACATCGCGCGCAAGGTTGCCGTGAAGATCGCCGACAAGGCGAAGGACATGACGGCCAGGTTCCCGAGCATCGTCGTGCAGAACACCTGATCGCACCGCCGGCCGGGCGGTCGCGTGGGAGAGTCCGGATGAAGCTGCTGAAACTGCTTGTTCTTGCATCCTGCAGCGCACTGCCCGCATATCTGCAGGCCGCCGACCCGGTCAAGGGCGGAGAACTGGTGACCGAAGCGCAGTGCGAAAGCTGCCACGACGATCGCTACGGCGGCGGAGACGGAACCCAGATCTATCTGCGCAGCGACCGCCGCGTCAATTCACTGGCGCAGCTGGCCACCCAGGTCAGCGTATGCAATTCGCAACTCAATACCGGCTGGTTTCCGGAAGACGAGGCACACGTCGTCGCCTATCTGAACAAGCGCTTCTACAAGTTCAGATAGGGTCTGGTTCAGCTCGCCGAGCGCCGGCAGTAGCAATAGACGAACTGCTGCACGGCGCCGCCCGGCGTATGGTGCGTTTCGCGGCTGTGTTCCAGCAGTTCGAAGGGCGCGCCGAACTCCGCGTGCAGCGTGTCGGCGCCGTAGCGCATGACCGGCAGCCCGCTGCAGCGATCCGGCCCGTCTTCTGCGAAGGTGGCGACGATGACGTGACCGCCCGGCTTCACCGACTGCAGCACCCGTTCGACATAGGCGTGTCGCTGTGCCGCATCAGTGAGGAAGTGGAAGACCGCGCGGTCGTGCCACAGGTCGTAGCGCTGGCGCGGCAGATCGACCGCCGTGATGTCCGCCTCGACCCAGCTCACCCGTCGCGCGTCGTCGCCGAGCCGCACCTGCGCCGCAGCCAGTGCGGCAGCGGACAGATCGAGTACGGTGAGGTCGTGATAGCCACGCGCCAGCAGATCGTCGGCCAGCGTCGACGCGCCGCCGCCGACGTCGATGATCGCCGCATCGCGCGTAAGGCCGGCGCGGGCGATCAGCTCCAGCGAGTGTTCGGCATGCGGCTGGAACCAGCTCACGCTGTCCGGCGTCCGCTGGGCATACACCGCTTCCCAGTGCGTCTTCGCCCGGCCGTTCATCGCGCCGCAGCCTTCAATCCGGTGGCGATCGCCTCGTCCAGGTAGGCGCCGTAGAAATCCGCCTTGCCGGCGCCGATCAGCGGCGAGGCGACCTGCTGGCCCCGCGCGTCGAGGAACAGCACGGTGGGTGCGAACTGCACCTTGAGCCGTCTGGCGAAGGCGGCCTGCGTGGTCGAGGTGCCATCGAAATCGGTCAGCGCGCGTGCACTGTTCAGGTCGATCTCGCGCACCACCAACCGGCCGCGATTTGCGGCATCGCGCGCCAGTGGCGCCAGGTAGTGGTTGCGCACCTCTTCGCAGTAGTGGCAGCCGGGCAAGGAGAACAGCACGACGAACACCACGCCCGGATTGGCCGCCTCGCGCGCGTCGTTCGCCGCGTGCACCAGCACCGGCAGCGTCGCGCCAGCGGTACGCGCGGGCTTGGCGGCCAGCGCTGGGCAGACGACCAGCGCAGCGGCAGCGATGAGGGCACGCCACTTCATTTGCCGAGCGCCTCCTGTTCCATGCGCAGGAAGGTGCCGTAGGCGTTGATGCGGTTGGCGGCATCGAAGGCCGGCATCTTTTCCCAGCGGCTCCAGTCGGTGCGCGCGTAGGCTTCGTCGAAGGGCATGAACTCGGCGACGGCGCGGCCCATCTGCTCGCGCAGGTAGCCGATGTAGTCGCGGGTCATGCCGAGATCGCGCGCCGGGTCGGTCGATGCCGGGCCGTGGCCGGTCACCAGCGTGCCCGGCTTCATCGCCAGCAGTTGCTCCATCGTACTGAGCCAGCGCTTGCTGTCGGCGTCGCCGACGAAGGGGATGCGGCCGATGAACAGGATGTCGCCCGAGTAGATGACGCGGTCCTCGCGCACGACGATGACCATGTCGTCCGGTGCGTGCGCCGGGCCGAGATAGACCAGCTCGAAGGTGATGTCGCCCATGCGGAAGCTGGTGTCGCCCTCCAGCCAGACGTCGGCGCCGACCAGCCGCGTGTTGGCGTCTACCCAGGGGTCGAGGTCGCGCCTGCGCTGTTCGAGCCGGGCGCGCCCCTCTTCGCCTTCGATGTATTCGCGCCCTGCGCGGTGCGCCCACACATCGGCGCCGACAGCCTTGAAGGCCTGCAGACCGTAGAAGTGATCGGCGTGGTAGTGGGTGACCAGCACGCGCCTGATCGGCTGATCGGTCACCGTGCGGATCGCGGCGATCAGCGCCTGGCCCAGCGCGGGCGTGCCGAGCGCGTCGATCACCACCACGCCGTCACCGGTGACGACGAAGCCGGCATTCGAGTTGAACGCCTCGTTGGCGAGGCTGGCCGGGCCGGATTCGCCCTGCACGAACCAGCTGTGCGGGCCGACCTGCACCGGCTTCAGCGGTGCGCGCAAGGCGGGTGCGTCGCCCGCTGCTGCGAACTGCGCGAGGAGGAGTGCGCAGCTGGCAAGCAGCCATCGGAACAGCGGGCGACGCAACGGGCGCATGGTCAGGCCATCCCCGGGTTGCCGGCCACGCCCTGCAGTTCGGGCAGGTTGAGCTTGACCGGCTTCACCGACTTCACGTCCTTCAGGTAACGCGCCATCAGGTCCCAGATCGGTTCGCCGCCGGCGTTCTTCGCCTCTTCCGACACCGGCGCCCAACCGGCGACGCGATAGGTCTTCGATGCTTCGAGCGGCTTGCCGTTGAGCGACATGCCGCTGATGCGGCTGCCCATCTTCGCGGTCGGATCGCAGCGGTACTGCAGCCCACCGACGCGCACCATGTCGCCGCCCTGCTGGTAGTAGGGATCGGGGTTGAACAGGTTGTCGCAGACGTCTTCCAGCACCGTCTTGATGAACTCGCCGGTCATCGGCGTCAGCGTCGTGTACGGGTAGGTGATGGCGGTCTGGTCGAGCAGGTTCTCCATCGTGATGGCATCGCCCGGCAGCAGGCTGGTGCCCCAGCGGAAGCCCGGCGAGAACGCGATTTCGGCGTCCTTCATCTTCATCAGCCCGTCCAGGATGAGCTGGTCGAAGCTGCCGTTGAAATTGCCGCGGCGGTAGAGCAGGCCTTCGGTCACCGCCAGCTTCTCGTTCAGCTTCGCCTCATACGGCGCGCGCATCTTCGTCACCAGCGCGGTCATGTCGGCGTCGGCCGGAATCAGGTTGGAGAACACCGGCAGCAGGTGGTAGCGGAACTCGCTCACCTTGCCGCCCTTGACGTCGAAATCCAGCACGCCGAGGAACTTGCCGTTGGAGCCGGCGTTGGTCACCAGCGTCTGTCCGCCGCCGTTCTTGACGATGACCGGTGCCGGCACACCGTCGTGCGTGTGGCCGCCCATGATGGCGTCGATGCCGCGCACGCGCGAAGCCATCTTGATGTCGACATCCATGCCGTTGTGCGACAGCACGACCACCACCTGCGCGCCCTTGGCGCGGGCGGCGTCGACATGCTCCTGCATCGACTCGTCGTTGATGCCGAAGCTCCATTCCGGCGTGAAGTAGCGCGGATTGGCGATCGGCGTATAGGGGAAGGCCTGACCGACGATGGCCACCGGCACGCCATTGATCTGCCTGATCACGAAGGGCGGGAACACCTGGTCGCCGAAGTCGGTGGTCTTCACGTTCTGCGCAACGAAGTCGATCTTGCCGGCGAAGTCGCCATCGACGATCTGCTTCACGCGTTCGGCGCCGTAGGTGAATTCCCAATGGCCGGTCATCACGTCGACGCCGAGCAGCTTGCAGGCATCGACCATGTCTTGGCCCTTGGTCCACAGCGACAGGCCCGAACCCTGCCAGGTGTCGCCGCCATCGAGCAGCAGTGCGCCCGGCCGGCTGGCCTTCATGCGCTTGACCAGCGTGGCGAGGTGGGCGAAGCCGCCCACCTTGCCGTAGGTCTTCGCCGCCTGCGCGAAGTCGAGGTAGGTGAAGGCGTGTGCCTGCGGCGTGCCCGGCGCGATGCCGAACTGCTTCAGCAATTTCTCGCCGACCAGATGCGGCGCGCGACCGGCCATGTCGCCGATGCCCAGATTCACGTCCGGCTCGCGGAAGTAGATGGGCATCAGCTGCGCATGGCAGTCAGTCATGTGCAGCAGGCTCACGTTGCCGAAGCGCGGCAGTTCGTACATCTGCCCGGCCGCTGCCGCGGCACGGGCAAAGTCGCTGTGCAAGGTCATTCCGCCGGCGCCGGCCAGCGCCAGCAGCTGCAGGAATTCACGGCGGTGCATGCTCATCGCTGCATCACTCCGCGTTGACCGGCGACTTCGGGTCGAGCAGCAGGGCCACGATGTGGCGGATCTGCTTCTCGTCGAGGATGGCGTGCGCGCCGAAACGCGGCATGTTGGTGCAGGCGGTGTAGGCGTTCGGGTTCCAGATCTTGCCCCACACGTACTTCTGCGTCGCCTCGGTGTTGCCGTGCAGCTTGCCGTACTGGTAGAGGCTGGGGCCGATAGTGCCGAAGGAAATTTCCTTCTTCGTGATGCGGTGGCAGTTGTAGCAGTTGCCGCCGTTCGGATCGCCCGCCTTGTCGCTCCAGGTCAGGCCGCGACCGCTCTGCGCGATCTTCTCGCCTTCCTTCCAGTCGCCGAGATAGTTGCCGTCGGACGGCCACTTGATGGCGGCCATCGCGCTTTCCTGGATGCGGTCGCGCAGATCGTCGTCGATGTGATGGCCGTGCTTGGAGCAGGCGGTCATCACTTCGTCCTGCTGCAGGCGGTCGGTCTTGACGATGCCCTGTTCGCGGAACGAACGTGCCATCACTTCGGCGGTGTCTCGGTCATACGCCGCCTGCTGTTCGGCGCTCGGGCGGCCACCGGCACAGCCGGCGACGGTAGCGAGGGTGGCCAGTGCGAGTGCGGTGTTGCGCAAGGTCGTGTTCATGTGTCGTCTCCTCAGCGCTTGATCGAAGGCGCGGTGCTTTCGCCGGCACCGTTGGCGGTCACACCCAGATAGGTCGACAGCGCGATGGTCACGTCGGACCCGTACAGCGGGTAAGGGAAACGCTGCTGGCGGAAGCAGTCGTTCAGGCGCCGCTGCATGCTCCACAGTTCGCCGCTGGATACGCGGTAGGCCGGCCATGCGCCGAAGCCGCGCGCGGCGTCCGGGCCCTTGGTCAGGTTGGGCAGATCCTGCAGGCGGATGCGCTTGCCGTCCTCGCCATGACAGGTGACGCAACCGAAATCGTGCGTGCCGCCGCGGTAGTTGAAGGCGCGCTTGCCGATCTCGTACATGCGCTTCTCTTCCGGATGCGAGGTCGGCACGTTGAACTTCATGCCGCGCGACTCGGCGGAAATCCACGCCACCAGCGCCTCGATGCTCTTCTGCTCGCCCTTGCCGAAGGGCGTCTTCGCGACCTCGTCGGCGGGAATGCCCTGCAGCGTTTCCATGCAGGTGAGCAGGCGCGATTCGAGGTCCTGCACCCGCTTGGTGTCGGCGAAGTAGCGCGGCAGCGTGACGAAGGCGCCCTTCACCACGCCCGGGCCCTGGCCCAGGTCGCACTTCTCCAGCGAGGCGTTCTTCGGGCCGCGCGCGGTGCGCCACAGTTCCTCGCCCTGCATTTCCCACAGTTCGGCGGGATTGCCGTCAGCCAGTGCCTCGCGGTACTTGGCAATGCCTTCGGCGGTCGCGTCGGCGCCTGCCGGCATCGCCGGCAGCATCAGCGCCAAGGCCGATGCGGCAACGCATGCGGCGTATCGGGTGCCATTCATATCTCTTCCTCCAGTCCTGCGTGTGATGACTCGACTGTGTGCGGGACTGACCTTCGTGAGGTCGTCCTGTCTCTTTGGTGGAGTGCTCCGGCGCTGCACGCCGGCCGGGGCGTCAGGACACGACGACTTCGTCGGTGCGCTTCTCGCCCTTGTTGTCCACCCAGCTCACGCTCACCTTGTCGCCCTTGGCACCGCCCTTGAACTTGAACTGCAGATAGGGGTTCTTCGATACCGCCGGGCCGAACTGGCCGGCCAGCACGACGCGGCCATTGTGGGTGGCGGTGATTTCGGTGATGTGGTGCGCCGGGATCAGGGCACCGGACGCGTCCTTGCGTTGGCCGGTTTCCATGTCGTGGCTCATCAGGATCTTCACTTCGGTTTCGGTGCCATTGCTGGCGGCGCGGATGCGCATCGGACCTGCTGCCATGTCTTGCTCCTTGAATGTACGGGTGTCGGGGAAGTCCGGGGGCTCAGCCGCCGCAGCCGCCCAGCGTCACCTTGATTTCCTTGGTGGTCATGTAGAAGCTGCCACCGGCCTTGACCAGCGCGAACACGTTCGAGGTCTGACCCATCTTGACGCGCGTGCTGACGTCGGCGGCCGTGCCCTCGGGCAGCGTGAAGCTGGCAGCCAGCATGCTCGGGTTCTTCTCGATCAGGATGGCGATGAACTCGGTGCCCGGCAGCGTGCTCTTGACGGCGACCGGCACGACGGCGCCGTTCTCGGCGATGTCCGGCGCATTGATCTGCACGTCCTTCGAGTCGGCCGGTTTGCCTGCGCCGAGCGCCTTGAGCGCGTCGTCCATCGTCTTGGCGTCGAATGCCGCCTTGTCCCATGCTGCCTGCGCCACTTCCGGCGTGATCAGACCGGCGGCGACCAGCACGCCGAACAGGCCCAGTGCGCCCCCAGACTTCAGGGCTTCTCTTCGCTGCGAGTTCATCTACTTCCTCCTCAGTTTTCGGGCGAACCCGACAAGATCCATTTCACCAACGCGCTGACGTCGGCATCGCTGACCTGCGCTTGCGGCGGCATCGGGACGTCGCCCCAGGCGCCGCTGCCGCCGTTCCTGATGCGGGCAGCGAGACCGGATTCTGCACCCTTGTCGTCCTTGTAGCGCTGCGCAACATCGCGGAAGGCCGGGCCGAGTATCTTGCTGCCGACAGCGTGGCAACCGCTGCAGCCCTGCTTCTTCATCAGCTCGAGCGCCGGATGCGGCTTGGCGGCGGGCGCTGCAGCAGCGCCGGTCTTCTGGCCGCGCACCGGGCCGACCACACGGTTCTGCTCGGCCAGATTGCCGTGCGCATCGCGTGCGTAGTCGGGGAGGCTGGAGCCCAGAGTGATCTGCGTCTTGCAGTTCTTCATGCAGGCGACGTTCTTCACGTCCGGTTTGCCCTTGACGTCCCACAGCCCGTGCTTCGTCGTCATGCCGTTGCGGTTGGGCATGCGCTTCTGTACTTCGGCGATGTTCTTGTCCGACAGCACGTAGTCGGATGGCACGATCTCGCCCAGATTCAGGATGTAGGCGAGCACCGCATAGGTGTCGTCGGCGCTGAGCGATTTCGGCGCATTCCATGGCATCGCGCGATGGATGTAATCCCACAGCGTGGATACGGTGGCCACCTTCATCAGCGTCGTGCGCTGCGGCGCATCACCACGGATGTAGGCGCCGACGCGGCCCTTCTCGATGTCTTCCTTCGTCGTGCCACCGACGATGGGCGTGAACACCTCATTGCTTTCGCCGAAGGTACCGTGACAGGAGGCGCACTTGCTCTCCCACACCTCCATGCCGCGATCTACCGAGCCGGAACCGGGCGGCAGGCCGGTGAAGTCGGGGCGCACGTCGATATCCCAGGCCTTCACTTCGGCCGGTGTAGCGCTGCGGCCGATGCCTTCGTACTTGCCCGCGGCAGCGGTGGCACCTGCGCTTAGGACGAGAGCGGCTGCGAGGGCGAGTTCAGTAAACCTGGACATTGCTCACGTCTCCGCTTTCCGCCAGCTTCCACGACTGGATGGCGTTGTTGTGATAGATCGAGCGCGTGCCGCGCACCTCGCGCAGTTGCGCATAGTTCGGCTGCACATAGCCGGTGTCGTCCATCGCGCGTGACTGCAGGATGGCCGGACTGCCGTCCCACACCCAGTCGATGTTGAAGCGGGTGAGCGCCTTCGACAGCACCGGTGTTTCGAGGCGGGCGGTGCGCCAGTTGCGGCCACCGTCGGTCGAGACATCGACCCGCTTGATCTTGCCGCGGCCCGACCAGGCGAGGCCGGAGATGTTGTGGAAGCCGCGGTCGAGCAGGGTCTGTCCGCCCGATGGCGTGGTGATGACCGACTTGCACTCCTGGATAGACGTGTACTGGCGGTGAGTGCCATCCGGCAGCAGGTCGATGTAGTGGATCGCCTCGTCCTTGCTGGCCCAGGGCTTGTCGCCGACCTCGATGCGACGCAGCCACTTCACCCAGGACACGCCCTGTATGCCCGGCACCACCAGGCGCAGCGGGTAGCCGTTCTCCGGACGCAGCATCTCGCCGTTCTGACCCCAGGCGACGAGCACGTCGTCGAGCGCGCGGTCGAGCGGAATGGTGCGCGTCATGCTCGAACCGTCCGCACCTTCGGCCAGCACGAACTTCGCGCGCTTCATGTCGATGCCGCAGTCGTCGAGCAGCACCGACAGCGGTACGCCGGTGAATTCCGAACAGGACAGCATGCCGTGCGTGTACTGCACGGTGGGCACCGCGACATTGCCCCATTCCATGCCGGTGTTGGCACCGCACTCGATGAAATGGATGCGCGACACCGAGGGCAGTCGCATCAGGTCGTCCATCGTGTAGACGCGGGCTTCCTTCACCAGACCATTCACCATGAGGCGGTGACGGGCCGGGTCGATGTCGTGCCAGCCCTGGTGGTGGCGCTCGAAATGCAGGCCGGACGGCGTGATGATGCCGAACAGACCCTGCAGCGGCGCGAACGACACCGAGGCGGCGGCGACCCGGGTCAGGCCCGGGCTCTCCCGGCGCTTCAAGCCGGATTCATACTGCGACGGTGTGCCATAAGGCCGCTCGGCCACCGGGCGGCCCAGCGTGGTGCTGTGCTCGGGCAGCGTCAGGATGGCCGGGTCGCCCTCGGCGGCGCGCGCGACACCGGTGCCAGCCGCCACGGCAGTCGCGGCGACGAATGCGTTGCGCAGGAAATCGCGCCGGCCGGCAGCGACCTCGCCTATCTGTTCAGGTGTGAGAAAGCCTTCGGGTGCGCGACGGATGCGCCCCGGACGGACGGGTGGCTGGGACATGTCTTCTCCGTGACTATTCGGACGCGATTTCGAGCGCGCGGCCGACCTTCTTCAGCGAGGCCTTGCTGGGTTTGCTGGGCAGATTGAGCGCGCTGCCCGACGCGATCTGGATGCAGACGGTGCGGCAGATCGACGGGAAGTTGGGGTCGATCAGCTTGTAGAAGACCATGCTGCCGTCCTTGCGACGGCCGACGATGCCGGCGCGGTACAGCATGTTGAGATGGCGGGACGTGTTGGTCTGGCTCAGACCGGACTGGCTGACGACGTCGGCGACCGAGCGCTCGCCATCGCACAGGCAGTGCAGGATCTTCAGCCTTGCCGGCTCGGCCAGCAGTCCGAAGTAATCGGCCACCGACTCGAATACCTTGTCCAGCTCCGGATCGTGTTCCATCGCTGCTCCTCATATCGTTTCAATTGAGCATATGCGCGATTGCGCATATCTGCAAGAAAAAATTTATCGATCTTTTGACTTGAGGGTGCGCTGCTTTTTGTCTAGCGTGTCGATAGTCCGCAACGAGCGCCTGCGCCAGAACGGACGCAATGGAACCCCTGTGCAGATACCGAGGAGGAAAAGAATCTTGAACAAGACATTGCCAGGTCTGGCCCTGGCACTGCTGTCGCTGAGCGCGACGGCGGTGTACGCGGCGGATCCGAATCTCGGCCGCAATCTTGCGGCAACCTGTGCCAACTGCCATGGCACCGACGGCAACAGCGTCGGCGGCATGGAAGTGCTGGCGGGCATGCCCAAGGGCAAGATGCTCAATTCGCTGAAGGCTTTCCGCAACGGCGAGAAGCCGGCGACCATCATGCACCAGATCTCGAAGGGCTATACCGACGCTCAGCTCGAACTGATCGCGGATTATTTCTCGTCGCGCACGCCGACCGGAGGTGGCAAATGAGCATCGGACGTCGCGGTTTCATCCAGGGCACGCTGGGCGTGTCGGCCATGGCGGCACTTTACGGATGCGCCGGTGCCGGCAAGGGCAAGGGCCACGTGGTGGTGGTCGGTGGCGGCTACGGCGGCGCCACCGCAGCCAAGTACATTTCGATGTGGAGCAACGGCGGCATCCGCGTGACGCTGGTCGAGCGCAACGCCGCCTTCGTTTCGTGCCCGATCTCGAACCTGGTGCTGGCCGGCGAGAAGCAGCTTTCGGACATCACGGTCGGCTACGAAGGGCTCGCCAAGTACGGCATCAAGGTCGTGCAGGACGAGGTCACCGCGGTCGATGCCGACAAGCGCGTGGTCAAGCTGGCCAAGGGCGGCGACCTCGCCTACGACAGGCTGGTGCTGTCGCCGGGCGTGGACTTCATGTACGACAGCCTGCCCGGGCTGCAGTCGGCCGCAGCGCAGCAGGCCATCCTGCACGCATGGAAGGCCGGTCCGCAGACGGTGGCGCTGCGCAAGCAGCTCGAAGCGATGCCGGATGGCGGCGTGTTCGCGATGACCATCCCGAAGGCACCGTATCGCTGCCCGCCCGGACCGTACGAGCGGGCCTGCATGGTGGCGCACTACTTCAAGACGAAGAAGCCGAAGTCCAAGGTGCTGGTGCTCGATGCCAACGAGGAGATCGTGTCGAAGAAGGGCCTGTTCCTGAAGGCCTGGGCCGACAACTACAAGGACATCATCGAGTACCGCCCGCAGAGCGAGCTGCGCGACGTCGATGCCGGCAACCGCACGGCCATCCTCGAATTCGATCAGGTGAAGGCGGACGTGCTCAACGTGGTGCCGCCGCAGCGCGCCGGCGACATCGCGGCGAAGTCGGGGCTGAAGCTGATCAACAACCGCTGGGTGGACATCAACTGGCTGACGATGGAATCGACCAGCACGCCGAACATCCACGTGCTCGGCGACGCCATCTTCCCGGCGCCGACCATGCCGAAGTCCGGCCATATGGCGAACCAGCACGCGAAGCTTGCTGCTGCCGCCATCGTGAACCTGATGGCCGGTCAGCCGCCGTCGGATTCGCCGCTGGTGATGAACACCTGCTACAGCTTCGTCGATGCGACCAACGTCGTGCACGTGGCTTCGGTGCACGCCTACGACCCGGCCACCAAGCAGGTGCAGCCGGTCAAGGGCGCCGGCGGCCTGTCGGCAGGCCCGACCGAGATGGAAGGCAAGTTCGCGCTGGCCTGGGCGAAGAACATCTGGGCCGACATGCTGGTCTGATCGCGCCGTCTTTCCCGCCCAGGGCGGCTCTCCGACGAGGGGAGCCGCCCTTTTTCATGTCCGCGTCGGCCCCGACCCCGCTATTGACCGGGTAGAAACCCTCGATGCCGGGCGTGCTCGTCCGGATTTTCCTCGCCCTCCTCGCCGCGTAGAACTGTCGCTGTCATGCGATGCGCCCGCAGCGGCGCACGCACGACGGACAACAAGGCAGTCATGCCCACAACAAGGACAAGGAGAAAGAAGGATGAGCCGTGTACTCAAGCGGACGGCCGCGGTCGCCGCGCTGGCGCTGCCGGTGGCGGTGCAGGCGGCGGCGGGTGACTGGGAGTTCAGTCTGGGACTGATGTCGGTCAACGCGGACATGGATTCGCCAGTACTGGGCGTCGACGCATCGGACCGAGTGACGCCGGTGATCAACGCAAGCTATTTCCTGACCCGTCAGATCGCACTTAACACCGCAGCCGGTATCGCGCGTCACCGCTTCAGCCTCGGCGGCGCCACGCTCGGCCGGGCGTCGATGGCGCCGCTGAACCTGGTGGCGCAATGGCATTTCCTGCCTGAAGGGCGCTTCCGCCCCTATGTCGGCGTCGGCGTCCACCACACGCTGTTCTTCGATCAGGAAGGACCGGTCTTCGACCAGCTCGCGCGCTTCAAATCCGATACCGGCCTGGTGCTGCAGGCCGGCGTCAGCTGGTCGGTGTCGGAGCGCTATTTCATCAACCTCGACTACAAGAAGTTCTATCTGGAAACCGACGTGCGCTTCTCCGGAGCGCCCGCCCGCGTGGAACGCATCGGCCTCGATCCCGATGTGTTCAGCCTAGCGTTCGGCATGCGCTTCTGAGCGGCGACGACGGCCATGAACGACGAGCCTCCGGTGCCTGACGGCGTGGCCGTCGTCGTCGATGCGCGCGGCAGCCATTGCCCCGGTGCGCTGATGGAACTGATCGTGGCGCTCAAGCATGCGCGGCGCGGCGAGTTCCTGCTGGTGCTGGCAGACGACCCGGGTTCGGCACGTGAGATTCCCGAGTGGCTGTCCAAGGTGGGGCAGCGTCACGTATCCACCCGCAACGAACAGGGGGTTCTGCACATCATGGTCGAGAAGACGCGCGGCTAGCGCGATGCCGGGGGAGCGGACTGCATGCGCATCATGATCGTCGGCGCCGGTATCGGTGGCACGATACTGGCCAACCGGCTGGCGAGGCTGCTGGCACCGGAGTTGCAGCGCGGCAAGGTGGATGTGGTCGTGCTTTCCGCGTCTCCGAGCCATCTCTATCAGCCCGGCCTGCTGCATCTCGCGCTTGGACAGACCACAGTGGATGCGCTGCATCACGATCAGCGCACGCTGCTCGATCCGCGCATCGCGCTGCTGATCGACGAGGTGGTTGCTTTTGCGCCGGACTCGAAGCAGGTGCGGGGCGCCAGCGGCAATGCCTACAGCTATGACTGGCTGGTCATCGCCACCGGCTCGCGGGTGACGCCGGAAGAGGTGCCGGGCCTGGCCGAACATGCGCACGGCTTCTACACCGAGGCGGCGGCACTCAGGCTGGCTCAGGCTCTGCAGGCCTTCGACGGCGGCCGTGTCGTGGTGACCACCGGCATACCGCACAAATGCCCGATGGCGCCGCTGGAACTGACCTTCCTGCTGCATGACCTGTTCGTGCGACGGGGTATCGCGCCGCGCGTCGATATGCTCTACACCTATCCGATCGGCCGCCTGCATTCGATCGAGGCGGTGGCCGAGTGGGCGCGCATCGAGTTCGCCCGCCGCGGCATACGCAGCGCGACCTATTTCAATATCGCAGCGGTCGATGGTGTCACGCGCACCGTGCATAGCGAGGAGGGTCTGAGCATCGACTACGATCTGCTGATCGCCATTCCGCCGCATCGCGGCGCCGAGGCGATCGAACGCAGCGGGCTGGGGCCGCGCGGCTGGGTGCCGACGCATCGGCGGCTGCTCACCATGCAGGGGCGCGACGACGTGTTCGTGCTCGGCGACACCACCAATCTGCCGGTGAGCAAGGCGGGCTCGACGGCACGTTTCCAGGCCGAGGTGATCGCCGCGAACCTGACTTCGCGCGTACGCGGTGGCGGCGATACCCACGGCTACGATGGCAAGGTGCTGTGCTTCATCGAAACCAGCCGCGACCGCGCCACCTACGCCGCCTTCAACTACGCGGAACCGCCACGCCCGCGCGCGCCCAGCCGCGCGATGCACATGGCGAAGACCTTCTATCACCGTCTTTACTGGTCGTCGCTGCGAGGCTTTCCGTGAGCGTCCGCGCAGAGGACTGGCGTGCACTCCAGGACTGGTGCGAACGGGCCGGACTGAGCGAGGCGCCGTGCGTGCTGGCGGATATGGCACGGAGCGGCGCGCTCGACCGCCTGGCCGCCGACGCGACCCGCGTCTGGCAGCAGCATGATGCGCGGCGTACCTGCGCCTGCGAGCCAGCCCTGGCGGAAGCGGACGGCCTGCCGCGGGTGTTCGAACTGTTCGCGGACAGCTTCACGCCGGACATGGTGTCCGACGCTGCCGATCTCGCCGGCGGTGTGCTGCGCCTGCTGCGTCTGCTGAACAGTCCGGGCGTGGTCCGTCTGCTCGATCGTGTCGAGCGCGCGGCATCGCGCGATGACGGGCTGGAGCGCTCTACACTGCTGACGCTGCTTCAGGCGCTGAACGACGGGTCGGCGCGCGCCACTGGCGCTGCGTCACCCGGTGGCGCGACCTCTCTGTTTCGCCTGCTGATGCGAGCGGACACTCAGGATGCGTTGCACTGGCTGGCCGCGGTGGCGCGCAGTGCGCGCGGCAGCTGAACTCAGCGCCCGCCGAGCCCGAGCGCGGCTTCGGCGTAGGACCGGAACTGTGCCAGCGCCCGCGCGATCGCCACGGCAGGGTCGCGGACGCGGCCCATGACCAGCGCGCCCTCGATCACCACGAGCAGGTGCTCGGCCAGATCCTCGGCACGCACTGGAGGCGGCGTGTCCAGCAGCGCGATGATCTGCGCGAACTGTGCGCGGGCGCCCTCCATCCAGCGCTCCAGCGCAGCCGCGCAGGCCCGCCGCAACGGCGAGGACGGATCGGACGACTCGTAGGCGAGGATGGCGAACAGGCAGCCGTCGCGAAAGCGCGCGTCTTCGCCGTACACGTCACCGAGCAGGTCGAGGTAGGCGTGCAGCTGACTGCGTGCGCTGCGCTTGCGCAATGGCAGATGGGCCTGCATGCGCAGCCGGCCCTCCTGTTCGAAATGGTCGAGCAGGGCCAGGCCGAACCCTTCCTTGTCGCTGAAGTGATGGAAGAAGGCACCCTTCGTCATCTGCGACAACGTGCAGATCTCATCCACCGACGTCGCCGAGAAGCCCTTGCGCATGACCAGGTCACGGGCGGTGTCGAGCAGTTCGTTCTTGCGAGAAGGGCGGCTCATGCTGGCGGCGCGGAGGAGGAAGACAGCCGCTTTCTAGCACGAGGCACCACCGAGTGGCGGTATCGATCACGCCACAGGCGCCACGGTGAAAACAGGGGCGTGCGCCATCGGAGGCGATATGGCGCACGCGCCGCGGAAGTTTCCCCTTCTTCCCGGTCGAGATGCGACACCACGCGGGGGCGGCGCGGCGCGCAGTGCGGTGCGGTCGACCGGCAGGTGCGGGCACGCACGTACCGGAGCCACGACTCTTGTGCCCGCGACCGGCGCGGAGGGCCGGGCGCTCGGTCGCGGGGTGTCGCCACTATGGCCGAGCGGCACGGGAGGCGGAAATCCGGTCGATTCCCTGTTCCGCCAAGGGGTTTCCCGCGCGGCCGTGCGGCATGCTCGTGCCGGTGCCGATCCAGCCGGAGTCCGGCGACTGGACGCACAGTGACTGCTTCACCAGCTCAGTCAGCGATCGAGCCGCCATCTTCTCCATCACGTGCGCGCGGTGCGCCTCCACTGTCTTGCTCGACAGGCCGAGCACCTGTGCGATCACCTTGTTCGGCCGGCCCTCGACCACCAGTTCCATCACCTCGCGCTCGCGCGGCGTCAGGCTGGCGTACCGGTCGAGCAGCGCTGCGCGGGCGCTGCGGCAACGACGCGCTTCACTGTTCACCCCGATGGCCTGCTGTACGCGGTCGAGCAGGGTCTGGTCGTCGAAGGGCTTCTCCAGGAAGTCGAAGGCGCCGGCCTTGATCGCCTTCACCGCGTTGGCCACTCCACCGTGACCGGTGATGAAGATGACAGGCAGCCCGACGTCGCGATCGCGCAGCCGCTGCTGCAGCTCCAGGCCGCTCATGCCCGGCATGCGCACGTCGAGTACCAGGCAGCCCCACGGATCGGCATCCATCGCGGCGATGAAGTCGAGCGCGTTGCGGTAGGTCCGGACGCGGAGCCCGATGGACTCCAGCAGCCAGGACAGCGACGACGACACCGCGTCGTCGTCGTCAACCACGTAGACCGTCGGTTCCGTTCCGTCCATGCAGTGTCTCCCCCGTTTGCAGCGTGAACCGGAAGGTCGCGCCGTCGTTGTCGTTCTTTGCGAGCCAGAGCTGTCCGCCGTGTGCTTCGATGATGGAGCGGCTGATCGGCAGACCCATGCCCATGCCTTCATCCTTGCTGGTGAAGAAGGGCTGGAAGATGCGTGAGGGGTCGGCACCGTCTATGCCGGGGCCGGAGTCGGCAATGTCCACGAAGGCGAAACCATCGTCTCCGTGCCCGGTGGACACGCGGATCTCGCGGCACGGCGATGCTGCGGTCGTCATCGCCTCGATCGCGTTGCGCATCAGGTTCAGCAGCACCTGCTCCACCTCTATGCGCGATCCGCGCACCGGCGGCAGATCGCCGGCCGGCGAGAAAACGATGCTCACGCCGTGCGCGCGCGCTTCCGAACCGATCAGTGCACTGGTGGTCTGCACGATCTCGTTCAGATCGAGCGCGCTCAGCGCCGGTTCGCGCTTGCCGAGGAAGGTGCGCAGGTTGCGGATGATGCCGGCGGCACGCTCCGCCTGCGTGCACACGTGTTCGAGCGATTCGAGCACCTCCGGTGCGGCGGCGTCCTGAGCGCGCAGGCGACGCAGCGATCCGCGCGTGTAATTGACGATGGCCGCCAGCGGTTGATTCAGCTCGTGCGCCAGATTGGTCGCCATCTCGCCCATCGTGCAGGTGCGTACCACGTGGGCAAGCGCGGACAGGTGTTGCTGATCCTGCTCCTCGGCGGCGCGCCGCTCGGTCATGTCGCGCGTAACGCCGAGCAGCGCGATGATGTGGCCATGTTCGTCGCGCAGCGGCGCCGCACTGGTTTCCATCCAGCGCAGACGCCCCTGCAAGCTGGTCAGGCGGAATTCCAGCCGCCCGCTCTCGCCGCGGAACACTCGCTCGGTCAGTTCGATGTAGGGCTGGCGATGCTCTTCGGCGATGAAGGAGAAGATGGAGCGGCCGATCACCTGGTCGGTCGACCGCGCATCCATCATGGCAAGGCCGGCCGGGTTCATTTCCAGCAGGCTGCCGTCGCAGGTATGCAACTTCACGCATTCCGGTTCGGACTCGAGCAGCAGACGCAGCCGCTGTTCGCTCGACGTCAAGCGCGACTCGGCCTCGCCGTGCGCCGTCACCAGTGCATCGCGCTCCGCTTGCAGCGTGCGTATCGTCTGTGCCGCCTCTGCCAGTCGCTGCCTGTGCATGCGCAGCGCCCATACCGACGAGCTCGCCAGCGCGAGCGTGGCGAGCAGGCCGATGCCGGTGAGCGCAGTCATGCCTGCTGCGCCTCGCGTTCGACACCGGCTAAGGGAAATCCCTCGACTGCGCCGGAGTTCGTCCGGATGGTGACACTGCCGGGGCGGCGGTAGCGTTGAGGCCGTTCCGGAGCACAGACGCGGGCCGGCGAGCCGGAAGGCATGTCGGAACGATGAGCGGCAGTCTTCACGATGGCTGATCCAGTGCTCCGGGCTGCTGCGTTGCAGCGATAAGAATGGCGGCGCCAATGCCTCCGCGTTACGACTATAAACATACCAAACGGTACGTCAACCGGTTTGCATGCGCAGCCTGGAGACGGTGTCGGACCGCACCTGGTGCGGCCGGCACGACCGACAACCAGAGGAAGGAAATCCTGATGAGCAAGCTGAAAGCCACCGCCCTTGCATTCGCCCTGATTGCTTCGTTCGGCGGCACGCTGCCGGTACAGGCCGACGAAACCTGCAATTCGCCCTACACGACGAAGCTGATCAAGGGGCAGGAGGACTTCGTCCATGTTTGGACGCTGGGCGTGAAGGGCATGGGGGACGAGTCGGACAAGCTGGTCACCGTGGACGTGAATCCGAAGTCGAAGGACTACGGCAAGGTGGTGCATTCGGTCACCGTCGGCGGCCGCGGCGAGGCGCACCACACCGGCTTCACCGACGATCGTCGATTCCTGTGGGCAGGCCGGCTCGACGACAACCGCATCTTCGTGTTCGACATCGCCAGCGATCCGGCGAAGCCGAAGCTGGTGCACACCATTTCCGACTTCACGCAGAAGACCGGCTATGTCGGTCCGCATACCTTCTACGCGCTGCCCGGCCGGATGATGGTGCAGGCCCTGTCCAACGACAAGGATCACGGCGGCCGCACCGGGCTGGTCATCTACAACAACAAGGGCGAGTTCGTCGAAAAGTACGACATGCCGACCGGCAAGCACGGCGATGTGATGGCCGACGGCTACGGCTACGACATCGGCATCAATCCGCAGAAGAACGCACTGCTTACTTCCAGCTTCACCGGCTGGAACAACTACATGATGGACTTCGGCAAGATGGTGAAGGATGCCGATGCGATGAAGCACTTCGGCAACACCATGGTCATGTGGGACCTGAAGTCGATGAAGCCGCAGAAGGTGATGAACGTGCCGGGCGCACCGCTGGAAATCCGCTGGTCGCTGAAGAGCGGCGACAACTGGGCCTATACGGCCACCGCGCTCACTTCGAAACTGGTGCTGATCAAGCAGGACGCGAAGGGCGAGTGGCAGGCGAAGGAGGTCGGTACGGTCGGTGACCCGTCCAAGGTGCCGCTGCCGGTCGACATTTCGATCACCGCCGATGCGAAGGGGCTGTGGGTGAACACCTTCCTCGACGGCACCGCGCGCTACTTCGACATCTCGAATCCGGAGGCGCCGAAGGAGGTCTACCAGAAGGTGATCGGTTCGCAGGTAAACATGGTGAGCCAGAGCTGGGACGGCAAGCGGGTATACTTCACCACCAGCCTGCTCGGCAACTGGGACAAGAAGGGCGGTGACGACCAGCAGTTCCTGAAGCTGTTCCACTGGGACGGAAAGGCGCTGAGCGAGAAGTTCTCGATCGACTTCTATGCGCTCAAGCTGGGCCGTGCGCATCACATGAAGTTCTCGGCGAAGCCGGCGAGCACCGCCGGGCTGAAGGAGCGCGTTGCCGAACTCGCCGCGAACCGCTGAGCCGAGGCGAACACATGCCGATCTTCCGCCGCGTCCGGACGACGGCGACGGCGCTCGTGCTGGGCGCCCTGCTGGCCGATGGCTCGCAGGGCGCATCCAACGCCGAACTCGCGCCCAGTAAGCCGCATCAGGATTTCGTCGCGCCCGCCGCGGGCAGCTACCGGTTGCCGCCGATACAGCGCTCGCCCAACGGGCGGGTGGTGGACATCGACGGCCGTACCTACGGGCTCGCCCGCTATACGCGGGAGCGCATCACGCTGCTGTCCTTCATGTACACCTACTGCGTAGACCCGGTGGGCTGCCCGCTTGCCTACGCAACGCTGACGCAGTTGCGCGAGCGTCTGCTGCGTCGGCCCGACATGGCGCGTCAGGTCAGGCTGGTCAGCCTGTCCTTTGATCCGTCGCACGACGACGCAGCATCGATGCGCATGTACGCCGGTGCGCTGGCCGATCCGAAGAGCCCGGTGCGCTGGCACTTCCTCACCACGCGTTCGGTCGCCGATTTGAAACCCATGCTCGACGACCTCGGTCAGGACGTGTCGGTCGAACTGGACACCCAAGGTCGGCCGACGCGGGTGCTCAACCACATGCTCAAGCTCTTCCTGATCGATCGCGACGGCCGTGTACGCGAGATCTACACCACCGCCTTCCTGATGCCTGAGGTCATGTTCAATGACATCGAAACACTTCTTCTCGAAACGCCGCGTGCGCCCTGAATGCGCGCTGGCGCTGACGCTCGCGCTGACCGGCTGTGCCGGCGAGGTGGCGCAGAGCCCTCACCCGATGGTTGCCGCCGCACCGCTGGGCCTGCCCGTCATGCCGCACCCGCCGGACAACCCGCCCACGGCAGCGCGCATCGAACTGGGGCGCAAGCTCTTCTTCGACCGCCGACTGTCCTTTAACGGCACGATGTCGTGCGGCATGTGCCATGTGCCCGATCACGGCTTCACTTCCAACGAACTGCGCATGGCGATCGGCAACGAGGGTGCCACGGTAAGACGCAACGCGCCGACCGTGCTCAACGTCGGCTATCACCCGCGCCTGTTCCACGACGGCCGCGAGGGCGAACTGGAAGCCCAGGTGTGGGGGCCGTTCCTTGCGCACAACGAAATGGCCAACCCGTCGATCGGCCACGTACTGGACAAATTGCGCGCGCTGCCCGACTACCAGGGCGTGTTCGAGCGCGCTTTCGACGGCCGCGGGCCGACGGTCGAGACGGTAGGGCAGGCCCTGGCCGGCTATCAACGCTCGCTGGTATCGGCCAATTCCCGCTTCGATCGCTACCGCTACGGCGGCGACCAAATGGCGCTGACCGCGCAGGAGCGGCAGGGGCTGGAGGTGTTCGCTGGAAAGGGACGCTGCACCACCTGTCACACGATGGGCGAGAAGTCCGCGCTGTTCTCGGATTTCCGCTATCACAACACCGGCGTCGGCTGGTTGCGCGGCTTGCCGCAGCCGCTGGTCGAGATCCAGCTGGTGCCCGGATTGCAGACGACGATGACGGCCGAACGCATCGATTCGATCGGCGAGAAGGTACCGAACGACGTCGGCCGCTTCGAAATCACGCTCGACCCGGACGACCGCTGGGCCTATAAGACACCGATGCTGCGGAACGTGGCGCTGACAGCGCCCTATATGCACGACGGCTCGCTATCGACGCTCGAGGCGGTGGTGGACTTCTACGACCGTGGCGGCGGTGGCGCGTCGGAACAGAGCACGCTGATCGTGCCGCTGCATCTGGACGACGAGGAGAAGACCGCACTGGTCGCCTTCCTGAAGACGCTGACCGGTGAGCACCAGCGCTGGGTCGACGAAGGCCTGCGCCAATCGACCTTCATGACTACGCTGAACCCGGTCACCGACTCCGGCCCGGCGACGACGACTTCGCGCGGGCGCTGAGCCGGGCCCCGCCCCGCGCGGTGCGGCGGGGCAGGCGGCGCGTGCTTTTCCGGCCCGAACTTGCAACAATTGCGTCCTTTTGCGGCGCCTTCCGGGGCCGCGCACGCAATCGAGGGCACGCAGATGAGCATCAAGTCCGACCGCTGGATACGCCGCATGGCGCAGGAGCACCACATGATCGACCCCTTCGAGCCGGGTCAGGTGCGCCACATCGACGGCCGGCGCATCGTGTCCTACGGCACCTCCAGCTATGGCTACGACGTGCGTTGCGCATCGGAATTCAAGGTGTTCACCAATATCAACTCGACCATCGTCGACCCGAAAACCTTCGACCCGAACTCCTTCGTCGAGATGGACGCCGAGTCCTGCATCATCCCGCCGAATTCGTTCGCACTGGCGCGCACGGTCGAGTACTTCCGCATTCCGCGCAACGTGCTGGTCGTCTGTCTGGGCAAGAGCACCTATGCGCGCTGCGGCATCATCGTGAACGTGACGCCGCTGG
>VFQN01002350.1_pt1 | contig 29442 bp, 44 predicted proteins | sample 3512371 | NCBI WGS metagenome assembly VFQN01 (sample SAMN10412370, study PRJNA504923) | tailings metagenome | isolation source: Replicate 2 from Balatoc abandoned mine | place: Philippines: Itogon, Benguet | collected 2017-08-28 | reverse complement strand
TCTCCCTGAGCCCCGTCGCCCCTCTCGAGCTGCGTCTCGAGATGATTGTGCCGGCTGTCATCGCGCCGGGGGTGGTGCGCCCTGTGATCAACGATGCGCCCAGGGAGATGCTCCGCGGCGGGTGGGTCGGTCGCATGCATGCATGGACGAATGCTAGCCAGGGATTGACACCTTGGTCGTAGACCAGCCCGGTGTCCTTCAGCTAGCCAGCTGGATGCCCAAGCAGGTGCACCGCGGCGGGTGGGTCGCATTGGTTCGCGTGCGTGTGGGCTGCGGTGCTGCCAACGACGCCTCGCTGCGTGCACGGAACCGCACGGCTACTGCTGCGGTATTCACTTAAGATGACCGCCGCGCATGTTGCACTGCTAGCTGCCACGGGACATAACGGTACTACCAGATCAACCTGCATCAGCAGGCCAGATGACAGAGGGCGTACCACACGAGTGTTTTTTTTGCATTGTGTGTTACATTCCTGGAGGTACTGTAGCTGAGCATGTAGCGTGTGCGTAGTAGGGGCACACCGCACACGCAGTAAAGCCCATACGCCAGGCCTGGCGTACTGCCCCCTGATGCCCGCCCCCTGATGCCCGTTGAGTACTCATCTGCCCACCTGCCCACACCCAACCCACCCATGTCCCCGCAGCACCTTCACGCTGAGCTACACCTTCCCCGGCCAGCTGTTCTGCGTGTCCTTCATCACGCCCTGCTCCGTGACGCACTCCATGCAGATGGACGCCAGCACCATACAGCTGCCGGTAAGAGCGGTTAGTCAGTTACTGCAACCATAACGGTCGTTGACTGCATGACAACATGACTGTACCGTATAGCAGCCACCGGCGCATGCGCGCGGGACCGGAAAAGGCAGGCGTGCGGGCTTACTTCCGTTCGGAGGGCCGCGTGCTGCAGCCTGGGAGCATTTGGCGACGGCCGCGTCGGCAAGCTGCTGCTTATTGTCCTCGCCATGTGCTGTGCCCACATGGAGACGCGTGCTGATGTGTATGTCCTGTCAAACTCGTGACCCTGGCCTTCCGCAACTACCCTGCCGCCTACTTCCATGCAGATCACTGTTAACGGCGACGGCACGCTGAGCTTCACCATCCCGACCGGCACCTTCGGCCCTATGTTCCTGGAGGGCTGGTACCACCTGTTCTTGGTGGCGGCGGACAAGTCCTACTCCACGGCCAAATGGGTCAAAGTCCTGTAGAGTGGGCTGTCTATACATCGGCATGCATAGGATCCTGCAGGTTTTGCGCACAGCCATCAATAACATTGTGGGATTTGTGGGCATGATTCAACAGATGAGAGGGACGGGCTGTTGCCTGTCCGGGGCTGGAGGGGCACTCCCTCCTGAAATCCTTACAACGCATCGTGCGTGTGGGATAGCTAAAGTTCTATTGGCAGTCCTTCTAGCTAAGTTGTTGGTGAGCTGAGCTGTACTGCCTTGTCCGACCCAGATGGTGGTTCGTGCATTTCACCGCCTGCGTGAAGAACCCTATGTATTAGCCTTGTTGAATTTGTGCATCACCGGCTAAGGAGAACGCTTCATGCCCCTGGGTGGGAGTTCTCCCCTGCTCCCCTGGTTGTTGGTCTTAACCAGTTGTACCTGTAATACCGACACCTATGCCTACATGCATGGCTAGCGCATCCTGGAGATGCTATTTAGGATGTACCGTCTCTTAAGCCTAAACCTAAAGTAATATGGTCACCCTATGGTGGGCGCATGGTTGGCTAGGAATCCCAACCGTGCGTAGCGCTCGGTTGCGGCCCTTCGTTGTGTCACTGTCCTTTGCCTCCCACGTAATACTTTGGTTGTTAAAGAACGCTGTACGACCGTATCAGGAAGTGCTGGGTGCACACTAGTGTTGATGTCGGGGTGTTGGCTGTTCGCAAAACTGTGGCACCTTGACAGTTGTACGGTTGAGTTGCCTACGTAGCGAGCCGGATGCTTCGCGTGGTGGGTGAGGACCGCGGCCTCCATTGTAACATCCAGCAATTACTAATACACTAGTCAAATTGATTAGTACAGACCCGAAACACGCGCTGAAGGCAAATAAATGCCTCCGACATCCCCTTAGGTGAGCTACCGGCAAGCGGGCAAGGTCCGCACCCCACGTGGTTGCACGTCCAGTCAGGTGCGCGTGCACCACTAGCACAAACCCCCAAGCCATGCCGAGTTCAGGTCACGACATTGCATCAAAGTAGTTCAAGGCAAGCGACCGCAATGCATCCTTCAAGACGGCTTAGTATTACCAGTAAGCAAGCAGGGGTTGACCCCACCTGGCCTGGCAGCAAGCACGAGCACGAGCAAAGCACGCCCCACCAGTCAGCACCACACGGAGCCAGTTAGGACACACACACATAACTGCCTAAGAATGTAAAGTTCCCATAGCACCAATCGGGCCCGACAGCTGTCAGGCCCCAGCGCTGGCGTGATCCAAGGCCGCCACTGGGGTGGACACGCGCGCCCACCCCCAGGTCCGGGTGCAAGGTAAACGGCATGGTTGGAAACCAACAAGGGCAACAACCACACAGGCGGCAGCACAGCACATCTTATATTCTCAACATGGATACAACCAATTGCGGCACATAAGCTGGACAGTAAACAGGAATTTCTATGGCGCAACAAGGCAGGGGCGGCACAAAACCCAGGGACATATACGGAAAGCATGCGAAGGAAAGCGTCAGGTCAGGACACGCGTGCCGTAGTGCCAACAACGTTGTGCGTTGCCAAGCGGCCACCAGATATGCTCCCAGTCACTACCGGAAAATAATTCTGTATCTGGCCCGCCAAGTGCAATGCGGATACTCCTCCTGACCCAAGCTCCCCCTAATCCGTACTAACACAACCGTGCCCGGGCATACCCCGCTACGCAAGCTGCGGGGATCAGTCAGTGCTAGCAACCGCTTCGCCTGCGCCAACGTCAACTCCTGGTCCTCCCCCGTCCCCCGCCGCACCATGAAGCAGCGCGGGCTGGCCAACGCCCCCCGGCAATCCAACACGCCGAGCTCTACCCCGTCCCCAGACCCACCTTGCGCTGCAGGGCTGCACCCGCCTACCGTTGAGCTCCGCTCCACTGCATCCTCGTCGCCCTTGCGCGTTTCCTCCCGCGGGAGCAGCAGCTGCCCCATGACCAGCTGCTCCGATCGAGCTACCACAGGGGCGAAAGGCAAGCCGCGGGCAAGCCGCGGGCTACGGCGCTGCGCTGCCGCCTCGGCCATCGTGGGTGCAACGTGCATGTGCCAAGAAGGGAGGGCAACCCGAGGGCCGGGCAGCGGGCAGCGGCGAGGCCGTGGTTGTCACGCGCAGGGCTGCTGGCCGCCGCTGGCGGCGGCGGCGCTGCTGTCGCTGCCGATGGCCGCGGCAGCGCGGACTGCCCACTGTCCAGCTCCTGGCAGTGTGCGTGGGCACAGCCACGTGCCTTGTGGCACGCGGGGTGCCGCAGGCAGTGCGTGTGCCAGCCCGTGTTGCAGCCGTCTCACAGCACCATGCGCGTCCGCTGGTGGGGAGAGCCGCACACGTGGCACTGCAGGTCGCGCTGAGGGCGGAACAGCTGCAGTTCGATGGTGGGGTCGATGTCGAGGTGACACGGGCGCAGGTGCTCCATACGCCGCCGGGTGCGGGCGCCGTCGCTGCCCACGAGCAGGGCAGCACCCAGCGGCCCAACTGACAACACACGAAGGACGGTGTCGTACTGCGGGATCTGCACAGGGTGTTGGCCACGTCAGCGCGGCGCATGTACCGTAGACGTAGTCGCCGGGTCGTAAACTTGCATGGCAATCACCTTGAAGCCCTCCCACCTTCCGCACCGCCTCGAGCACCATTGTCTCACCATGCCATCATTGTACCCTGCGTCCGCGTCCCCACCCAAAATACGTGACGGTCTTGGCCAGATAGCGCCCAGTGCGGATGGCAGGGTAGCGGAGGGTGTCACAGAGGTGTTGCGGAGGGTGTCGTTATACTGCACGGCGAGCATGTGGCAGGCGGCGGTGGGGCTGGTGCAGCGCCGGGCGGAGAACTCTGCTGGCGCAGCAGGAAGAGGGCCAGGGTTCGGACGCGGATGCAGGATACAACGGTGGCATGGTGAAGCAATGGTGCTCGAGGCGGTGTGGAAGGCGGGAGGGGTGTTGGTAGTTGCCATGCAACGTGGAACGTTACACGCGACTCCCACATTTGTTGCCTGCGACGCTGCGGGTACCCGAACATGAGACTTTCGCCGTTCGCTTTTAAATTGCATAGGGGACCAAGCATTGCTATGTTTACTTAAACGGGGGCACATGGCCCCAGGAGCAGAAGCCCCCGAAGACGATGCACTGGCCGCGGCCGATGCAGATATCCCGGCCTAAATGGTTGAAACAGATTACGCGACGTTCTGGAGTCCAGCTCTGCAGGCCGCGCTTCCTCTTCTTCGGGCTGTTGGTCCTGACCCCTACACTACTGCTGAACTGGATCCGACAAACGCATTTCTCTAGTCATAAGCGCATACTATCGGTAGACATAGAGCGGCAGTTGGATGAGTTGGAGGGCCTTGTCCGGGGCGCTGGCGAAGGGGCTGACGAGCTTCGGGCGCGCCTACTTCGCCAGGCTGCAGGGGAGGTCCCCAAACACCCAGATGCTGCCTCGCAACTTATGATAGAGCTTATATCTAGCATAAAGAGCTTCGGCAATGGCCCTCCCTGCGCAGCAGCTTACGGACCACCGCTCGGGAACGCATTTAATGTTAGCGTCTGCAGCGATGGCTGCTTTTTTGCCTCAAACCTCTACAACTCCTTCGATATTCTCCCAAACTACATCGTGCAGCTGCTAGCCGTCCTGGGTAGCCTGGACGGCGGTGCGGCAGCTGGCCGGAGCTTCGTGTCCATCTACGAGAGCGGCAGCACGGACAGGACCCCCGCGCTGCTGCGTGTGCTGGCCCGGCTCCTGCACATCATGGGCGTCCCAAATCGCATCATCGCTGGTGGCAAGCTCACCCGCGCGGCGTTTGCGCGCCGCGGCTGGTGGCCCCTGGGCGGTGGGGGCCCCGTTGACCGCATCCGGTTCCTGGCGGCAGCGCGCAACGCTGTCCTGGAGCCCCTCACCGACCCCCGGTGTGGAGCACAATCAACAGCAGCAGCAGCAGCAGCAGGAGCAGCATCACCCTCCCACTCCCACTCCCTCACCGACCCCGCCCAGACCGCCTCCACAGTCCCCGCCGGCTGCGCCTCCCCCGGCACCTCCAAGGTGGTATTCCTCAACGACGTCTTCTTCTGCGCCCAGGACGTGCTGCGCCTGCTGCAGTACCCCTCCGCCCACATTGTGTGCGGCCTGGACCTCATAAAGGCCCGGATGGCCGGCCTCACGCGGCCTGAACGGGAGGCAGCCATGCGCGGCGTGCTGATCGCCGACTGGGGGATCTCCCCTGCATGGGCCGCGTGGCTCAGCCACGTGGACCCGCTCTTCAAGCTGTGGAAGCGGCTGTACTGGCACAGTACGGCATGGTGGCCCTGGTCGTACCTGGTGTTTTACGACATCTGGGTGGCGCGGGACGTGTCCGGCCGGCGGCTGAACAACACCGTGCCGTACGTGCACGAGCCGGAGACCGGGCGGCGGCTGGCGGAGGGCCGGCCTGTGCCGGTGTACTGCTGCTGGAACGGCGTGGCGGTGCTGGACGCGGAGCCGTTGCGGACGGGTGCCGTACGGTTCCGGAGCCACGGGCCGGGGGAGTGCGCTGCGTCGGAGTGCAGCTTGCTGTGCGATGACCTGCATGTCATGGGGCGGCACAGGGTGCTGCTGGACCCCAATGTACGGGTGGCGTACGACTGGGACAGTGTACTGGAGCTGTACGACAACCTGGATGCTGTCGTACCACGGGGGGTACGGGGTCTGCCGTACAGGAGGCTGGAGCGGGGGGACGTGCAGGAGGTGGAGGCTGGGTGGGGGGCGTGGGAGGGGAGGGCGGCGGCGGCGGCGCAGACGTACGAGTGCTGTGGCATCAGCCCGGATACGCAGACCGTGGACTATGACCATGGGTGCCGCGTGGTGGACCTGACGGCAGGCAGGGCGGCTGCGGGGGCTTAGGTTCCTGCTCGTGTGTTCAGGGCAGCAGCTGTTGGCCGCAGGTGCTTAAGACGTGGGTGATTGGCGATGGCACCAGGGTCAGGAATGCATGCATGCGTGCTTAAGGTGTGTGCACGGTGCTCGTTTGTTAAGTCATTGGTGAAGCAGCATGTCGGCTACCGTACTGTTCCGCTGGTGCAGACGGCGCACCTGCTCAAGCGGAAATGTGGTGCAAAAAGATTTGGTGCAGGGATGTACGTATGAAGGCTATGAACGCATGTATCAAGACAGTCTAGGTGGACCGGAATGCGGTGGCGTGGGCAGTTGCTAACTGAGGTTGGCGACCGAGGCTTGAGCTGCAGGCAAATGCGGTGTACTTCATGCACGTGTCGGTCAGTACATATGGTACGCTGTGAGGCAGCAGTCATGGGGCCTTGGTGTTGAGCTGATGACTAGCAGTTAGGCAAAGTGCTGTGCGTGTCTCCTGGCAGAGGTTTGACAGTACTGCATTGAATGGCGTCGTACTGTTGCATGCTCGGCTGCGGCCTGCTCGCTGCAGCATGGCAGATGACCATGAAGCTACAGAGTACCGTACAGACGCAACTGCTGCCTTGCGCTACGCCGTGCTCTTGTTGGATACTGACTCAATGTCTTGGTTCACGGTCACAGTGGCATGCTATGTAGCGGTGCAAGGTAGGCCCAGGGGGCGGCAGACGAAGTACACACAAGCAACGGCACTCCTTGCAACTTGCCCGTGCCGATTGCCAATGCGCTTCCACGTGGGGCTGCATAGGGTCGCTGCTGTCCCTGCCGCCTGGTCCCTGCCGCCTGGTTAATTGCACGAGCCTACTCTCTGTAGTCTGTACTGCACTGTCAGCTCCGTACGGCAAGCAAACAGCAGCTCTGCAGGAGCACCTTCACTGATCCTTTTGGGACCTAAAGTCAGGCGTTCCACCGCTACTGCTCAACCGTCGCCACGTACCTGTATCGCACTTTCAACAGATGCATAGTCCACAATCTCCCATGTCCACAACAAGTCCCTTATTCCCGAACACCGACACGCCTGATGTCAAGCGGGCCAATGCGCCCACCATCATGCACGGCAGCCTTTCTAAGAGATGAACTGTACAGCCATCAATCATCTCTGCTACGCTACGGTAGTAGAGGGCTACCCCGAACTTTCATAACCCCCTCCTAAAATACTCAAGACACCCTCGCGCGAAATGCCGGCTCCTTCATTCACCCCCAGCTTTGAGCATATCAAATGTTCCTTAGCCAAGTCCTGCTCACTCCGCCTCCTGCCTCCTGCCAAGTTTGTTGTGCGAGCACCTCCACGCCTGCCGCCACCCACGTACCAACACCCAACGTCCTGTACTGGTGCTGGCACGACCAGGCACGACCGCCTTCGCTGCTGCACCTGCTGCTCCTGGTGCCGCTGCCGCCGTTGCCTCCTTTTTACCCTCATGGGCTACCGCCCCCCGCCATTGCGTCGCCGGCCTCCTGCGTCTGCGCCGGCCGTGCCGCCCCGACCCCTTCCCGGCCTCCTCCGTCGCCTCCGCTGCTGCTTCCCGCAATCCCTGTACTGCTAACAACCTCGCCGTACGTCCTGCTTTCGTAAACACTGCCAGCAGCACCAGCGCCGCCACCACTACCACCGGCGTCCATGAACTCCAACCCACCTCCACCAGCGCCCCCGCCCCCGCCACCAACGCTGCCGCTGCCCTCCCATGCACCACCTCGCCCCTCCGCCAGGCCCACAAGCAGCTGTGCTGCACGTGTATTAAGGCGGTCCCGCAGCTCGCACAGCACCCGGCGCTTGGCGAGCAGCTCCTGCTCCCCCATGGCCTCCACACGCAGCATGGTGTCCACGTCAGTCTCGTCGTCGTGCTGCAAGAACACGTGCTCCTCCCTTGGGGCAGGTGCGGGTGGGCATGTGCATCAGGTTCATGCCACAGAAGGGTGTTCACCTCTCGCCCTGGGTGTATCGGTGCGTCGGAGTGGGCCTGGGGATCCACGCGCACGCACACTGGAAACTGGACGTATTACATACTCAGCGCAGCGCGGACCCGCGCAGGCGCGCACCTAACAGCCATCCATTTAATCCATCAGTAAAAGGAGACTGGCGTCCCCCTGGCGTCTGTTACCCACTGTCGCCCGCCACCCTCTGTTGCCCACTGTGGCCCGCCGGCACCCAACCGCACCGTGCACGCACCCAGCAACACGCACCTGAAGAAGCTGTACACGTAGAGCACGGCCTTGCTGGCAATCATGGGTGTGCAGGTAATGAGGGAGGCCAGCACCGTGCTGCTGATGCGGCTGGTGAGGTACTGCTGGCGGCCGAAGGCGGGAACCAGCGCCAGGCTGTGCGCTATGACGCTCCAGAACTCCTGCAGTTGTGGGAACGTGAGGCGGTGAGACGGTGGTGGGTTAGTGGGTTAGCAATGGCCGAAGGCGGGCGCCTGGGCCAGGCTGTTGGCGATGGTGCCCCATAACGCCTGCACGGGTGGAAACGTGCTGGTGGGCGGTGGTGGGTTGGTGGGTTGGTGGGCACGTGGGTTAGCAATGGGTTGGTGGCTGGTTGCCCCGTGAGGATGCTGCTGCTGCTGGTGATGGTGCTCCAAAAAGCCCACGAGGTGCAACTGGGGCAATGAGCGTTTGTGCATCATGGGTGAGGAGTAAGCCGGGTGTCGTGAGCACAGCGGGGCCAATGGGCTCGCGTACAGAGGTTGGTTGCCCAGAGCCCGCACGTGCCGTACATGCATGCGGCAGCAGGGGGCTGCTGACTAGGAAGGCGCATACGCAAAGCAAACCGCTTATCCAAACCGCTCGATGCCAAATGGCAGTACACATGACCGGCAATCTGGCAATACCGGTACACTGTCAGGACCAGCTGTTTGTTGTGAGCGGGCGCGCGGTGTGCACAAGATGAGGGCATGTTGCGGCATGGCGGTGGAACAGGGCATGCGCGCGCATGCACGCCACTAGAGCCGATGCGAGTTGCACGGCATGCGCGTTCGTACGCACCGGGTACGGCAGGTTGCTGTAGAACCTGACCCGCGGGTCGATGTCGGGCGGGACGTTCAGGTCCTTGCGATGGCCGCGACCCAGCACGGTGACTTTGATGGAGGTGGCTGCGAAGGAAGGGATTAAACTGAACCAAGAACATCAGTGCAGGAGCAATGCACAGCATATGTCGAACAGCCCCCAAGAATTCGGTACGATGGGGGGCCCACGTCATGCCCTTCCAGTCAGACCGTGCGTCCAGCAGGAAACCGTCGGCAGTTGACCTGGGGGGTGCCGGTATCGCGCCGTACTATACAGTGCCTCATCAGACGCCGGCAGCGCCTGCGCCGAAACTGCACCTGCACCCTGCGTCCCTTCCCGCTCACCGTGGGGTAGCAGCATCTGCGCCCACAGGCCCTTAAAGTCGCGGATCAGGCCTGTGCCGTCCTGGTCCTTCCACCGCCGTACTGTGCCCTGTCGTACAGTACGACGGGGGAGGCGTTAAGTGCGAGCGAACACGGCCGCGGCATGGATCTATCATAGAAGTGCAAGCGGCAGCAAGGACGCGACATGCTCGCCCGTCATGCCTGAACAGGCAGCGTGGCACATACCTGTGCCAGGCTACCGTATCCGCCACCCCTGCGCGCAGGCAGGACGTTAGGAATCGTACTTTACCACCGATTCTAGGGAACCCTCCACCATCGAGTCATCCTGAGTCATCGGAGCGCTACAGCTAGCGCCGTCTGCTTCGTTCCATCCCATGACGCCACAGCGCCGCTGCACGTCAGACCTGCATACACCTCCAAGCAAGCGATTTGCCCCGCGTGCGTTTAGGATCCAACGCCGTGCTGCCGTACCTGTACGGCAAATCCAGACAGGCAGGTCCTGGACACGCAGGGCCGTGGATGTGTGTAGGGCGCCACGGGCAGTGCCCAGCTGACGGGGACGTCCAGCTTGGCCCTGCGGTTTGTGGTGGGACCGCGGTACAGGGGTGACGAGGCATGTGCTGCATGCACACAAGGCACTCGCACCTCCACGCTGAATCCAGGTGGCAAGGAGTTCTTGTCGATGTGCAAGGACGGCGGCAAGTGATGGCGCCAAGGGCGACTACAACATGCACCGCTTGATCGCTTCACACCCACGACTTACCCCTAGCTACCTTGCCCCCTTCACCCGTGCCCAAACCCAGCTCTCATTGTCAGTCAGACCACACCCACTTCTGACATACCGCGGTACTTCAATTTTGATGATTGCCAGAACCCAACTCATGCTAGTACACCTGTTTCCACTGCATTAGCCCCCGCACTCGCGCCCTGGGACAAATGGTCCTTCAGGCCAGGGGAGCGGGGCCCTACGGCGCTTATTTCGTTACTGCATTTTCGCTCACACACCCACTTCATTAACGTCCGCACTCGTGGCGCGAGGTGGTGCTTGCACCTGCTGCTGGGTCACCTGGGTCCTGCTACCACTGTACCACACCGTTGCCAGCTTATACACCCACTTTATCAGCATCTGCACGTGCGGCGCCAGCGTAAGCAGGTGCAGCGGCGCCGGCGGGTCGTTGAGGAACGGCCAGTAGCGTGTAATGACGTCCGCCCGGTGCGCCAGAGCCAGGATGACGCGGGCGCGCAGCAGCGCAGCAACAGCGTGACACGTCTGCGGGTGCCAGGGCCGTGCGTGGGTAGTGGTCGGTGCAGCGTGTCAGGGTGTGGACTGGATGGGGTGTACGGCACGGCACGGAGTGCTTCGTGCGTCGGGGGCTGGTGGTGGGGCGTGCGTGGCAAGCAAGGTGCAGGGCGAGCGGGGTGATCGGGGTGCGCAGCTGTGCGGTGTAAGAGGCCAGTGACGCTGTGTACGGTCGGTCAGGGTCGGCCTACCTGCCGGGGCCGGGTCCGTGCACGAGTTTGCGGCCGGCAAGTGATAGTTTTTGGTCCTGGATCGCCGTGCCCTTGGCTTGTGAACCAGTACCACCAGCAGCGCACTAGACCTCCTCTACCTCAGGCTACCGTACCTCAGCCCAGCCATCCCCTGTGCATCACAGTAACTACTGTCGTTGCGAACCCACCTGCGTGGTTTCCAGCTCGGGGCTAATACACACGACCATGTCCACCGGCCCCCACGTGACCGCCTGCTGCATGGCCAGGGAGGCGTTCCTCTCCTTGGTATCCCAGTTGTGCCAGTCCCGCTGCGTGGTGCTGCCCGGCGCGCTGTCCCCAAGCCAGTCCACCAACCCGAAAAAGTGCTCCGGCATGGCGTTGCCCTCGCTGCCGAGGCCACGTGTCAGCCACACGATTTGCGGGCGCGGGTCCACGTGCGTACGGACCACGTGTACGACGCCCGCCAGGACCTGAGTGGGGAAGTAGATAATCAGTGCGGTGTGTCAGTGTTTGTGATGGTGTTTTGTAGTTGGTCGGTTGTAGAAGTTAGGGGGACCCGGGCGCAGCACTGACACTCGTGAACACCCCAGTCCGTGGCGGTGTGAGCTCCGCTTGTCCCGGTTCGCCGTGTGCTACGTCATTTTAGAGTTTGATCATCGTTATCATATTGGTCGGTAAGGGGTGCAAGGCTGTAGGAGGCATGCGTGCTAAGCTGCTTAGGTGCTGCCCCATCATAGCAGCAAAGGGCGTCAAGGGGTGCCGTGTAGGGTGGATGAAGAGCAACGGCACGGAAACGCATGACACGCAACAACCACTCACCTCAAAATGAGAGGGGACATCGTTTAAAATGGTGATCTTTAGTCCCGATGTGAACACGGCCATCGCGAGCAGGGCAAGGCATACAGCTGCTGTCCGATGACCGGCATGGCCAACCGCAGCCATGGTCGCGCGAATCTACCCTTCATGCAGTAGGCAAGGTAAGCACTGCTACTGCTAGCAGCAGCGGTGTCCGCGCAATCGCGTGCCAGCCGCGCCGGTTGAGTTTCCTGTTGCGACCCCAAAGGTCACACCTGGTTCTAAAACATGCGCTAATGTCAACCGCCTCACAGCATAGCCGACCAAAACAAATCTATGGTATCAGGCACACACGTACTAAGGCGCCAGCATGATTTGCCTCGACGAGACCACCTACATGCGGCCGCACGTGGCCCAGCCACCTGGCCGCAACAGTCACGCGCACATTGCAGCACCTGTGTCATCTTGTCTCAGCTAAATGCGCTCGACAATCAGGCACTCAATGCGACCTCCTTCAATTAACAGTAATCTATCCAGTGGCAGGCTCGGCGTCAGATCAAGGACCGCAGCTGCCCCAATCGAACAAGGGCTTTTTGCCCCTGCACCACCCATGCCGACCCGCGGCCGGACCCACAAATCGCGCCTCCTGCATTGCTCCAGCACCTAATATCCCCACCATGCACACGCCCCATCCCACATACCCCGCTGCCCGCACGCCCTGCTCTTGCTAACCTACCCTCCTCCCTCCCTCCCTCCCTCCCTCACCTCCCTCGCCCCCGCGACCCCCCAACCCCTGCCCCCGCCCCTGTCCCCGAGCCCCCGCCCACGCCTCCTCCCGGCCCCACGTCCCCCCTGCGCTTCTTGCCCCCCAGCACCGGCTCTGCGCCGCTGCCCGCCGCGGGGCCCTGGCCCTGGCGCTGCTGCTTGAGGGCCTGCGCCTTGGCTGCCGGAGCCGCGGGGATGTGCGCCTTGATGCCGGTGGTCGCGGCGGAGGGCGCGCCGGGGGGCTTCCTGGCCTTGCCGGCAGCCGCCTGCGGAGGATGGGGACATGAAAGTCAACAGCTTTTCCCTTTCGCAGTGGTCCGCAATGGCGCATTCACTTACTGTGTGGCGGTTGGCCTATCGGTCATGCGTACGGGTAGACCGATAGGCCGGGAGCAGTAGCCCTAGGCGTGCACGGTGAAGCCCTGACAGGGCGGAGGCGCGGTCCTCAACAGGAAACAAGACCTGGGCACCCCTGTGCAGCTGTGCCATATCTGGAACCTACAGGGCATGCCGCATGTGCACAGTGCACGCCCCTGCCACCCACCTGTGCATCGGGGCGCGGTGTGCCAGGCGGCAGGCGGCCCCTCGAGTCACCAAAGAAGAACCTGGGCAGGTGGAGAGAGGGGACCGGGAAGCAAGGAGCAGATGCTTGCAACGGGAGTGGAAGGAAGGCATGGGGGATGGATGCGGAGTACTACCGGCCTTGCACAGGCGATTGCCATCCGTGCCGCTCACGTGCGGCTCACGTGCGGCCCACGCCCCCTGTACGTCGCCATCGATGCAAGTGTGTAGGAAGTCATTGCACCACCTAGCAAGTGAGAACCATCCACATGGCCCTCATACCCCACGTCAGGAAGCACGCCAAGGCACACGCCAGGGAAGACTGCGGATTGATGCTGGAATGCCGTTCGATGATCCACACGTTGTTGCCACTGTCAGTGTACATGGAACACACCATCGCCACGGTAGCCGCGCCGCCCACCTGGCGTTGACGAAGTCGTCCACCATGGGGTTGAAGGCGCAGATGGTGGCGGTGGTGGCCATCTCGCGGTAGCGCTTCATCACGGCGCCCTGCCGGAAGTGCTCCGCCACCACCTGCCCGCCCACGCCCCCTGCGCCCTCGCCCACCGCCACCGCCGCTGACCCCTGCTCCTGCGCCTGCCCATCCTGCTGCTGCACCACTGCCTGCCCGCTCCCGCTTCCGTCCTGCCCTTGCCCTGCGCCTGTCCCGCTACCGCCCGTGCTAGTGGGTGTCCCTGCACTCCTGCTGCCGCTGCTGCCGTACCCCGTCCCGCCCGGCCCCCACACGTGCTCGGCGGCCGCCTTGTACAGGCGGCACAGCGCGTCGAAGTCTGTGGGGAAGAAGATGTCCGCTGTGCCCCACGGCACGAACAGCGTGTCGTGGTCGATGTTGCGACCGCCAACCTGCCAGGGGGTCGCAAGGGCGGCGGCGGTACATCACAGCTGCTTGCGGCAGCATCACACATCGCTGGTGACGGCCCACCTTCTCTGCAACCAGCGGAAGTGCCAACGACACCTCACATGTACTTCAAAGCTGGTATACCGGTCACGCGAAGACCCGCACGCGCACTCCCAATACCGCCGCTAGCAGCGGCGCGTTGCCCCGAGGCCCCTTGTTCCCACGCCATGAACCGTTACAGATACAGTTACAGGCCATTAGGGCGCGTCCGGAGAGCCAAGGGGACCATACGGACGAAACAGAGCGCAGCACACCAGCTGCCAAAGGTCCACCCTTAGGATACTGCAGACGCCGCACGCGCCTCCGCATGCAATCCGTGCTCACGCCCGCCTTCTCCCCCACCAACGCCGTGTTGCGCAGAGGCCCATGGTTCTCGCGTGGCGCAGCGCACTATACAACACAGCTGCCAAACAGAGACAGGTCGCAACCATATAGCCGCCGCACTCGTCTCCGCACGCACCCGCGCGCACGCCTACCTCCTCCGCCATCAGCGCCGCGTTGCTGCCTAGCCGTCCAAGCATTTTCCGGCACGCAGCCCCCAACGCAACACGAAATGCCATGGTGCAGGCGCCCACCTTCTCTGCCACCAGCGGCGCGTTGCGGCCCGGCAGCCGCACGTCGGGCAGTCGGTCGAAGTCCGCCGCCATGAGCGAGTGGTTGGGCCGCAGGTCGTGCAGCAGCTCCAGGAAGGCGCAGCAGGCGGTGGGCAGCCACACCACCTCCTCGCGGGCGGAGGGCTGCGCGTCTGGGGGTGCGGCAAGGGGATGTGCAGGAACGAAAGCGGCGTCGCTGCAACTGCTTTTCCACTAGTTTGCGAGTTTGAGAATCCCTTCTTACGACGAAGCTCAGCACCCGCCTTCGGCCCCGGCCGCGCCGCCAATGAAAACAACTGCCGAGCACCACACAGCAAACTGACCCCAGCGCCTGTCGTTGTTGCCCTATGACGACCGAACCCAAGCAAGCATGGCAAACGCCACAGAGGGAATCGGTTGGCACTGGGCGCTCTTTAAATCAACCCACCCCTTGCTAATATGAAGTCCAGCACGCGGTTAAACCGCTCGTCCAGCAGCTCCTCACGGCTGGCGGGCCGGTGCGCCGCCGCCAGCGTACGGCACACCAGCGGGTCGGACAGCGGCTCGTGCTGCTCGCGCCAGGGGCCCAGCTCGTACGGTAGGGGGGAGGACGGAGAGGCGGGCGGGGAGGAGGGGGAGGAAGGGGAGGGGGAGGAGGGCTGTTGCTGGTCGTCGGCTAGGACGATAGTGGTTTGTTGCCATGGCTCGGAGGGGCTGCGCCGGAGGACCCTGGGGGAGGAAGATTGGCAAAGGGCACAGGCGGGGTTGATGTCGGGCAGGGAGGGGGTTAGGGCGGTATAAGGAACCGTGATCCAGTTGACGGGCGGTGCGAAGACGCGGCGGTTGCGCTATTGACCACAAGTCCACAGCCATACCACGAAACCACCACCATACCATGAAATGAAAAGCCAGTTGCCGTGTGCGGCTGCACGCGCTTCGCGAAAGCCGCCTACGCTTCCTTGGGTAAGCCCCCCTGGGTAATCCACGCACAGCCGCCCACCATGCCTACCTGCCGTCCAGCACCTCCATCATGCATACAATCAGCATTTACATGGGGGTATGCCCCGGTGGTTGGCGCACGCACAGTGCCAAACGTCGAGTGTGCCTACCTGTCGTGGGGTAGGTTGTCCAGCACCTCCATCATGAGCACGAACGTGTGCGTCCACGACCGCGACCCCCACACGCCCCGGTCCAGCCCGCTGCCGCGCCGCAGCCGGAACGCGCCGCCGTGCCCGCCCTGCCGCACGACCTTGTCGTACTGCCGCGCCGCCAGGCTGGACGAGATCTCCAGGCACGTGTACGTCGTGCGACGGTACTCCTCGGGGCGGTTGGCGCGCAGCCAGTCCTGCGGCGGCACAGCGAGGGACAGGGTAAGGACACAGTTTGTTTGTTAGCAGCTACACACTACATAGGATAGGTACTTTGTTGTATGTGGTCCAGAGTTCAGAGTCATAACATGGACGCACGATGGCGGTCTGCTGGTTGAGGACTTAAGGTTCAGAACGGCAGCCCATGGTCGTCCCGACTCGCCGTTCGCCCTTAGCCGGCTTGCGAAGTGACGCTCCCAGCCCGTCCTGAGCCGAGGTTTCTTCATTTATATTCCGGGTCTGTGCCGGTGCCCTTGCCGCCGCCTATGCAAGCAACGGAGCGGCACGCCACCATACCGTCACAATGCAGAATGCACCCACCTCTCAGCCAACCAACGGTCGCTGCACCACAACGAGCCCTTTCTCACGCCGGCGTCCGTTACCTTTTATGGGGCATCTCACTGATTGTCACCACCCCACTCACCAACGCATCGCAGCCTCCTTGTAAGAAACTCTGTAACCCAGTAACCCAGAGAGTGCCTCCAAGCTTCCCATGCATCGCCCGTAGGCCTGCATATGACTGTGCCCTTAACCCTGCACCTTCAAACCACTCACCAGCACGTCTCGCGCCAGCGTTCCGTTGCCTCCGCCCACCTCCACGATTTCCAGCGGCTGTCCCTCAAGGCCCAGGTGGTGCCTGGGGGAGCAAGGGGAAGGGCGTGTGCATTGGAGTGGAGACCGAGTAAGCCACCAGCTGCCTGGGTGGCAAGGTGCCATGCCATGCCGTCGCACCACAGCCCCAGGCGCCACAAGGGCTTTAGTTGCGTTCGGGCAATACGCCAAACGTCGGAACCATCACGTCTCCAGGTAACCCAGCAAACCCTTTCGGTGCTTTACCCGGTACACTGTTGTTGCCCAGCACAGCCCCGCATCCGCGCACACCCCACAGCGCCCAAAAACGCGGCCCGCCCTCGCCGCGCCCCCTCCCACGCACCTCCTGTGCTCCACGATATGGCGGGCGACGCAAGCGCCGTACGCGGGGCTGAACAGCTCGGCGGGCGTCAGGAAGGAGGTCTGCGGGCAGCACAGTACGACACGGTACGACATGGTACGACACGGTACGACACGGCACAGGCGTGTTATCTTGTTTTGTCCAATCCGTACGACCCGGCAGCGTCACGGAGGACACGGTACGGCAATAGTGTACACAGTCACTGGGCATGACAAACAGCAACCGCCGTACACACGCCCACCTCCAGCTCCTTGTACTTTTTGTTCACCACCAGGTTGTACTCGTCCCGGCAGTAGATCTTCCAGTAGTTGATTGGCGCGGGGCCCACACTGCCGACTGGGGGCGTGGGCTGGCTGAAGTAGCCGCGGGTCTGAGGGCAGGGCAGGGAAGCGGGCATGGGTTGGGACCGTGGGGGCAGTGTGGGGTACGACCAGGGGCGGGCAGCGCCGGGCTGGGGCGGAGGCACGGTTGCATGCGCATTTGGGGCTGTAGCGAGCTTGGTGACTTCACAGCAGCCCACAGCAGGTGCTGGGCGAAGGCGGTTGCAACCGCAGGGTTGAGCATCGTGTAACCGGCTTTGATACGGCCCCCAGCTGCCTGACTCGCAAGCTGCAGGCTGCAGCCCTAGCGGTCAAGCCCCTAAAACACTGACCGGCTGCGCAATTTGGCTCCCACAGCCTTTTAGCATTATATGCCATGGAACGTCTATCTGGAACTATGGTGCATATGTGCATATGAACCTGTAATTCAGGTGAATACCGCGTGCTGTTAAGCTGCCACACGCCCCTGCTGCAGCCACGGGGGTGTGGCCCCGCCCCAGCCCCCGCTCCCGCCAACGCGCTCCGCCCTAGCCGTCCTCCGCCAGACCCCTCCTCCCCCTGTGACACTCACACCGCCCACGGCTCCTCACCGGGTGATACAACGAGTTCTGGATGAAGTCCCGCACTAAAAGCTTGTCCGGCTGTGGGCCCTCAGGGGTCGGAATGACCTGCAACAGCCGGTGGGCCGGCGGAGGGCCATCGAGAGGCCCCCCGGGAGCCCCATCCCCGCCATCTGCCGGTAAAGGGTTGCTCGGAAGCCCGGTGCCCGCCCCCGGCTCTTCCTCTGGCTTTACATCGGGGGAGTCATCTTCCAAGGGTAGCGGAAGCGGCACGGCTGAGAGTGTAGCTGTCGATGCTGCGCTGGGGACTGTTGCGCCAGGAGCGCGAGGCGCGGCCTGAGGCCGGCCTAGGATGCCCGCTAGACCAGACGCTTTGGATGTTGCCGATGAGGTGGCTGTAGGGTCGTTGCTGGTGTTCGGTGCAACGTCGTCGGCAGAGGGCGCTGCGGTGCTAAGTGATTGGAGCCGCCCGGTAGCCCAGCAGAGGTCACCCCAGGACGAATGTAAGCCAGAGAGTTGTCGGAGTGCCGAGTTGCTAAGAGAAGAACAGACGTTTGCAAAGGTTGTGTTACGGAGTGGGTGTGACCACGCGAGTAAGGACATTGCGTCGCGGGTTCGCGCCGGGCTTCAGTAATCGCCCCTATCGGGCATCGCTTGTCCACATCTTCAGGAGCATAATAGCGGCTCTTTGCTGAACGTAAGGATGACCCGAAACCCGGCTGTCATCATGCCGCTCATGCGTCGTGCATAGGCCAGGGTCTAAACGACTCCTTAAGCCACTCCCTTGGGCATGTATGATAACGAAGGAAGGCACATAATCACTACTACATAGGCAGCTACACGATGCTCCCGGGAACACGCACAATCGTGCCAATCCCGCCTACGCGAACTGCTGCTTTGGCCGGAAACGTTCACCGCATGACTAGCAGACGTGCATGTAACCCACAGCGATGAACGCATTGCGCACTGCCAACGGTCTGGCCGCTGCTGCGGAGGCTGGCGCTGCAGCAGGACTGTCGGGCTTTGCTTCTCTGCCGCTGCAAGCGCTGCGGTTGCCTCCGCTGCTGTCCACCATACTACTTTCATATCATACGGCCCATCCAGCACGTCCGGTGGCATCATGGACTTGCTCAGCTCCTTCTCACGCTGCCTCCGCCTTGTCCCGTGCACCACCCTCATCGTCAGAAGCGGCTGGGGCCACCAGCCACGCGACCTTTCTGGCGCCACTTCACACAACCGATAAAGCAGTAATCCCAGTTCACAACTCTTCACAGTCTGGGTGCAAGACCTGGTATAACGCCAACACGGCCGGCAGCAGCAGCAGCAGCGCACGCAACTCCTCCGGCAGCTGTAGCAGCCCACGTGCCCATGAGTCCAACACTAGCAACAACACAACTACAAGCAGCAGCCCTTTGTCCTGCAGTGAAGGCTCGTTGGGGGCCTCGCGGCCTTTTCCCCTGCCGCCTCCGGGCTCGCAGGCTGGCCCATCCGGCGCAGGAGGCGCAGGATGGATTCATGCACACCGCTGCCAGCACCAGCAGCAGCAGCAGCCGAGGGGCTGGAGCTACGGGTGCCAAATCCATCATCGACACAGCCGTATTAGCAGTAGCAACAGCAGCAGCGGCGGTGGCAGCTGGCGGCAGCTGAGGGCCTTCAGCTCCTCCCCGGCTGCCCGGGTCGGCGGCGAGGGTTTCCGAGACGAAGGCCTGGGGTCGGCGATGGAGGTGTTCGACAGGTGGGTGGGCAGAGAACGCTAGGGTTCCTTGTCGAAGGCCTGCCTGCATTGTTGTTGCCATAGAAGTGTCCAATCAGGTGGAGAACGCAATCGTCGGTGCCGCGCCCAGCTGACACGCTGCACACTTATTGGCACCTGCTCGTTCCTACCTACACCCCCCGCCCCTTGCCAGCACGTCGTGCCGGGTAACCCCGTTCCCCCCTCCACCCCGCAGGCCGCTCAAGGCTCTTCACCGCGACCGCTCCGCGCAGCTGCTGTCGGCTGACGATCCGCTGCAGGGCGCGGTGGCGGAGCGGCTGCTGGACAGGCTGGAGGACTGCAGGAGGGGCTTCGACACGGCCGTGGTGCTGGGAGGGGCAGGTGAGCGGGGAGGGGACAGCCGTGGTGCTGGGAGGGGCAGGCGGGGCCTCCGCTGCGTTGACACACAGTTGTTACCCGGCCCTGCAAACAGAGCCATTGCTTAACAACTGAACCATGAAGGTTGGAGTCGCAAGTTGTCTGCGCCGTGTGCACTGGCCCTCGTACTTATCCCACTTGCCGTACAGCGCTCTCTGTCGTACGGCAGCTGGCTGGCGGGCGCGCGGGCATCAAGCGGGTCATCGTGGTGGACCCCAGCCAGGACATGCTGGACAGGATACGGGTGGGTGCACGCGGCGGGCGGGTGGAGCAGTGTGGCTTACCACCGGCTTAGGGCTTAGGTGACTCGTTTGTGGGTTGTTGTGGTGGACCCCAGGTCAGCGTGAACATGCAGTCAGAGGAATGTGGTTCCAGGCGCAACCGGGACATGCTGGATAGCAAGAGGTTGGGCTGTAACGTACAGCTGAGGTGGCAAGATGTTCCTTGCGCCGTGGGCGACAACTGGGGGGGTTGAAGGCCCGCGGCGTGTCGTGTTGCTGTCGGCCTATCTGCATGTCCGCCCCGCTTGCCTTCACACGGCTTCGGGTCTACTCTTTGCACATCCGCAACCCCTTGCTTCCCACTCTGTCCACAACGCTCCTCAGCGTGAGGAGGAGGAGGCCCGCTCCACGCCCGACTCCAAGCCCTGGCCGGCCCTGCTGTGCGTGCGGGGGGACGAGGAGCACCTGCCCCTGGCGCCCAAGTCCGTGGACCGTGAGTGGGGTGCAGCCCTTGGTCGCGTACACGTGTGCAGCTGGTGTGCGTGCGGCTACCTAGGGGACCGTACTCCCGTTCGCACTTTGCACTTTCGACTTCGCGAAGCATGTACTTGCCGCTGCTGTCGCCTTGACCTGAGCCTGCTCCCCTTCTGCCGTCCGCAGTGATCATCAGCTGCATGGGCCTGCACTGGGCGAACGACCTGCCGGTACGGTACGGCACGGCAGGGAGGTTTCTATGGTCGGCGGTTAGAAGCGGTTTACCGCCAGTCAGCCGGTATTGCAACCCGGCAGCCAGGTGCAGCTTCCGTGTCTGTGCATCTCCACCGCCTTGGCAAGCCCAAGGCAAGAGCAAGTGCAAGGCCCTAGGCACAAGGCTGCAGCGACACACTGCTTCCCGCTCTTCCTCTGCCGCCGACTGGAGGGCCCTGCGCCCGCCAGACAGCCCCGCGCCGTGCGGCAAGGCCCCCGGCGGCGCGGGCGCGGCGGTTCCGGAGCGCACACCGACCGACCCACGGGACGGCGCCGAACAGTTGCCTGCCCGCCAGCAAGGGGCTGGCAGCTACCAGCGCCGACACAGACCTTATTGCATGCCCGTAAGACACTACCAACTCTTGTCCTAGCCCTACCTGTCGCACACCGTTACAAGCTTGACCTACTACAGCTGCCCCACACGGTAGCCACTGACAGCCACATGCACTCCGACCACACCCTCCATGCGGCACCTCCGGTTAGCTGTACGACTTTTTACCAAAATAATAATTGACCCAGGGCGCCATGGCGCAGTGTCAAAACAACACGGTCACCGTCTTGCATGTCCTTCCGAACCCTTCACCACCCCGGCCCTTGCAACGCCCCTGACCCCCTCCCGCCAGGGTTCCATGGCGCAGTGCCGTGCGGCTCTGGTGCCCGACGGGCTGTTCCTTGCCGCCCTGCTGGGGGGAGACACGCTGCAGGTGGGCGCTGCACTGGGGGGTGTACAGTTTAAAAAGTGTACAGCCAGCAACCCGCCATCGCACACATCAAGGTCGCAGTGTGGGAAGGAACACTGCGTGTGGGTGCGCGCGGGGGAGTTGTTGGTGAGGAGGTGAGGACACAGGGGCGGAAGGAGGCCGGCATGACTTTTGGATGGAATGCCGCTAGCTGTAACGATGCGTTCTTGTTCCCTTTGGCTCACTGCTTTCCAAATGCAAGGAGCTGCGCATATCGTGCGCTCTGGCCCAGATGGAGCGGGAGGGCGGCGTGTCGCCCGTGGTGTCACCTCTGGCGCAGGTGGGGTGGGGCTGGGGCTGGGGGCAGAGGACGGGGGAGGGGGAGTCGGGCTTACCGACCAGGGGAGGGGTGGTCTGGAGTTCCCCTGGCATGTGGCACGTACGCTCAGACTCCAAAGGTTGGTGCATGCGTTGCCCCTACATCCGTTTCACAGCACGTTTGTATTGTAGGCATGTCGAGAAAATCCGCTCCCGCTCCACCCTTGCCATAGAAGTTGGTTGGCAGCACGCCTACGTACTCTGTTGCTGCAAGCACACACAGTAGGGGCCTGCCGGCTGCACGCTTGTGTGCCCCCCGCTCGCAGGTGCGTGACGCCGGCAACCTGCTGACACGTGCCGACCTGCGGCTGCCGTCCGTGGACGTGGACGCGTTCCGCATCGGGTACCCCTCGGCGCTGGAGCTGGCGCAGCACCTGAGGGTGGGTTAGCAGGGGGCTGGGGTGGCAAGGCTCCCTCGGCCCTGGGGCTGGCGCAGCACCTGAGGGTGGGCTAGTAGAGATGGGGCCAGGGTGGGGCCGGCAGAGGTTTTTACACGATGGCCGGCAACGTCCGTCCACCATCTTGCTCGCCTGTCCGCTACACGCGCACCTGACACACGTTGGGCGAAAGAGCTCCTCTGAGCTCACTCTGAAAGCACACCCCGCTTGCCGCACACCTGGCCCGTTACCATCCGCATTCCACAGGCCCTAGGCGAGGGTAACGCCAACATGCAGCGGAGGAAGGCCCTGCGACGGGACACGGCGCTGGCGGTGGGTATTGGGGCAAGGGAAGGGAGGGGGACGCTGGCGTGCGTGTAGGGCACGTGTCCATTGGCACGCAGCGGAAAGCAGGGCTGACGGCGCGTTGTGGGGCATGCAGGGCTAGGGGAAGCGTGGGGGCGGGGGACACGCGCGAAGGGCACGTGTCAGTGCACACGTAGCACTCCTCCACCGCACTGACCGGACCAGTCATCTTTCCCATACCAGATAGTCTCCTCGTGCTGCACGCTTTGAACCTGCCCAATCTGAATCTTTCCCGCACGCACTCTGATTCCTGCACCCCTTGTTCCCAACCTCCTGTTGCAGGCTGCGGCCATCTACCAGTCCATGTTTGGGGAGCGGGGGCAGCGGGGCGGGGGCGACGGGCAGGGAGACGGACAGGGGGTGGCAGCTGGGGAGGCGCAGCAGCAGCAGCAGCAGCAGCAGCAGGAGGCCGGGCAGGACTGCATACACGCCACCTTCCAGGTAGGCCAAGCTGTTGCTTAGTTGTGCGGCTTAGGCACTGGTACGGTATGGATCAACTGGCACCTGGGGGCACGTCATGACCCGGGGGCAGCTGCCTGCGCACGTGTCGTCCGTCTACGGTACTTGTTGGGGCGTCATGCACGTGCGTGTCCTCGGGACAAAGCGGCAAACTCTCTGGTAAAAGGTTTTATCCTTTTTCGTGACGCTTGCCTCATCATGACCTAACGGCTTGCTGCTGTTTGCTGGTGGTGCAACTGGTGGTGTATCTGGGTGTATGACCTCAGGTCATCTTCATGACGGGCTGGGCCCCCGCCCCACACCAGCCCAAGGCGGCCAAGCGGGGATCAGCCACCGTGTCCTTCGAGGTGGGGTGAATGGTAGTGGGTTGGACGGTACCACGTGGCAGAGGCATGGTACGTATGCCCAGCTACAGTACCGTACCTTGCTTAGGGGAATCCCAGCTCCGGGCGCAACGCCGAGCGTACCGCTTGTGCGTGTCTGGTCCATGCCTACATGCCGTACTTAGGGAGGGGAGGACCAGCTACGGTGTGCTCATGTACGTGACACTGCTCCTGCGGTGCGTGACCATGTGTGCGGTATGGTGGCTTGCTATGAGGCACGGGACATAGCTTGTCTTGGCTGGCTGACGCATGCGCCATTGGTGTGATGCCGGACGCCCTCGGCCCCGCAGGAGCTGGCGACGGGGCTGGTGGAGCAGGGGGCGGGCGTGGGGGGCACGGCGGAGGGCGAGCTGGTGGGAGGGGCGGCGAGTGGGGGGAGAGGAACCAGCAGCAGCGGCAGCCGGGGGTCTGGCGGCGGCAGTGGAGAGCCAAGCGGCAGCAGCAGCTGAAGCGTGAGGGGGAGCAGGGGCAGGGGACGACCGCGGTCCCGGTCTTGTGGCATGTGGGCGCGATAACAAGGACACGCGGCGGCATGGGCGCGGCTTCCGGGGCTAGCCTTCCTGCTGCTGCTTTCGAGTGCTCGGGCAGTAGCTGGTTGAGAGGGGAGGCGGCGGGTGCGGCGCGTACGGGGATAGGCTGGGCTGTACGGGCGGCGCCATGCATCTTGTTGCAGCGGGCGGTTGGAACGGTGGGGTGGAACGGTGGTGCGCCAGGGTGTGCCGTGTGGAGGGTACACCCAAGCTCCGGCGGGCGCCCACACCCAGACGGTGTGCGTTATGACCATGGTGCCCAGCTCGCAAGGAGGGCCGGACAAACGCCATCACTGTGCAGCAGGGGCGGGACCTACGAGGTTCCTGTGTACGTGTGTAGCCGAGGCTTGACTTGTTGACACGGGCAACGGCGCCAGGCACCTGTTCGATGCGGTGCGGGCGACACGGCCACGTGTCATTTGGGTTGCCGGCATGCACTGTCCCACTGTGGGTCTGTGGCCGCCAGTGGGCCGTTCTTCCGTTACCCCATGCCGCCGGCTCCTGCGGCCTCACTCCACACGACCATTGACACTGTAAGAGTCTCATTTTTACATGTCAAGCTCTCACTGCTAGTCGAACGATAACCAGGCGTATCGTGGCGCGCAGCCGCTCTCACTCGCACAGCCAGCTGTCACAGGACTGCACTGGGACGGACACGCCATGTCCGGCACACATACATCAACCCACAGTTGCGTGAGCACACAACCCGTCTGCCCCGCGCGGGCCGGGGAACCACCGTGGCGGGGCCAACGACACAGCTGGCTCCACCGCAGGACATAGTGTACCGTATATGCTCTGGAAGCCACAGACAAGCCTACAGCTTGAGCCCCTGCCGCTTACCTTACTAATACCTTGCTCCACCCTAACCCTGCCTTGCCACATGCCTACTTCCCCGTGCACGGATCCTGCCACGGTACACACGCAACAGCCACGTGCGCCGTTCCTGCTAAGCGAGTGCGGCCCCACACCGCCACACGCGCATGCATGCAGTAGACTAAGCACGCTCAGTGCTACCAGTCCGTCCCGTCTGTGCCCACCCCTCGATCCGGGCATACTACTTCCCCTTGCATGCCTTCTTGTGCCCGGCTGCCCAGTCCGCCGCCTGGCACTCCCGGCAGCAGTACCACGCGCCCCGGCACCTCCCGCACACCAGCAGCCCCTGCCCCTGCCCCTCCCCCGCCTCGCTGTCTCCCTCCAGCCGCGTGCATCGCGCGTTGCAGCAGCAGCTGCCGCCCAGCTCCCTCCCCACCTCCCCAGGGGTCAGCAGCCACAGCGGCACCTCCGGCGCCGCACGCACCGCGCAACCAGGCGAGTGGCGCGAGGCAATCATCACCAGCGCGTCCCCGTGCTTTGCCTCCGCTGCGTAACCCGCAAAGCGCGCTGCAGCCACAGCTGCTCGCAGCTTCTCCGCACTAGAGCTCGAGGCCCACAGCACGTTCTTCAGTATTGGCCTGGAAGCGCTGAAGCTGAGGAAGCGGCTCCCGTCCGGCAGCCGCATGAAAACGTTGTCGCGCTGGCAGCTCCACAGCGCGCAGTGGGTCAGCTCCAGAACCGCCGCCGCCACCTGCCCCCGATGCGAAGCTGGCAGCAGCTGCAGGCAGTCCAGGGCGGCTCCCACCAGCCCCGCCACGTCCACCTCCCCATCCAGTAGCTGCTGCAGCCCGTCCGCCAGCGCGCCAAGCTCCACCGCCCATGCACCCGACATGCCCTGCCCCGCCGCCGCTGCAACAGGTGCACCGCCGCCGCAAAGTGCCCCGCGTCCGTTGCTGCCCTCAGTGCTGCTACCAGTCCGTGCCGCCGCCTCCAGGGCCGTATTGCTCACCAGGTCTCTGCAGCGCCACACAGTCTTCTGACCTACCGCCAGCACGGCCAGCAGGTGCTGCAGGCTGCCCCCCAGGTGCGTCTGGGGGTCGTCCCCCGGGCACAGGCTCCTGCCGCCACCTGCCTGGGCACGTGCCTCTGCCAGCAGCGGCAGCATCTGCCGTACGAGGTACGCGCTCAGCGGAGGAACCACCCGTGCAAGCGCAAAGGAGAGCAGCAGGCGCAGGCGCTCTTCAGGGCCCATGGGCCAGCTGGCTGCAGCTCCGTACACTGAGGCTTCCTGTTCCGTGGAGTCCCCGCCCGCTGTTGGGTTGCCTCCCGCGGAGCCTGCGGGGGCCCTGCCGCAGACGGGATGCCGCCCCCTGCGGCACCCGCCAGGCTCCTGCGCACCCTGCATCCAGTCGAACGCAGCGCCCAGGCTCCTGCACAGCACGGACGCAAGGCCCTCGGCCACCAGCTCCTCCGCCCCGTTCCCCAAACCAGCAGCCATGCCAGGGGCTGCCGCGGAGCTGCCCCCTCCCCCACCGACCCCTGGGTCACCATCACCACGTGCGGCTCGCCGCAGAACCTTGGCCATGGAGACCAAGAGGGACGCCGAGTGCCGTGGATTGCCGTACGCCAGCAAGTACGGCAGGTCGTGGGAAAATCCGAAGACGAGGCTGCTGCTGCTGCTGCTGCTGCTGTTGTTGCTGCGGTTGTTGCTGCTGCTGTTTCCGGCGCTACCGGGGCTGCTGAGGAGGGGGGCCAGGCTCGTCAAGCTGCCGTCGTTGATGAGCAGGAGGCCCGTCATGACCACGTCCCCGGGGGCGAAGCGCCGGCCGCAGCGGCGCAGCAGGGTGTCCAGGCAGGGCAGGTAGCCGCCGGACAGGGCGGCGGCCAGGCGGGGGGAAGGCAGCAGCGGGAGCTTCTCTGCATGGGCCCGGAGCGGCGAGAGCATGCAAAAGTATGCAATAGGACGACGGAGCATCCATTAGGGCTTGTAGCGTCATGTGGAATAGTGTTGGCTGCTTTTGTCGTCGCGTGAATGCATTTTGCCGGCCACAGGGCAGGTGTGCAGGCACATGCGTCCATTGACGCATAATGGAAAGCGCATGGTGCCACTCGTGACACCAGAGAACCTCGCTCACCTGTGTGGGTTAGCGAGGTGCTCTGGTGTCACCTCGCTCACCTGTGTGGGTTAGCGGAGGCAGCCCCAGCGCCATCAGCTCCGCCAGGTCGCCTACGGCGTTGTCGCCCGTCGGCCAGTGCACGGCGTGCGACGCCGCGCTGCACGCCAGGCCATACCACTCCGCCAGCAGCGCCTGCTGCTGCTGCTGCTGCTGCTCCCGCCCCTTGCCCTCCCGTCGCTGTCCCCCAACGCTGCAAGCCGCCTCCTCCCCCGCTCCACCCTTTCCCCCGCCCCCCGCCCCTGCCGCTGCCCCTCCCCCTGCCCCCACCTCCTCCAGAGTGCTGCGGTACACCTTGACCGCCTGCACGGTGAGCTGCCCTATACTCTCCTTTGCCCGGGTCAGCATGTCCTTCTCACTGTTCAGCGTTGCCCAAGGGTTGCAACCGCGCCCGCTCGCGCCCCCGCCACCTGCGCGCTGCACCCGCTCCTCGTCCGCCACCCAGCCGCGAGCCAACCCCACCGCCCAAGCCACAACCCGCCGACTGATGTCGCGAGCCGCCTTGGACCCTGCGCACGGCCATCGCACCTCACGCCCTCCGTGCCCATCCCCTTGCTCCCCGGGCCCCGCTGCCTTACCACCCGCCCCCACTCCTGCAGAGCCCGCAAGCGCAGCCGCGTTTCGGCCACCGCCGCCGTACACCCCCATGCCACGTGCCGCCGTGCCATACGACCGTGCCGTACGGTCCCCCGTACCACCACAAAACCGTTCCACGGTCAGCATCAGCCGTAGCATTGGGCCCAGCACATGTATGCAGCTGGCTGCGTCGTACTCGGGCGCCATCGCCGTGCGCCGGAGTTCCCTGGTCTCTGGGTGGCACGTGAGTGTGCCCGGGGCCACCATGTGCGGCAACCCCCGCACCAGCTCCCTCGGCATGCCGTAGCAGCTGCCGCCGTCCAGCCCGTGCAGGCAGCGCAAGCCCAGGCACATGAGCAGGTATCGGGACCAGGGACCGAAGCGGGACGGCGGCTGGCTGGCCGGAAGCGCGCCGCTGTCTGGGGCCGTGAGGGGGAGGCGCTGCTGCAGGGGCCTGCAGGGCGTGCATGGATGGGGGCGGCCTTGCTGCCGCTGCTGCTGCTGCTGCTTTTGTTGACGCGCTGGCTGCCGCTGTTACTGTTGCCGTTGCTAGTCGCAGGCAACTCATCGGCGGGCTCTGGCGTCAGACTTACCCGCTGCAGGAGGCTGGCGCACACCTCTATCGCCCAGATGCTGTACGTGGAGCTGTTGCTGCGGTCGACACTGCTGCTGCCGCCGCCACCGGCGGCTTGCTGGATCCTTTCGTGCAGCTGCTCGGTGGTACCGCCCAGGAGCGCCACTGTCGCCACGGCCCGCGCAGCGTGCTCCAAGATGCCGCTGGTGGCGATGGCTGTGTCAAACAGCGCCTGGATCGGCGGGAGCCTGCCTGACTCCAGGGGACCGGCGGGCGCTGCGGCCGTGAGCCCGACGTGCCTGCTGACGCGCTGGTGCCGTGCTGATTCAGGACCGTACGGGTCATGTCGTGCAACGATGTAAATGAAGATGCCCAGCTCTTCCACGGTGGGGAGCCACTGCTCTACCCTGTTCCGCGCCAGCTCCAGGGACTTGAGGCTGCTGGAGCTGTCCTCGTGGCCGCTGCAGCTGCGCGCAGGTGCACCCTGCCCTTGCTTGCTTGCTCCCACCGCCGCCGCCCCAGCCGTAGCTCATCCAAGCTCATCCAGCGTATTTGTTATGTTATCGATATATGCTTCGTCAAATGTCACATTGCCGTAGTCGATGGCGTCCAGGAGGAGGCCGTGCAAAAGCGCGCCAGCGGCCCGCAGAGCGAGCCCTGGTGCCAAGGGCGCGACTGCCGCCTAGGTGGCATTGCGCTTGGCGATGCAAGACTGGCCATACGTAGTGCTGCGCGCCTGCGGACCCTGCTGCGCGTGCGTGGTGTACTGCTTGCGTGTTGGCCGCAGGGAAGCTGACACTTGACACCCCGCTTGGCACTATGTGATACAGGTACAAACAAAATTGGGCCTGGCAAGGCCCCCTGAACGTGGCAGCGCAGAGCCCAGAGCCAGACCAGAGCACCAGGCGCCAGAGCAAGGCCGAGGGAGACAGCGGTTGGCGCGTGCCCTGTGTGTGGCAACCGCTCTGGGGCTTCACGCACAATTTGAGCTGCTGGCTATGTTAACATGTATACCTGCCATGATGTTGCGCACAAGTGTGTTCCCAATAGATGTCTGAAGCGCCGTTGCGGGTTGTCGTGGCCAACAGGCCCCCCTTCGTGTTCGTGGGCACAAACCTCACAGCTCCGCTGACATGTGGCTCGCCCAAAAAATGCGGCGACAGTACCAAGTGATCGAGAACGCGTGTGTCTGTGTATTTGTGATACCGGTATGTGGTGTGAGGTGGTGTGCTAGTGCATGCAGGTACTGTCAGCCTTCTTGCGGGCTTGATGTACCGTATGTGAATCAGCGTGCTGCAGTGTACCAGT
>VFQN01002349.1_pt1 | contig 29442 bp, 28 predicted proteins | sample 3512371 | NCBI WGS metagenome assembly VFQN01 (sample SAMN10412370, study PRJNA504923) | tailings metagenome | isolation source: Replicate 2 from Balatoc abandoned mine | place: Philippines: Itogon, Benguet | collected 2017-08-28 | reverse complement strand
ACCTTGGTCCACTTCTTGACGCGCTCAAAGTCCGCCAGCGCCGCCTGCTTGGCGCTCATGCCCGCCTGCTTGGGCGCCTCCCGCAGCTTGCGCAGGAAGAAGGCGTTGAAGAAGTGGCAGCGGGCGGCGGCAGCAGGGGGCAGGCGGGCCTGAACATACCTGGGGGGCCGGGGCCAGAGAGGCGTGGGGAGGTGGGTGCTGCGAATGCGGTGCGGGATGCAGGCACAATAAGCCTGACAAGCGAAAACAAGCAAAATTCGGAGACAGGGTGCGACAAGGCGAAGCAGACAGGAGGCATGTCGGTGGCCGAGATCGCTTGTGCCGATGCTGCGTCGCTGCTGGGGAACTTCGCTGAGTTAGAAAGCCGGCTGTGTGGGGAGATTGATGCGTACATATGGCAGGGTATTGATGCATGCATGCAGCCGTGTACACCACAGCCGCCGTTTCCAGCGACAACGTCCATTTGCTTATACCAATATACCCCGACTCTCGGCCAGCACTACGCCTGTCGTCATGTTCCGTATGCACTATGCGGTGGTCACGACGCCCCCGCGCTACAGGTATGTGCCCTCCCTCCATGCCCCCCGTCCCTCCCTCCCCGCCCCCCTGCACCCACTTGATGTAGAAGTCGATGCAGGTGTCGTTGAGGTACTGCCTCGGCCGCAGCCTGTCCAGGTCCTCCGCCGCCACCTCCACGCTGTCCTTGCCCCCCGCGGCCGGGAAGCAGCACCGGAGGCCCGCCAGGCGCCAGCCCAGAGACGGCCCTCCGCCCTTGCCGCCGCTGCCGCCGCCGCCATTGCCGCGCCCCAGCCCCGCGCCCCCGCCCGCACCGGCGCCGGGCTGCCGGGTTTGCGGCGCGTCGGGCCCCTCACCATCGTCTGAGGAGTGGCACAGGTCCACGGTGCCGTTGTCGTCGCTGTCGTCGTCCTGCGCTTGGTCGGCACCGCCCCGTGCAGCCGCCTCAGGCTCGGGGGCCTTCGCCTGTGGGCCGCCGCCGCCGTCACCACCGCCGCCCCTACACCCAGAGGCAGGCACCGCAGGGGCCGTCCCTGCCCTTCCCGCCTGGGGCAACGGCAGCGCGGGCCGCCCAAGATCGGCGGAGGCGGACTGCGGCTGCGCCACCGCTGCCGCTGCTGCCGCCGCCACATGGCCCGCAGCGCCGGCTGCCTGCTGGGCTGGCGCAGGGCCGCCGCCAGCCGCCGGCGCAGCTGCCGGCGCCTCCGGCGAGGCTGTGCCACGTGAACCCGGACCTGTGACGCCTGCCGTGCCCCCGGGCCGTTGCACTGCATCCATCGCCTCAACTTGTTTGCCACCAGAAGTAGCGGCTACACGTGAGTCCGGTGCTGGCTGCTGCGGCGCCAGGCCTGTGTCACCGTCCGGCCGCCTGCCGCCTGCTGCCGCGTCCTGTGCCCTGTGCGCAGGCGTCGGCTGCTGCTGGGCGTGCTGCTGGGCACAAGGGGCAGGCGATGGGCACGGCAGCTGGCTGAGCTGTTGACCTGGAGCCTTGGCCACACCGGTGCCGTTGGGGACTGTGTGGCCACAGTGGCCAGCCTCTGCCTTGCTGCCTGTTGCCGTTGCGCGTGCCAATCTGTCGAGCGCGCTGCCCGCGGGTGCTGCCTGCTGCGCCAGCGCCTGCGCCTGGGGCTGCGCAGGCTGCTGGCTAAAGTCCATGGGGGCCGACGGGGTATTTTGCTCTGGGCCGAGGTGGCGCGGTGCTGCGGGAGCCGCAAGCCCCATCTCCGTTTCCAAGGCGCCCCCAGCAAGCACATCCTCAGTTGTGCGGCCGCAGCCCCAATCCATGTGCTCTGTATAATAGTCGCCCCATGCTGCTCCGTGCCCTGCGTCCTGCTCCCTCTCTGCCGCCTCTCCTGCCGCCTCTCCTGCTGCACCCGCCGCGTCCCACTGCGCCGCCATGGAGTCCGGGGTGCAGGGCACGGCGTCGCCCTGCTGCTGCTGTTGCTGCTGCTGCTGCTGGTCACAGGGGGCCGGGCGGCCTTCGGGGCCGATGCCCGCATCCGCGCTTGCACGCCTCCCCACGGCAGGCTGCCCAGCGGGAACAGCAGCAGGAGCGCCGGGGCGCCCAGCTGCTGCTGCAGCCCCGCTGGCCGTGCGCTCCGTGCTGGGGCCGCACCCTGTGGGGCCAGCCCTGCCGCTGGCCGCCCCTATGCGGCCTGCCGCAGTCGCGGCCCCGCCCCGCCCCCCTGCCGTGCGCGCACCCGCACCACCAGCAGTGGCAGCCGCTGGGATGCCGGTGGGTGCCGTGGCGGCCGGACCCCTGAGCCCAGGGGCCACCTGATGGGCAGTCACACGCGCTGCCGCCTTCACCCCTGCCTTCACTCCTACCCTCCCGCCTGCTCCACCAGCCTCCAGCCTCCCGCCTGCTCCACCAGCCGCGGCCGCTGCCTTGCCCACAGGCGGGGCCGCCGCCCTGCCCGCCCTGCCCGCCTGCATTCCCGCTGTCTCCCACTCCTCCGCTGCCTCCGCCGCCTCCCCACCGCCGCCCACCTCCACCGCGGGCGGCTGGAAGCCGTTGCGGCGCCACAGCAGGTAGGGCACCACGCGGCAGCCGCGCAGGGGGAGGACCTGGGGGCGCGGGGAATGGGGAGCGGCCGCAGGGACATGGCTTACTGCACATCGCCGGGAAGTGGGGATGGTCGAGGAGCGAGGGAAGGGCGATTTTCGGCATGCAAAGGGTTGTGAGGGGCTCCGGTGCGGTAACTGTTACGCGCTGCAGCGAGTTTGCGTACCAAAGAGCCCGTTGGACGGCAATGCACAAGGCGGTGTGCCGGAGCCCGTGCAACTGCATGCATGCACGGGTGTCTGCACTCCCTTTCATTCCACTACAGACAAGCACCCCTTCCGAGACTCAGTGCGACCTGCTGCATCGTCCTGTGACCGCCATCCCCCCAACCAGGGCCCCCGACAGCCGCTCACCAGCTGCACGCACAGCGCTGCCTCCCAGGAGCAGATCGGGCCCCAGCGCTTTGACACCTGCGTCGGGCTGTCCTCGCACAAGCCGCACACGCCCAGGTCGCCGCCGACCTCGGTGCTGTTGCCGTCACCGTCGCTGTCGCCGTCGCCTGCATCGCTGCCGCTGCCCTCATCCCCGTAGCCTCCCTGTCCGTCGTGGCCCGCCGCCGCCGCCCCCAGCGCGTGCACCACACGCAGCCTGGGCCGCCCACCCCGGTGCGGCACAAACTCCCTGCCGGACACATGTGAGGGAGGTGATTGGAACCCGCTGAAACGCACCGCACAGTCATAGGACCCCAGGCCGCATGCAGCTTGCAAGTGCCGATGAGGTTGCAGGCGGATGACGGATCCTGCCGAGCATCAGCCCTGACCTAAGACACCTGAACCCTTGCCGCCCCTCCCCTCCCTCCCTTCCCAAGCCCCGAGGCCCCCACCTGTACCCCGGCAGCAGCACCGCCACCATGTGGGCCCACCCGGGTGGAGGCGCCACAGCACCGGGGGGCACAGGGGCAGCGGCCGCGGTGGGCCACCCCCGCCAGCGCCCCCCGGCCCCCCAGCCCTCCCTCAGCTTGAGGCACGCCAGCACGGCCAGGCAGCGGCGGCCCGCACCGCCTGGCACCTGCCGGCCCTGTGACAGGCGCCGCCTCTTGGCGGGCGGCTGCCCGTCCTCGCCGTCCCGCGCCCATCCCTGCCGACCCTCCGCCCCTCCAGCGCCTGCCATTAGGGCAGCGCCCACATACGTGGCGAGCAGCTCCTCCGCCTGCCCCGCCCTCGCCGTCCCGAACACCTGCTCCAGCGTGCCCGGCAGCTGCACCCGCCCTCGGCCGCCCTTGCGCCCCCTGGGCCGGGCCCCCTGCGCCCCAGGTCCCCTGCCTCGCGCTGCAGCTGCCCTCGCCTCCACCGATTCCCCGCAACCCATTTCCGGCCAGGCTGCAAGGTTTGCCTGTATCCCCTGGCCTCCCTTCCCGCCCCGTCCCTGTGGCCCCTCCCCTTCCCCTTCCCCTTCCCCCTCCCCGCCCAGCAGCCGCTGCAGCTCCGCCAGGTGGCGAGCCGCCTTGGCCTCTGCCGCCCTCTGAGGTGCGCTGCGCCTAGCCCGCCCTGCATGCCATTTTGCCCCTTTGTTGTAGTGGTCTACGTCCTCCTCCTCCTCGTCATGGTCCTCCTCGTCCTCCTCCTCGTCCTCCTCCTCCTCAACTTCATAACTGTCTCTGGCCCCGTCCTCACCGCCATCTGCGCCCTCCAAGCCCTCCTCGCCAGGACTCCAAACATCCTGGCCGGCTGCCGCTGCCTCGCCTTGCCCCTGGGCGGCGGCCGGGTGTGCTGTCGCGGCTGGTTGGCCGTGTGCGGGGGCAGTGGCGGCGGCGCAGCGCGGCACCTGCCAAGGCGCCTGCTGGCCCCGGGCCTGGCCGTGCCTCGCCGCGGCCGCGGGCAGGGGCGGCAGCTGAGGCGCCGGCGGCAGAGGGGAGCCCCCAGAGGGTCTGGCGGACGGCTCGGGCATGGGGGGCGTCGTGACCGCCGGCACGGGCGACGGCCGCACTCCGCCACCCTGAGGTTGGTGGAAAAAATTAGCGTGAGGTGCACAGCTCCTAAGACACGGGGTGCATACAGGCTTTCGCTCCCAACAAGCATGCAGTAGAACCGAATCCTTCAGCTAGGCAACACAGCCTCGCATGCAAGTACCGTCACGCATACCTGAACATGGCCTGCGTCCCTTGTGCCGCCATCGCCAGCGTCAGCGGCCGCATCCTCCACGCCCAACAGCTCCGCTGCGTGCTGCGCCGCCTGCGCCTCCCGGCCGGCCCCCGGGCCATCCTCCCCCTGCCCCTGCCATACACCGGACACAGACGCAACGATGCCCGCCGCCACAACATCGACCTGCCTAACAGCCCCCATGGGTGTCCTCACGGTTTCCACCTGCGTCTCCCGGCCCTGTTGCACCGCCCCACCCGCACGGCACACCGCGGCGTGCAGCTGCGCCACCACCCTCTGCGCCCGGCCCGCCGCCGCCGCCACAAGCCCCGCCGCCCGGCCGCCGCCCGGCCGCCCCGCCCCCACGTACGGCAGCCCCGCCGCCCGTGCAGCCTGGCGGCAGGCGTGTGCCGCCGCCACCAAGCGCGGCGTGTGCAGCGCTGCCACACGCAGCCGCGCCTTAACCCGCACGCCCGCCGCAGCCGCTGCCGCGCTGCGCCCCACCGCCGTCATCGTGCCGTGTCGTGTTGCCGGCGCTGGTGCCGCTTCCGGTGCCCGTGCGCCCTCCAGGCACAGGTCCGCCAGCTCCGGCATGGCGGCGGCCATGTGCTCCATGGAGCGCCACGTGCCGTGCGCCTGGCCCGCCGACAGCGTCCGCCACGCCCCGGAACCGGGCCGCGGCTTGGGGTAGGTCTGCGCAGGCTGGGGCTGGTTGAGCAGCAGCCGCAGCACGGCGGGCAGCGGGCTGGCACCCACGCTGGCCTCCACACCCAGCACATCGTCCACAGCATCCACAGCAGCAGCGGCGTCGTCCTCCTCCTCCGTCTCGCAGCCGATGGTTGTGGCGCGCTGCCCCGCCCCGCCCCGCCCCCGCCCGCGCGCTTGGCCTCCGCTGCCCCTTCCCCGGACAGCCCGCCCCCCTCTGCCCGTGTCACCCGCCTCAGCATCCCTTCCATCGTACATACCGTCCGCCGCCCATGCAGCACCACCCCCGCTGCGGCCTCTCCCACGGCCGCGACCCCTTCCGACCCCGCTGTCCAACGCCCTGCCCCCACCGCCCCTGACCTCGAGTACTCCACCCCGACAACCGCGCCCTCCGCCCCGGCCCACAACCCCGTCAGCGCCACCGTCGCGGCCTGCGCCTCCAGCCCCTGCCCCGGCGGTTGCGGCAGCGGCGGCGCTCCCCTGCCGCCGGAACTCCCCGTTGGCTGCCCGTTCGCTGCCGCTGTCGGTATGTCCCTTGTCCCCACTGCCCTGCGTTGGGCCGCTTCTGGCGCTGCCGTTCCCTGGAGCAATTCCGCCGGCACCTGCGCCTGTGTGCACACCGGTGTGGCCGCCTTCCCCAGGTGCGGCAGGGCCGTCGGCTGAGTCGCGTTCGCCAGTGCTGTTGCCGCCGCTGCCACCACCACCGCCACCACCAGCACCACTGCTGCTGCCAGGGCCACAGCTGCTGACGTGAGCAGCCGCCGCACCCTGACAGCCGCCGTCCAAGCGGGCGGTCCCACAATCCTCCAGGCAAGGCAAGGCTTGCGTTGGCTCCGCCCCCTTACTGCTCTCCGCGCCGTCGCCCTGGCATTGCCCGTCCCTGACCGCCGCTGGGTGCGCAGCGCCGCCGGAGAGCTCCACGCCGCCGGCAGGCGGGCCGCCATCCCGGGTGACGCCCGGCGGCTGCTCCTGCAGCGCCGCAGCGTCCATGCCGGCGGACCAGTCGTCCGCAGGCCCCGTGTCCTGGACCAAGCACCATTGGGGGGCGCAATGCCCGCTGGGGTCCCCGTCAGCGTCCGTCGCGGCGTCACCGAGGTTGCTGTTGCCGCCGCTGGGCTCTGCGGTTGGGGCTGCGCCTGGCGGGTCCGTGGACGTCGGAAGGCGTGCCGCCTGAGGGGCGAATGGTGGGCAGGGCGGTGCGTTGAGGCTGGTCGGGTGTCACCTCCGGTCCCACACTGCACCACACCCTATCGCGGCGCTGGTGGAAGCTGGCTGTGTACGGTGGTGGAGGCTGGCTGTGGGTGCATGTGCAAGCAGGAAGAGCAAGGGAAAGCAGGCTAGGTGGCGCCCACCCCTTGAACCAGGCCCCCCCTAACCCTACCCTTGGGCACACAGTTAAGAACAGCTTCACCAGCCTGCATTTACCTGTGTGAAGGCCAGACCCTCTACTGGGCAACACTCCCCAGACTCCAACCCCTACCTCAACATCCTGGCCAAGCCCGGGCGGATGCTGCCCCTGCTCCTGCTCCTCCTGCTCCTCCTGCCCCTGCTCCTCCTGCCCATCCTGCTCCTGCTCCTGCTCCTCCTGCTCCTGCTCTCCATTCTCCAGCTGCTCAAGCTGCTCCAGCTGCTCAAGCTGCGGGTGGGACTGGGCAATATCTTCAGCGTGCGCGTGGCGAGCATACGCGCGCCGTGTGCGGGCGCTAAGCAGTCCGACCATCTTGCCAGCCAAGAGCTCCCAGTCGGGCGGCCAGCCAGCCGCGTCACCGGGTCCCGCCCCACCGACAGCGGCACTCCTCTCCGCCTCCGGCTGTACTCCCTCGGCCCCCTCCCGCGTCCCTGCCCCCCATACACCCGCCGCGCCGCTGGCAGGCAGTTGCTCCCGGGCCTCCTGGTCCCGCACCTCCAGGCAAGGCATCGGCCGGCAACGCCGCTCAGGGCCTTGGGGGCGCGTCCTCGTGTCCGGCGGGCTGTCCCCGCAGCCAGCTGCTGGTGCTGCGCGCCGGGGAGCGGGGGCAGCGTTGAGCAGGGCGCCACCAGGGGGCTGCGCCATGACCTGGTCGCGTGGGGTGCTGGGGTCCGGGACTGGAGGCGCGTTCCCTGCACTGCTGCGCTCGTTGGGGGCCGCGTTGCTGGTCGCCGGAAGCACAGGGGCGCGGGCTTGGCCGCCGTCCTCGCAGGCACGCACACCGTGGCGCGGCCCCGCAGCAACCTCCCTGCCCGCCACGGACCCGCTGGCGTGGCTGGCCCCAACTGCTCCCACGACCCGCTGGCCCTGGCCCTGGCCCCGGCCCGCCAACGGGCCCTGCGCCCGGCCGTCGCGCCCGCCCCAAAGGCCTGGGGGTACTGCACGGTCAGACCGCTGCTGCTGCTGCTGCCCCTGCGTCTGCAGGATGGACTGCTGCTGCTGCGTTCGCGGGGGGGTCGCCATGACCTCACCGCTGCCAGCGCTGCACATCACCCGCTGTGCCGCCTGCAGCGGCAGCCGCTCCAGCGCAGGCATGCGTTCCAGGGTGCTGGGGACACACAGCCCACCACAGGCCGGCAGCTGCTCCCTGGTGCTGCCTGCCCAGCCCCTGTGCTGCAGCTGCCGGTAGCGTGTGAATCCGCCAGCAGTACACTCAGCGCATGGCTAGCGCCTGAGCCGGGGCCGCCTTCCGTGCGGCGCTGTCAGGCGGTGCCGCCCGCCCTCTCCTTGCGCGGCATGCAGCAGCGGCCTGCGAGCGTTGGTGGCAGCAGCGGGTGCCCACTTGTAGAGGAGCATGAAGGGTGTAACGTACTCTTCGTCACGGAGTGTAGCAGATTAGGTCTGCAGGCGCCTGGTCCAGGGGCGTGAGGAGTGGATGGACACACGTGCTTGTGGCCGGGGGAAGGGGGAAGGGGCCTCAAAAGCCCTGACGGCAGGGGTGTTGCGCCCACTGGTAGGGGCCAGTGAAGAGAGGACCGTGATCAGCATTCAAATGATATAGTAATTGCTTTTATATTCTTTCTGGTTTTGTGTCGGGAGGGAGGGACCCCGGCTATCGTATGCGCGCCTGGTGAGCTGCTGGTGAGCGCGCTGCAAAAGCTCACATCGAAGCGCACTGGCAAGGCAAACTCACCACCTTCTTTAAGGATTCAATATTAAATACAAGCATCGCCTCTGGGCGCCTCGGCGGGCATGTGAGCGGGAAAGCGTTTCGCGATTTCGTTCAGGGGGTGATAGGCAGCATAGCATGAGGAACCTGCCTCTCAGCCTGCAATAAACAATTAAGCAAATACATCCGACTGCATGCTATTGCTTGCTGCGTGCTCGCAGTCGCGGCAGTTGGTACCGGGGGTTCCGAGACGACAGACTCAGGGGAGCTCCCCTGGACCTGCCTGATGGGCCCTGGGGGCGCAATTCGCCCGAAACTTCTGCCGTCCACGGGCGAAACTTTCGATATGCAAAGGGGAGGAGTGCCCGCCAGGCTCAGGAGTCAGGACACTGAAGCGAGACATTTTGGAGGCACCATGGTTACATGTTCCGCAGCAGCTGTACAGCGGGAATAACAGCTTCACGGGATCACGGCATGGTCCTGTGACCTTCCACGAACCGGCTCCCACGAGCCACCAGTTAGTGTACAAGGGACGCACGGATGCCCGGCAAGGCAGGACCTCCCAAATCCCTTGCAGGTACTCCGCCCAGCTCCAGGCCTCCTGCTGGCGATCGGTATTCGCGTGTGCACGTGTGCACGTTGCCCGTTTCAAACGACCAGGAGCCGACCGCTTGACGCGGCTGTGGGTCCGGACCCTGCGGCGACAACGGCAGTGCGCGGGGACCCTGCTGGCAGCGCAGTGGGCCGGGGAAGGTGCAACCAGCTGCACCGCCGTGCGCCGGTGCTGCGTGCCCCCGCATGCCTTACACCAGCACCTGCATCCCCTACGCAGTACCGTATAAGCGTATGTGCGCCAAACCTAGCTGCGAGAAATCAACACCGGCTGGGACGCTGGACCCCTGCAGGCCCCCGCCAAGCAGCCGGCACGCCACCATGGCAGGCAGCATGCAAACCCTTACGCTTGTAACGCAAATGCTCCGAACCTCCTGAGCAATCTACAACATTCTCAACCCCCGCAAGACGAGGCCGCAGCCCATCCACCGTGCGCCTGACACGCACACGTGCCTGCTGGTGCTACATACTGCACCGTATGCCTGCACAACGGCGCTCCATGCCGAAGCCGAGCAAGCCAACGTTAGTGTACAGGAAGACCACTTGACCGCACTGTGTCCAAGCTTCTGTACGAAGCCACACCGCCTGCACGGGCGTGGGCATGCAACTGGCCTCCGCCGCCTGCCAGCTAGCAAGCAGGGGAGCTAGCACGTGTCCGCGCGACGCGCCTTAGGCCCCACCAGTCATACACCGCAACGCCACCAACAACGTCAACAGTACGATAAGCCATGCTCAATAAAATTTTGGCTTCCTGTTGATCACCTTTTAGTCTGCCCCCAAGTACAGCAGGTACTGGTTCACGCGTGCGGTACACGCTGGTAGTGTAGTACACGCATGTGGATGAATGTCGAGCACACAAGGGAATTTTCCTGTAGTGCATAATATACTCTGCACAGACTGAATAAGACATATGCAGATGAATGTTTTTCTTCCAGTCATCATTCATCACCAGTTGTCCTCCCCCTCCCCCTCCTCCTCAAGCTCGTCCCAGCTGTCAAACAAGCGGCCGCTGGGCAGGACCACCTGGGGGCGGTCGGGCTCCTGCTCCAGCTGTGTGTCGCTCCCCAGCGGCCCACTGAACAGCTGCATCCACTCCTCTGCACCCGCACCTGTGCACGCGCCGTCGTCCTCGGCCGCTTCCCAAGCTTCCATCCCCTGGCCCTCCCCTTCCCTCCCCAACTCCCACTCCCAGGCCTCCTGCTGGCCCTCCAGCTCCCTCCGCCTCTTACCCAACTCTCCTCTCCTTCTCCTCTCCACCCGCTCCCTCCTACCCGCCTCCCACAGCTGCTCCTCGCGCCACCTCTGCCGCTGCCCAATCATCCTCTCCTTCTTCTTGGGGTGCCTGTCGAACCACGCCTCGTTGAACACCTCCCACCGCGCCTCCACACCGGCCCAGCCCGGACCCCGCCCGACCCCAGCTCCTCGCCCGCCTTGCCCTGCTGCCCCAGGCTGTGCCCCAGACACCTGTCCCAACTCCCCCGCCGTAGGTGTCGGGGCTGGGGCTGCCGCAAGCCCTAGAACCAGGAGCCCCGCGACAGGCGGGTCCCCGGCAGCGCTGCTGCCGGGCCCTTGCCCTGCTGTGGGCTGCTGCGGCGCCGGCCTGGGCAGCACTGACAGCAGCCGTCGCAGCACCCTAGGCGGCTGCTGCAGCACCTGCCGCTCGAGCTCCTGCTCCCTTTCCTCCGCCTGATCCACCTCGCTTTCGTTTTCCACCTCTTCGGTGACCTCCTCTTCCGTCGCCTCCTCCCACTCCTCGTTCCCCTCCTCTTGCTCCTCATCCTCCTCTCCCTGCCCAGCACACTCGTCGTGCACCACCAGTCCCCCGCCCTCATCTTGAGGCCCCTCCCACTGCACATCCTGGCCCGCCGTCTCCCCCTCCCCGCCCGGCCCCGCACGCTCCCCCTCCCCTTCCTCCCCCTCGCCCTCCTCCCCGCCCGGCTCCTGCTCGTCCCCCGCCATGCCCGCCCACTCCCACAGCTCCAGCGGCGCGTCCGCCAGCAGGAAGCAGCGGTAGCGGTCCAGCCGGCACAGCCACAGGGAGCCCCGCCCAGTAGCGGGGTCGGGGCCGCGGCCGGGGTCGGGGTCGGGCGGCAGGCGCAGCGCCCAGTGCCAGTCCAGCGTCACGTAGTGGGTGTGGCTGTACAGCAGGAAGCGGCGGCCGGGGTTGGCCAGGCAGGCCAGCGCAAACAGGCGGCGCAGGGGGCCCACGCGGGCGACGTCGTGGCGGGCGATGCGCAGCAGGGGGCAGCGGCAGTGCCAGGCGGCGCTGAAGGGAGGCAGGCGGGGTGGGGTGGGCTGGGATCAGGTGCCGGTATAGCAGTTGGTGGTGCTACAGGAGCAGTTGGTAGTGCGACAAAGCGGAGCAAGGGCGGAGAGGCCCCCAAGGTAGGACACCTCCGGCTGGCTGAGACCCACGGGCCGGTGTCCCGCGGCCGGCATGCAGCACTAGGCCATAGCGGGTTCCTACAGCCGGTGACAACGCGACAACATGCACATGCGCCACCGGCAGCTACGACAAACAGCACGCGTTGCGCCCTCCAGCCCCCCGTGCCCTCCCGCACCCACAGGTCGTTCCGGCGGTCCACCCGCTGCTGCTCCACCACCGACACGGTGGTGTGGTTGGAGTTGAGGTGCTGCGAGCCGTCGATCTGGATGGCGGCGGTGAAAGGAAAGCGAGGCTGCGCATCCTCCGTCGCTGTCTGCTCCGCGCCCGAGTCCCCCACAAGCTCCTCCGCTTCCGCCTCCGCCTCCACCCCGCCCTCTGCCTCCAACCCCATCTCCCCCTCCTCCTCCTCCCCTGCCCCGACTCCCGCGCCATCCACGCCCTCGCCCCAACCCCCGCCTTCCGCGTCCTCCCCACGAGCCTCCGCGTGCTCCCCGCTGCCGTCCCCAACAGCGCCACTCTCAGGTGCAGGCAGTGCTGCCGGTGCCACCCGCAGCCGCGGCGGCAGCGGCGGCGGGCTGCTGGGTGCCCCGAAGGGCGCCAGCAGCCCCACGTCGGGGCCGCACCACCGCAGCCGCCGCGACACCACCCGCGGCTCCAGCACGTAGTGCGGCACGCCCACCGCGCCCACCGCGCCCACCGCGCCAGCCCGCCAGTCCCGTGGCGCCCCACCCCCGTGCGGCTGAGCACCCGCCCGCTGCCCCTGCCCCTGCCCATGACCTTGCTGCTGCTGCTGCTGCTGCTGGCCCCTCCTCACATCCACACCGAACCCGTACCACATGACGTACGCGAGCTCCGCCTCCCGCCGCCGCACTTCCGCCTCCGCCGCGCCCAGCACCCCGCACCGCTGCGCGCCCTCCACCCCTAGCCCACGCTCCCCACCCCTAACAGCCTTACGCGCTTCCGCTGCGTCCGCCTCCGCCGCCGCCGCCCTGACTGCTTCCCTGCCACGTGCCGCCGCCTCACGCGCCCCAGGCAGCAGCACGCCCCGCAGGTGCGCCGCCCACGCATGCAGCGCCACGGCCAGGTCCGCCCCTAGGCCCCGCCTCAGCCGCCGCTCCAGGGCGGAGGCTTGGGGCGGCCGGATGGTCTCCCGGCGGCTGTCGGGGTTGCGCTGGACGTCGGCGTCGCTGCGGGCGAACTCCCTGGCGCTGCCGTCGGCGGCCTGCGGCAGCTGGCAGGCCTTGGTGAACAGCGCGAAGCGGAGGCGCGAGGCGCGGCTGCCCTCCACGCGGCCCCAGCGCTCCAGCAGGTGCGCCCGGGAGCCAAACAGCACGTGGGAGCGGCCAGGGCAGCCGCAGCGCCACAGCACTGATGGGAGGGACGAGGGCAAGGGCAGGGGTGCGTGGGGTTGTGTTGAACGGCCTAAGGCACTGCATGGAGGGTGTGCGAGGACGGAGGCAGGGGTCGGTAAGGACGCATTGGTGGTTGGTCTGAAGGGTGTGACCAACGTCGGAGGTGCGACCACCCGTCGACATAACCAAGCAGGGGATAGTCCCCTCCACCGCGACTCATGATGATCAGGCGTTATGCAGTAAAGGTCCTTCGCCGCGACGTCGACAAGTGCCGGTTTTGCTTTTGTGTCATGTGCACATCCCCTGAAAGGTGGGAGGGACCCTACGCCGCGAAACAAACCCTTCGCAGGCATATCGATGAAGCGTGAAGCACACACCGAGCACCCCGTGCGCCATCCTCTACCTTTGATCTTGCAGTGCAGGTTACGGGAGGTGAGAAGGCCGTAGCGCGCGTTCGCTTTGTGATGCAACTGATCATTTAGCGCTCGCGCTGCCGAGAGGGCAGCAATGCGCTTCTGGCCTTTCTCGCCCCGCCCATCAGGAGACTTTGTGAGCTTGGATATACGCTTCAAAAGGTATGTCTGTATGTCGTCTACGATCTGCTTCACATGCTCTTCGTCGGTGCAGGTCGCCCCTCCGAGAAGCCGGGCCTGACGCGCTGACGACAAGGCCACAGGACCACGCATATGTGAAAGCCGGCATCCCAAAGGTTTCCCGAAACGATATATCAACGGTCTGTAACTGAAGCCGGTGTCAAGGGGCGATATGTGGCAGCAGGGTACGACATCTGGGCGGGACGTCGGGACCAACGAAGGTACAACAGGGGCAGCCGGGTTGCACGTACGTAGGACTGCAGGTAAGCGGTCCACACTCTGGGCAGCCAATGCAGCCATGGGCTACACACCGTGCTGCAAGCCGTTGGGGTCTGGGTTCGCTGTAACGGCCACACACAGGGCCCAGGCAGCCACCGCCAGCTACAGGCCAGGGCACTACCAGCATACTGCGGAAGCAGTTATCTGGTGGTCACGGACAAGCCCCTATGGCCGCGCAGCTGCGGAGGTTCAGTGCCTCTGCTGGTACCTGGCCGGAGGCCGGCACAGAGTTCAGCAAAGTGGGGTGAGCCACCGCGTGGCCTTCCACGTTACGGCGTGGAGCAAGCTTGTGCTCATCAGGGCTGGGCCAAGCAACGCACAGGCGGCCTGGGCGACACCATGTGGGCTCCAGACCGTGGCCCCAGCCGCACCGGCAGCTTTCAGACGATTTACAGATACGACTCACACTCAGCGTCTCAGCCCAGAACGTTGCGCTATCTGCCGCCTGCATTTGTCTTTGCACCCTAAGCACAGTGCGCCTTTCCCCCTGTCCATCCATCATGAGGCCATATCCTGCCCTGCTAGCAGTTCTCTTGAGTGAGTATGCGCGGGCCACTGCAGCCGCAGCGAAACCGTAGATCCCGCACCTGGGCCGGCTAAGAAGCAGACAGGAGCTCCCCTGGCGCACACACAGCAGGTCGTTGGGTGGTTACGATGGCGGTTAAACTGTAAGATACAGACAGCCGGCGGCCCATTATACGTTCAGTGGATGTGATTAACCTTTGTTTGTATGTATAGCTTTATCGTCGATCATCGAGTAGCGCAGAGTAGCGCAATCTGTGTCCAAAGCGTCACCGTAACCTTTTCGTTTACACGCGCGTGCTGTCACCGGCCTCTTGCGCATACTATAAGCGTAAACGGCATGTACGAGTAGCACATAGGCAACATAGAGGTAGTCCACGCGGAGCCGAGCCCCTCCATCAGACATTTTGCGTGGGCCTTTGCTGTGGCGTGTTTTACGCTCATGATCTGACATACGAGTTTCTGCTGGGTTGCTCAAGTCATGTAATCATTGCGTGGGCGTGATCAGAGAGAGAGAGAGACGACACAATCAACATCACGGCGTCTTACACCTGAGGAAACAGAACAACAATTGAGCAACAGTCAGCCAACCATTATATAAAGATCAACTTCTATGCCTAGCAAGGCGTCGCTCAAGCCCTCGGGCACGAAGCAAAAGCCATCGACGGGCACTACCACACCGGTATCCGAGGATTTGCTGCAGCTGCTTCGCCGAGGCAACACAAGCGCCTTGAAGCGGTGGATTAAGCGAAATGACGTGAACCAGGTGCGGCGTCGGGCATTGGTGGCGCAGCCGGTGACACGCCCAACGGTATGCATGCCTGTGGCGGTTGTGCCAGCACGTGCCGAGCCCCTCAGCGTGGCCTTGGTTCCCTGCATGCCTGCGCCTCGCCCCACAACCGCCCCGCAACTTCGTACAACACGTCCTCATACCGCCTAATGACGGCCCAAATGATTGCAAGCTGTGCAAGCAACTGTGGGGCTAAGCGCTTGAGAGGAAGGAAGTACGCAGCCGCGGCCACCAGAGCTCCCGCCCCAGCGGCACCCCGCACCTCGCTTCTCCCCCGCTCGCAGTGCGCCTGCGCCTGCATGACAGCTCCCGCCCACGCAGCACCTGCACTGCCCACATATCCGGGCGTGCAGCCGAGTCCACACACGTGGCCAGGCGGCAGGCCCCTTCGCCTTGCCATTCACAAACTCGTACAGTCCAGTACCCCCACAGCACTCACCACCTGAAACCCCTCCCCTCGCCCGTCCCGCAGGTGCTGCATGTGCCGCAGCTGGACCGCACCTGGGGCTATGCGCCGCCAGCCGCCTCCTGCCCGTCCTCCTCCCCTTCGCCGCCCCCCGGGCACTGGCCGCTGCTGCTGCTGGCGTGCACGCTGAGCAGCGTGGGCGCACTGGAGCTGCTGCTGCGGTCGGGCGCGCGGGCGGACGCCGCCAACGGCTACGGGCTGACGGCGCTGACGGCGCTGGTGCACAATGACGGCATGACGCCGGGGGAGAAGATGGCGGCGGCAAAGGTGGGTACCTGGGTGTGGGGTGCAGCTGGGGCCGCAGCGGCCGAGTGTCAAGAGATGAGAGCCAACGGGCGTGAATGCGGTGTTATTGGGTGTGCAGGGCGCGCAGCCCGGTACGAAGCGGAGCGCGACAAGGGCCGAGAAGGGGGCTGCTTGGCGGGATGCCTGATCGCCGCAGAGCGGCATCAGTCTGCATGGCCCTTAGCCCCGGCATCTAAACCTCCTGTCGCCGCGCCAAGTCTGTTGGCCTATGGGCTTCGTCATGGACTCCAGCCCCATGCATTGCGCATGTACAGCCTGTCCGCCAGCAAGCGCCCATCTGTACCTGACTTCCTCGCCCCCGCCCCCCTCGCCACTCCGCCGCCTCCCCAGCTGCTGCAGCGCCACGGCTTTTCGCTGTGGGGCGCCGCCTGCGAGCTGCCGCAGGGCGCGGGCCAGGCCGCCAACGGTAACAGCAACGGCACGGCCACCGCCTCCAACGGCAGCGGCAGCGGCAACGGCGGCGTGTGCGAGCGCGTGACGGCGGCCACGGCGCTGCTGCACGGCATGGCGCTGGCGGGGTCGCCGGGGGAGCGGGAGGCGGCGGGTGAGCGGTGGGGGTGGACGAGGGGCGAAGAAGGAGCGGTTAGGTGCATCAAATGTTGACCATTGGCGTGGCGCTTGTTCGCTGGAACAACCTGGACCCACACTGAACGTGTGAAGCCAAGAATGCCCCCGTTCTCCTTTTCCCGCTCACCCTGTCTTCCGGCCCCCGCGCGTACGCCAAGCCAGTGCTGCCCTGCCCTGTGACACCCCCGCAGTCCCGCTGCTGGAGTGGCTGCTGCAGCACGAGCCGCTGCCGGGCCCCGCCGACGGCCCCCTGTTCCAGGCGCTGTGCTTCCCGCTGGCGCTGGGGGCGGGGGCGGCGGGAGGGGGGCCGGGAGCAGCAGGGGAGCCACCGGCGGGCGAGCCGCACCTGCTGCGGCTGGCGCTGCCGCTGCTGCAGCGCCACGGCCGCGGGCCGTGGGGCAGCTACGCGCCGGGCGGCTGGGGCCACGCGGAGCTGCTGGCGGGCTGCGTGGCGGCGGCGGCGCAGCTGCGGGAGGTGCGGCAGCAGCAGCAGGGGGGGCAGGGTCAGGGGGCGCAGCACGTCGTGCAGCAGCACCCGCAGCAGGTGGTGCAAGCCCTGCTTCAGCAGCAGGAGCTGCAGCAGCAGCAGCAGGCCAGGCAGGGCCTGGGGCTTTCTGGTGCCAAGGTGGCGCAGGTCGGGCCCGGGGCAGAGCTGGGCGATGGCGGCGACGGTGCAGCGGCGTTCGTAGACTGCTGGAGCGGCGCCGCGGACGGCCCGCCAGCCCCGTGGTGGTCGGACGCGGCAGCCACCTGCAGCTCCTCTTCCGCCTCCGCGTCATCCTCCCACTCCACGTCCCCCTCACATTCCACCTCGCCGACACGGGCTGCGTCCCCGCCGAGCTCCACGGACAGTGGCGGGAAGGAGGGGCCCGCGGCGGGCAGGCTGCTGGCGACGGACCAGGGGGCGGCAGGCGGGGCCCCCAAGGGGCTGCCCGCGCTGCCGCAGCCCGCCAGCCCCAGCCCCTCCCGCGCCGCCGCCGCCGCCCCGCACCGCATCCCGACGGCCCGGGAGCGGCGGGATCACGCGGAGCGGCTGGAGCGGTTACGGGAGAGGGAGCGGGAGCGGGACCGCGTGCTGCGGGCGGCGTTCGCAACGGGGGAGGAGCCGGGTCAAGGGGCGGGGGAGGCGGGCGGCGCGGGGGCGGGCGGCGGTGGTGTTGGCGTTGGGCTGGCGCTGGTCGACGAGGCGGCGGTGCTGCGGGGCTTCCTGGAGGCGGGGCTGGACCCCAACCGCCCGCTGAGCCCGGGTGAGGGGGCAGGCAGGGGGGCAAGGAAGCCACCAGGGTCATCAGGCTGTGGTGCGGCAGACTGGTGATCACTGATCCGCCGTGGAAGGTCGTGCGGCTTGGCATCCGCTGCGTTTAGGTTACAAAGGACGGCTAGCGCGCGTCGGTTTTCAGCTCAGCTCGCTGGCTTGAGTGGCCCCGTGCCTGCCCCTCCTTGGAACTTATCGGTCTGATAGTCCTTTGTGCCGCTCCTCCCTCGCCATCCCTCCCCCGCAGACGGCCTGCTGCCGCTTCAGCGCTTCCTGGACCGCCCCGACCTGCTGGCGGTGTTGCTGGCGGCGGGCATGGACCCGCGGGCGGTGCCGCAGCCGCCGCAGGGGGCAGGCGGGGCGGGGGCCGGACAGGGCGGGCCGCTGGGGCTGGGCCTGGGCCCGGGCCTGGGCCTGAGCGCGGTGCACTCGTACGCGCTGCTAGGCAGGTACCAGCAGGCGGCCGAGGTGCCAGTGGCGGGTGAGCAGGGGGGAGGAGGAAGGTGGGGAGGATGAAGCAAGCAGCTGGGAGACTGCGTTCTTAGTGAGTCCAGCAACAACTCTTTGCCCCGTGCATGGCGGGTGATCGTCGCGTGCGGCCATTGTTGCACGCTCCTCTTCGCCCACCATCGGCATTCCTTCTTCTACGCCCATACCCGCTCCCCCGCTGCCCCCTCGCCCCGCAGCTTGCTCCGTGCTGCTGTCCGCCGACCCGGGCCTGGTCCGGCTGCGCTGCTGCGGGCTGACCCCGCTGGCGCTGGCGCTGGGGCACGTCAACCTGGGCGTGGCGGAGCTGCTGGCGGCCAGGGGAGGGGACAGGCAGGAGCAGGTGGGGCGTGCTGGTGTTGTCAGTAGTCATTGCAGTGGAGATGGAAGACTTGCGAGCTGTACGTGTGTCCGCTGCGGAGGGAGGGGCTGCGCTGTGGGCAGTCCACGCAGTCGCCAAAACGCTTGCTGTGCGGTAAGGAATGCAGCAAATGTTGGGCGCGGTGGTGCGGCAAGGCAGTGTTGCGGTGAGGCAGGGCGGCCGGCCACACCCGGCTTGGCCCCAGGGAGTGTCTCAACCACTTGGCGCCCTAGCCCCTTTGTGCCCTGCCCCTCCCCCTGCCCCCGCAGGAGGCGGTGGAGCGCCTGCGCCGCGCCATGCTGTCGTGGGGCGCCGAGGGGGCAGCCGGGGAGCCCTACTGCCCCCCGCCCCTGCCCCCCGCCGACTGGGCCCCGCTGCCCGACACAGACCCGGTGGAAGGCAATGCATGCGGCCCGCCCGGCCCCGGCTGGGACGACTCCCGCTGCGGGCTGTGGGACCCCTCATCGCCCGCCGCCGCCGCCGCCGCCGTGTCCTCCGCCGCCGCCTGCTGCCCCGTGTGCGTGCCCGGGCAGGACGGCGAGGTGGCTGCGGCGTACCGGCTGCTGGGGCTGGCGCTGCAGCGGCCGGAGCTGTGGGAGGGGGACATGGGGCCGCTGCTGAGGCAGGTGCCGGCCATGGACGTGCGGCAGGTGCGCGGGGGTGGTGATGGTGGTGCTGAGGGAGGTGATGGTGGTGCTGAAGGAGAGGGGAGGTCTTACGCCTGGGGCGGCCAGGGAGCGCATGGCTGTCATTGCTACTTCAGGCAGGCAGGCAAGCGCGCACTTCACCCACCGGTTTCCTTTCGCTTCAACATCCACCACATATACGTGTAGCCGCACAGCACCTGAACATGGCTTCCGGGCCCACCCTCACCCGCCGCCTACACTGCCCCCCAGCTGTTCACGCTGCTCGAGGTGCTCAACTCGCCCAACCTGTTCAACGTGGCGGCCTTCCTGGAGCACTGCAGGACGTTCGCGCAGAGGGGTGGGTAGGGGGCGGGGTTGCGGGCAGGGTAGGGTGAGGGACCGAGGGGATGCCACTACCGGGGCCCACATGGGACGTTTCGTGCCTAGGTAGCCATGACTGGATCTTCTGGAACTCCAGCCCCAACAAGCACAAACTCTACGCCTCCCCTCCCCATCCCCTCCTCCCCAGTGATCCTGGGCGTGCTGCAGCTGGGCAACAGCCCCGAGGCCGGCCGCCGCATGGCCGCCGCCGTGCCTCCGGCCGCCGTGGCCACGGCGCTGTCCTTCCTGCGCGCGCACCCCGGCTGCCCGTGGCTGCAGGCTGCCGCCAAGTACTTCCCTCCGCTGGTGGACGCAGTGGTGGCGGGGGAGGACACGCGGGGGCTGCTGCTGGTGGCGCCGAGGAGGCTGCTGGAGAGGGTGAGGCGGGGGCGGGGGGCTGGGGGGCCGATGGGGCTGGGGGGCCGATGGGGTGCTTGACGGGGTAGCGAGGAGGAGTTTTGCCTGAAGGGATGGACGTGGAGGGCGCGGGAGGACGGGGTGAAGCCAAGTGATATGTTTTTGTCGCTCCTTTTGTCGCTGTAGCGGAGGTCTTGTCCGGAGGTGTAGTATGCTCACGCCACTTGGCGCATACGTTGACTTTGTGTCGTTTGCCCCGGCCCCTCCCGTCAGGCCGCCGAGGTGCGCGCCCTGCCTCCCGACCTGCAGCAGGCGGCGGCGGAGTGCGCCCGCGCCGCCATGCTGCTGGAGAACGGATTCCACAGCCCGCAGCACGCGCAGCACGCGCAGGGGCAGCAGGGGCAGCAGGAGCAGCAGGACGGCAGCGGGAACGCCGGAAGCAGCGGTGGCTCCGGGGAAGGGGGAGGGTCTGGAGAGGGATCGGTGGAGGCTGAGGAGTCGTGGGTGCCACGCGGGCCGCCGCTGGACGACCTAGAAGGCCCGCTCAGGTAATCAACGGATTTACCAGTGAAATGTATGCGTATGTGGGGTGGGTGTGATACAGCGCTGGGCAGTGCAGCCGTCGTGTGCACTGCAACGGTCAGATGCCCCCTAGCGTACCTCTGTTGGCAGTGGCCGCGCACCGCACAACCCCTGGCTGTAGCAATGGCGGCAGTTGAAGTACGGGCCACAGCGGATTTGCTGTCTGAGCGCTGAGGCAGAGCCAGGTCCTCTAGGGTCCCCTCCCCAACAGCCGCTACCACACAGGGCTATGGCCGTTGGCCCTCCACTCCATGCCGCTGGCCTCCCCCTGCGACCTCCCCAGGCTCTACGCGCGCGAGGGCTACCAACAGCTGCTGCTGCGGCTGCTGCTGGAACTGCCCGCGGCGGGGAGGCAGGTGCGGCGGGATAGGGTGGGAGGCCGTGGGGAGGGGGCAGGGGCCCCTGGGGCACGTTTCCCTGTGGTCGACCACGGCTATCGGTCAACTACTGCCGTAGCACGTCACACCTGCTCGCACTGTCAAGTACAACCAAGGGCGTCCCCGGAGTCCAACCTTGGTGCTAGCCATGGGGGCATAACGGCCAGAAGGGGTCCACGGATCCATGAAGGCAAGGGAGTTGGGGCAAGGGGTCCGCGGCGGGAAGGCATGTGCGGCGGGGCCGGGCGGGATGCCGGGAACAAGGGTCCCGGAGCACCCTCCCCTGCCCAGTCGCAGCGAACGGCTAGCGCCGTGGAACCCTTACCTGCTTGCGCTCCTAGGCTGTCGTTGGGCTTCCGAACCATTTTCCACTCAGGTGCTCGGACGCTGTGCCTTGACGTGGCACTGAACAGCACTTCTTTCGCTCCACGCCCCCCCCCCAGGTGTGGCACGACCTGCACGTGATGGCCTACCTGCCCGAGGTGTGCGCCACCGTGGTGCTGGCGCTGTGCAGCAGTCGGCGGCTGGCGGCCCTGGTGGCGGCGGCGGTGGACACCGTGGAGGCGGCGCTGGTGGCAGGGGAGGGCCTACCGCACGGGCAGGGGGACGCCACCGGTCAGGGGCCGCATGGGGTCGAGACCGAGGGCGACTACCCCGCTGCCGTGCGGTCGGTGGTGTCCCACCTGGCGGCGCACCTGTACGGCCCGCACGCCCACACGCAATACACGGAGCTGGAGCTGGAGGGCTGCACCCCGGGGCTTCAGGGGCAACAGGGACAGCAGGGACAGGAAGAGCAGGGGCATCAACAGGGGCAGGAGCAACCTGCCGCGGCGTGCCCCGGCTCCTCCAGCCCTCTGGCGCCCGCCTCGTCCTCCCCGCCCTCGGACCACAGCAGCAGCAGCAGCCAGGACGGCAGCAGCAGCGAGGGGGAGGGGGCACACAGCTGTTCCGCCAGCGACAGCGGCGCAGGAGGAGGGGGAGGAGGAGGCAGCCGCCATGCCTCGTGCGGCAGCCTGGCGGACGTGGCGGCGGAGGCGGAGGCGGGGGCAGCAGCTGGGACAGGGGAGACCCAGGACGGGCCGCACGCCACCGGGGTTGCGAGCACGCCGGATGGGCCAGCAGGCTCCTGCCCGGCAGCCCCAGAAGACGCCGCCTGCCCCTACCCCCCCGCGCTGGCTGCCCTGGAGCGCGCCGTTGCCTCCCACGCCGACCTGCTGACGGCGCTGTACTGCCTCATGGCCACCTCCTCCCTGGCCGCACACCTCATGTGCCCGCCCATGGGCCTGGCCATGGCCTCGCCCGCCTTCCGCGCCGCCATGACCGCCGTACAGCTCAGCGACGAGGACGTACGGCGGCTGGCTGCGGGCCTGGAGGGTGAGGACGGGGCCGCCGGGCAGGGCCAGGAGCCGCAGGGTACCGGCGGCCCTGTTGCTCTGCCGCCGCCGGGCGCTGCCGCCGCCGCCGCCACGGCCGCCGCGGTGCTGTCGTGCTACCCTGCTGCTGTGTCCCGCGGCCTGAGCCTGGACGCGGTGTACGCGCAGCTGCTGGGGCTGGGCATGGGCGCGGGCATGGCGGGGCCGGCAGGGCAGGGGCAGGCGCAGGCGGGGCAAGGGGGCCAGGGCTGCGGCGCTGAGCACAGGGAGCTGGTGGACAGCCGGAGGGAGTTCCTAAAGCAGGTGGGGGGGAGGCGGTGAGTCATACTGCTTTTTGGGGCCTTCCTTGTTCCTCGACAACCCGGGTTTAGGCGCGGGGCCAGGGCAGCCACGCGAAGAGGAGGAAGCACGCGTCATGTGACTCCTTGTCGTCTTGCTCATGCCAGCGGCATCCATGCGGAAACGGCCAAGGACAGAACAGTGTCTCATTCCCTACGGCCCGCTCAACAGCCGCCTCCACCGGGCCCCTCCTGTTCCCATCCTCTTTGCCCAGGTGCTGGCCATGGACGCCACGTGGCGCGCCCTGCGCGGCGGCACCACACCCGACCGCCTGCCGCCCGCCGTGGCGGCTGCAGTGGCGGAGGCGGTGCGGGGCAGCGGCTATGGGAGTGACGGCGGCAGCGGCGGGGCCACCCCTAGCGACTTCGCCGCACCAAACACGCGGCCACAGCAACAGCAGCAGCAGGAGCAGGAACAGGGGCAGCAGCCTGAGGACGGAACCAAGGAGGAGGAAGCGCCGTCCTGCCTGGGCTGGTGGCTGCGGCCCCCGGCGGAGGGCTGCTCCCCAACCGGTGAGGGCTCCCCTGCTGCCCCCGCCGCCCCCGTGGCGCCCCGCGACGGCCTGCGCACGCGGCAGCTGGTGGGCGCCGCCCGCCGCGCGCTGCTGTCGCACCCCGTGCTGTGGCCGGCGCTGCAGAGGGCGGCGGCGCTGCCGGCGGCGCCCAGCGCCATGGGGCCGGGGGGCCGGGCGGCGCGGTGGCGGGTGGTGTGGGACGACGACAACACGCCCATCTACGTGAGCGGGGCTGGCGGGGTGGGCAGGGGTTTAGCGGTGGGGCAGGGAATAATGAGCAGACAGGCTGCACTGCCATCACCAACTTGCTCGGTAAGCTTGAACGCTGCAGCTCTGCGTTAAGAACGTGGCACACCCTGAGTGGAACGTTTTCGTCCTCCACGAAGGAAACCCCACCTCGACGCCACCTTCGCCCCAGCTTGTCAAGATGTGACAGCATCGCCCTCACTGACCGACAAACACGCGGTATTACGCTGCACCCGCTGCACCCCACCCTGTGCCCCCAGGTGCTGATGACGCTGGCCTCACGGCGCGCCGTGGAGGTGGCGCGTGGCATGGCGCAGGCGTAGTGCAGGGGGCAGGGACTGGGGGTAAAGGGGGAGGGGGCATGTGAGCACAAAGCCGGGCAAGACAGTCCAATGGCAGGAGGAGGAGGATCGCTGCGTGCAGAAGCCTGCCGTGGGGTGAACGGCGACGGCTGCTAACCGCTGTGGTGCTTGCTCGTTTCGTAGATTTTGTGAGTACATCCACGGGCAAAGATTATGGCGGACAGGCCTAGTGGCAGAGCTCATGAGGCCGAAGGAAGAAGGTTACTTGGATTTCGGCGCGTGTCCGTGCAAAACCCACTTGCAGTTGCATTTGCGCTTGCGGCGTTGCCTCTGATGCACCGCAGGGTCATCATGGGCTGCCTTGTCTTGTAGATTGACATCGACGCGACTATGCAGCCATGGTACGGGGCTGCAGGGAGTTTGATAGCAGGAGTACGACTGCGATGGGGCTGTTGTGTGTGGAGTTTAGAGTAGCGTTGCGGAGTGCATTGTGTCGGTGGGCTAAGCCTGGTACTTTTCGGCTTTTCGTTGGGGTGTGGGGTATCCGGCTCGGGACAACGAATGTGCCTGCGCGCGCTCCACGCACCAACGGAAGCGGCGGCACGGGCAGTCGCGGCCAGGGTCGTGACCAGGGGAGGTAGGAGGTAGGAGGAGTAGCTGATGCACTGCTTTAGATTTTTTGCGAAGGAGCAAGCTTTGCAGGATGCAGTATGCCTGCGTGCGTGCAGGCCAGGTATGCACAACGCTGATGGTATGGTGCCGTAGTTTGAAGCCGGTGTGGCATCGGCCAAATCTTTCCGCAACGGCAAAAGCCGCCGGAGTGCGTGTGTTAACCGACAGTCGACCTGCCCGTATCCTTCAAACCGGTATTCGCTTTGCCGTGCACAGGGTGCAAGGCTCCTATCTTCCTGGGGAAAACCTCATATTTTTCGTCTAGGGCAACTTTGACCGCCTTGACCAGGCCCTTAATCAGTTCATCTGGTGGTGTAAGTGTGTGCAACGTGCTGCTCTCACTGTGCTGCACCTGCTGGTGCATCTCCCGTCCCAAAATACCCTTCCCATCGTAAGATGACCCCAGCCACCTACGGATGTTTTTCGAAAAAATGAAATAAGATAGGAGCCTTGACAGGGTGTAGCCACAGCAATGGTCCGAGCTGGTCCGAGCACACGCGGTATGTTATGGCACCCACTTGACATCTATGCAGATTTCCGAAGACGTCAACCTATGCTCTGGCCACTGCCGCTCAGTTGCCAAGCATAGCGGCTGTGCCAGCGTTAGCAGCCACGCCTAGTTATGAAAACAAAGTTCTCGTGCGCAATATCTTCTGACAGTTGGACGCGTACGACTGATATTGTGGCGATATTTTGCACGACAATGCACGGTACGACGCGGGCTCTTTCTGTGGTGTGGCGCATTGGAAACTTGCTGCACATGGCCTATCCCTAGCTTATATATGTATGCTAATGTTCCATGAGCTTGGCGGGCAAGGGCCGCGCTTACACGTGGTCGCAACCGCCACCCACCCACCCAACACCCCCTAGCCGCGCCGAGCGGCGGGGCGGCCCCCAGCCAAAGGCCAAAGCCGGCAAACAGGCGCGCACAGTGCTCAGGACACCCGGGCGCACACGCTGGGCCGGCTTGGCAAGGGTTTCCGGCTTGGGCAGTGGCCCCAAGCTGCATCAGTCTGCTGCTGTTGCCCCCACCAGCCCCACCACCACCCCCGCCCCACCGTTCCCAATATCCACTCCACGCCGACCCCCAACGCGGGCAAGAAAGCATTTGAACTGCTCAAGGTATCCCATGTAAAAATATAGAGGTGTTGGTTGCAGGTTTTTGGGTTGGGCAGCGCACCAAAAGGCACAGTTAGTGGGGCTGAGGAGGCCCCACACGCGTCACGGCACGCTCTTCATTGAGTGCAATGCAACGCAGCGCCGATCTGGAGGTCGTGGTCTGTCCGACACATGTAAGCATATAACATATGATCCCTGTTACGAGTTGGGCTACCATGCATGCGCAGTGCAGTGCGGTCTTGACCTTGGGGCCCAGTACGATTGAATGAAGTGCACTTGGGTGCCGTTGGATAATCATAAACGAAATTATCTATTGTTCCTTATATTGTTAGAGGCTCTGGAAGACATACGACCGCCTGGACAGTAGTCGCGACCTAGCCCGGCCCCTATTGACAGGGGTCAACACGGCGTTACTGTCACAGCGTTACTGTCACGGCGGCTACATGTCAGCTCTACTGCGTCCTATACAGCGTCCAACATCTTCCTAGGCGTGAAACGCTTTGTAGTCTTTCGGTGTCCCACGGGACCTCGGCGACGGGCATGTCAAGCCAGCCAACTCGCCGACCGCAACAGCGCGAGATACGGGCAAGCGTCTGGCAATGACAGCAAGCTTTCCGATGCTGGAGCAACGCGGCTGCCAACAACCCTACTGGACGTCCTGGCGGAGCTGGATATGAGTGCTTGTCGCGTTCTCGTTGGCCATCTGCAGTCGACGGCTTCATGCAGCGATGCTCGGGAGACGTGCAAGGCGCTCCGGGATACAGTGGACACGGGTATTTCCGCCGTGGTCCTTGTTCTGGGCGTCGAGGATGGCTTCCCCGTTATTGACGGGTTCCAGGGTGCAACTCAGCCCCCTTTGCTGAGGTGGCCCAGCTGCACAAAGTTGCGGCTCCTCCTGGGCAGCCTGACTGAGGACGAGATCGACAGCGGCAGTAAGCAGGCGGCAGCAGCGGGTGGCAATGGCTGCGGGCACGGGAAGGAAGGGAGGTCTGAGGATGGGTTGGCGGGCAGGCAGGGCAGCGGGAACGGACAGGGACGGGCAGATGTGCTACATCCGGGCCGGGATGAGCTGCCGAAAGGGCGCATCAGCTTGTTAGATCCGACGCAGTACGCAACACAGCTGGCTGTGTTTCCTTTCCAGGGGATACCCCTTGTCCGGCGGGAGCAGATCACAGATGTGGAGTTCACCTTGTGTGGCTGGGAGGAGGTGCCGCCCGGCAACCTGTCGCACGTGCTGCAGGCCCTGGGCCAGCAGCTGCCCCGCCTGCAGCGCCTGGACCTGAGCGAGGCGCGCCGGTGGGGCTGGAAGGTGCAGCCGGGGGAGTGCGACCAGGAGGTGGCCGCCGTGCTGGCCGCCGCCTTCCCGCACCTGCAGGCGGTGGCCCTGGACATGGAGGGGACGCAGCTGGGCAAGCTGGGAGCCCAGCTTGGGAGCCGCCTCACCAAGTTGCAGCTAAACGGTTCGAGTTGGAAGGTACAACCTACCCTGGCCGCCACACTTCCGCAGTTCAGCGCTCTCACGGAGCTGGTGCTGGAGCGCTTCACGTTCAAGAAGCCGTCCGGCGTGGCCAAGCCCCTCTCCGAGTGGGACTTCGTCAAGTTCCTGAGCGCCCTGCCGCCATCGCTGAAGACGCTGCACATGGAGGGCATGGAGTTGGACACCAGTCAAGGGGTGGTTGGCAAATGGTACGGTGCTGACATGCGCCTGGAGCTTGGCCTGCGGCGCAGGGCTGTCCGGGTGGTGCGCGTGGGCTGGATGGTCACCCCCTCGGAGCTGGTGGGGCTGCACGGGCTGCTGACCAGCACGACGCTGGCCAAGGGGGAGCAGCGCTTGCGGGAGCTGCAGCTGGGCGGCCTGCGCCTGGCCTCCAGGCCGCTGCGGCATGCAGTGGACGGCATGTTCAAGCGCTACCGCCTGGGGCGGCTGCAGCTTGACTACGAGATGCGTGCGGAGGACATGGCGGCGCAGGTGCAGCAGTACAGTCCGGAGGAGGTGGCGTACGAGGGGTGTGTGGTGCGGCTGCGGGGCAGGGGGCCCCCGCCTAGCTACGAGCGGCCCATGCCGCAGTGGCCGCTGGCGTTGGGGGGTAGCTGGGCAGAGGCGGAGCGCACGCGCCTCAGCGTCCAAGCGCGCTCTGCGCCGGACGTGGGCGTGGCGGCAGCCTTGGCGGGGCGGCGGTTGCAGCTGGAGAAGGCGAGCGCTGGGGAGGCGGTGGCGGTGGCGATGGAGGCTCTGCGGAGAAGTGTGCGGGACGCAGCCAGGCAGGGGCGCAAGGGGCGGAAGGCGGGGGACGGCGGGTGCGTGGGAGGGCTGCAGCTCACCACTACACAGGACAGCAGTTGCGACCTGCTGCTGCTGGTGGGGCCCTCCCTTCGCATGCTGGGGCGGGGTATTGTCCTGACGGCGTGGCTCAAGGAGCTGGGCGAGCAGGCTACTGCGGCATGGTGGAAGCGCCGCTTCCAGGTCGCGCAGGAACCGCTGATACGGCAGTATGTGCGGCTTACGGTCCCCCACAAGAAGTTTGCCGCAGCGCCGGGGGTGCAGTTGGGGCCCCACAAGGGAGTGGGCGCTGGAGCGGGGGCGAGCACGAGTGCAGCAGGGGGTGCGGCAGGGGCGGACGTGGCCGTGCTGCTCCAGTGCAACTTGTACGGCGGCCGGGAATGTGTGGAGAGCGTGCTTGCGACAGAATGCGCTTGCGCGCCGTGCCCGCGGGGCAGCATGCTGCAGGGGATGCACGGCATGCAGATTCTGCGCCTGGAGGGAAGACGCATCACCGACGCGCTGCATGATGGCTTCTTGTCGCCGGTGAGTGCGCTGTGGCAGCCATGGGCTCGGATAGCTTGACTGCATATACAGCTTTGCGTATGGCTGCCTGTTGGGTGGGGTAACGGTCTAGCGGAAGACGGCACGAGCCGTGCAGCACGAGTGCTGTCCCCAAGTTATGCTGCGTGTGCATCCCGTCGTCCTCCGGTCTCCCGGGTCTGGCATTGATGAACATCCATGTCCGAGCCCGATGTTGCTCTGCTGCAGCACCCCACGGGGCGACCTGGCATTCTCTGTCCGCGTGCAACTTTCCACTGCGTCCACTGCGCCTCGTATCATCCTGATCATCCACTATGCCCCTACCTGGAACGCACGACGGTGCCGTACGACGCAACCCCCCTGTCTGACATGCCAGGTGCTCCAGGCGCTGTGGGACGGCTCGGCGGGCGGCAAGCTGGGCAAGCAGCAGCGGCTGGAGAAGCTGTGCGCGCTGTGGGGCGCTGTGGCGTGGGTCGGCAGGGGCGAGAAGGTGCCGGCTTATGATGACCCAGAGGAAAGTGAAAGCGCAAACGAGCTGGCAGACAAGCTGTTAAGGAAGATAGGACACATGTTGTAGATGGGGACTCGTAAGGGCGACGGAGGTTTGCGGTTCTGCACGTGGGCACGGCTCAGCGGTTTTGTCATTCTAGTGTAAAAAGGCGGTTGCTGGGTCGGGGAAGGCAGGCGCTGCTGTGGTGTCTGGGCTCTGGGGTAGTAGTCAGCCTGTGAAAACCGTCGTGCCAGCAGGCCTGAGCCCCAGACGGCTAAAGCTGCTGCTCTGCAATGGCGTACATACGCTTAACCTATGCTATAATATAACCGGTGCACAGCAGGTGCAAAACCCAGCAGCACTGGAGCGGGTAGCTGGGCTGCATTCTTGGCAAGGAGTGGGTACTGGGTACGGCTTGACCACAGGAGCCTACATGGCGGATTGGCGGCTGAGCTTATTGTAAGCTGCTGATGGGGTAACAGTTGGGGGTTGGCGTTACCAGGCATGACTGCATTGTGCGTCAACGTGGAATGTGCCGTACCCGTAGTGGTGCGTACGGCGGTGCCCGTTAATTTGGAGCATCGATAGTCCTCACGCCGTGGTGTCCGGCTGTGGCAGCGTACCAGTACTTGGTGACATGTGCTATTGGGCTGGTGTACAAACCAGGGTACAAACATATCGATGTCGGCTTTGGACAACTTGGGAATCTGAAGCCGCCTAGACAAAGGGGCGTACGGTATAAGTTTGTCCCACTCTTCGTAAAAGTGCTCCCAGTGCCCTGCCGTGGCGGCCTGGGAGCGGCGGCATGACGTGGTGCCAAGTTGTGCCAATGCACAAGGCCGCCT
>VFQN01002348.1_pt1 | contig 29445 bp, 25 predicted proteins | sample 3512371 | NCBI WGS metagenome assembly VFQN01 (sample SAMN10412370, study PRJNA504923) | tailings metagenome | isolation source: Replicate 2 from Balatoc abandoned mine | place: Philippines: Itogon, Benguet | collected 2017-08-28 | reverse complement strand
AGCTGGAGTGGCTGTCGCCGATGCTGGCGCTGTTCGTCGACACGCCGCTGTTCCGGCTGCAGGCCGGGCCCTATGCGACGCGCGACGAGGCCCGCGACGGCGCCGAGCGCATCCGCGAGGCGCTGCAGCTGGTGCCGGTCATCGTCGAGAGACGCTGACGAGGCTCACTTCCGTGACGAGAAGTGCTCGTCGTAGCGGTGCACGAAGTCCTTGTTGGCGACCGGAAGGTGGCAGGCGCGGCAGGTGGCCGGATCCTCCGGGCCCTTGCTGCGGCCGTCGGCCAGGTAGCTCGCATAGACCCAGTTGCCGTTGCGCAGGCCCTCCGGCACCGACTGTCCCCAGCCGGCGCCCTTGCCCATCACGAACACGCGCAGCAGATCGGCCTTGATCAGCTTGCCGTCGGGTCCGGCGGCCAGCTTGCCGTCGGTGGTTTCCATCGCGGCGTAGTTCTCCATCACGAACACGGTGCCGTTGGCGAAGCCGCCGGCGGCGGTGGCCTGCGCGGCGGCCGGGTTCATGTAGATCTCGCGCACCTGCTTGGCGTCGGGGCGCTGCACGGCGGAGAGGAACTTCGGCCAGCTCTTGTAGCCGGCGGGCACGGCGAGTTCACCGTCCTTCGGTGCGCCGGGGGCCAGCGCGCAGCCGGCCAGCAGCGTGGCCAGCAGCATCGGAACGATCAGGGGTCGGGCCATCGTCGGTCTCCTTGCGGGGTGGTCCGGTTGACGGAAGTCAACCGTAGTCCACAGTCTCGACGTAGCGCGGGTCTTCGTGCAACCCCCAGTAGGCCGCCTGCAGTTCGCGCGTGACCGGGCCGAACTCGCCGGCGGGCCGCCCGCCCACGGCCACGCCGTCGACACGGCCGATGCCGATCACGCCACCGCCGGTGCTGCTGAGGAACACCTCGCCGGCGCGGCGCAGGTCGGCTGCCGGCAGCGGGCCCTCGCGCACGGCGATGCCGCGCCCGCGCGCCAGTTCGATCACGGTGCGCCGCGAGATGCCCTCGAGCACACCCGCCGCCGGCGTGCGCAATTCGCCGTCGACCGAGGCGAAGACGTTGAAGCCCGGTCCCTCGGTGACGTTGCCGGCGGCGTCGACGAGCACGGCGGCCTCGGCGCCGTGGTCGTAGGCCTGGAACAGCGCGCTCACCATGTCCAGCCAGTGGTAGTTCTTCACCCGCGGGTCGACGCTGGCCGGCGCGATGCGCTGCACGTCGCTGATGAACAGGTCGATGCCGCGCGCCTGCCTGGCCGGATCGGCGATCCACACGAACGGGATGGCGAAGGCCATGAAGCGGTTGGTGCACGTGCGCGGGTCGCGCGAGCCCGGCGCAGGCTGTCCGCGCGTGCACAGCACTTCCACGTAGGCGTCGCGCAGGCCGCTGCGGCGCACGCATTCGTGCATCACCGCGCGCACCTCGTCGCGCGTCTTGCCGGGGTCCAGTCGCAGCCGGTCCATGCTGGCGAAGAAGCGGTCGATGTGGTCGGAGAGGCGGAAGAACTTGCCCTGCCAGACATGCGCCACGTCGTAGGTGGCGTCGCTGTGCAGGAAGCCCCAGTCGAAGATGGAGATCTTGGCGTCCTCGGGGGCCACGTACTGTCCGTCGACGAATGCACATCCGGGCATCGCTGGCTCCGCGCATGAAGAGGGCGCACAGTATGCTCCGAGGCACCCATGACGACGTCTGCCAGCGCACCGCGCCAGGTGCTGCTCTTCTCCGGCCACCTGATCGATGCGCCGTCGCGGCCCGAGCCGCGCTTTCCGATGGCCAAGGCGCCGGCGGCCGCGCGCCGCATCGCCGACCTGCTCGAGCGGCTCGGCGCCGGCCCCGCCGACCTGGCCTTCACCCAGGGCGCGGCCGGCGGCGACCTGCTCTTCGCCGAGGCCTGCCTGGCGCGCGGCGTGCCGGTGCGGCTGCTGCTGCCGCTGCCCGAGCCGCAGTTCATCGAGCGCTCCATCCTCAGCTGTGACCACGGGCCGGACTGGCGCGATCGATACCTCGCGCTGCGTGCGCGGCTGGCCGAACCGCCGCACGTGGCGAGCGAAGAACTCGGCCCGCTGCCGCCGGGCGAGGACCCCTGGGAGCGCGGCAACCGCTGGCTGCTCGACAGCGCGATGGGCTACGGCGCGCAGCGGCTGCGTTTCATCACGCTGTGGGACGGCGGCGGCGCCGACGGACCGGGCGGCACGAAGCACATGGTCGACGAAGTGCGCCGCGCGCATGGCCAGGTGCTGCGCATCGACACCCATGAACTCTGAGCGCTGCGTCGCCGCGTAGGGGTTGACCCGGCGCGGTCATCGGTGCTGTCATCGGCTCCCGCCGAAGGAGCAGCCATGGCCACCAGCAACTCGAAGAACCCCGCAACGGGCACGCTGCCGCTGCGCGCGGTGGAGGAGGGCAGCGCCCAGCCGCTGGCCACCTCGGGGCAGGACGTGGTGCTGCGCTCGGCCCGCCGCGTGCGCGTCGGCGGCGCCTCGCGTGATGCCGCCGGTGCCGCCGCGCTCGTGGACGTGCGGCCCGACGACGCCGTCTGCGTCGAGTACGAGAACGGCATCAGGCTGTGGATGCGCGCCGACGACCTGCTGCGCGAGCGCGGCCGTCCGGCCGCCACGCGCGGCAACGAAGCGCCGGCCTGGGAGATCGACACCGCGCCGCGCATCAGCAGCGTGCGCGGCGAGGCCGGCGTCGACCGCGGCATCGTCGGCCTGGGCATCAAGGTGCTGGAGTTCTTCGGCGTCGACGTGGCCGCCAAGTCGGCGCGGGTCATCGGCGACAAGTTCGAACTCAAGCAGCTCAAGCTGCCGGAAGGCGCGACCCCCGGCCTGTTCCGCGTCTCGCTCGGCGCCGAGCCGGCGCCGACGCGCATCGCCGACGGCGCCGGCCCGAAGACGGTGGCCGCCGGCGCGCCGGTGCTGGTGTTCCTGCACGGCACGATGTCGAGCCTGCAGGGCAGCTTCGCGCAGCTCTGGTCGGCCGGCAACGACGAAGGCGCACAGGCCGCGGCGACGCTGCGCGCCGCGATGCAGCGGCGCTACGGCCGCGAGGTCTACGCCTTCGAGCACCGCACGCTGACCCACAGCCCGATCCGCAACGCGCTGGAACTGGCCCGCGAGCTGCCGGTGGGGGCGCAGCTGCACCTGGTGTCGCACTCGCGCGGCGGGCTGGTCGGCGAGCTGATGTGCCTGGGCGGGCGCAACAAGGCCGACGACGCGCTGCGCGGCGAGCTGCTCGGCACGCTCTTCGCCGCCGACCGCACCGTGGCCGAGCAGCTCGGCCTCGGCGAACTCGACGGCGAGGACGCCAAGGCGCGCGACGCCGCCTACGCCGAAGACCGCAAGCTGCTGGCCGAGCTGGTGAAGACGCTCGACGAGCGGCGCATCCAGGTGCAGCGCTTCGTGCGCGTGGCCTGCCCGGCACGCGGCACCACACTGGCCTCGGGCCGGCTCGACCGCTGGCTGTCGGTGATTAACTTCCTCACCGGCGACGGGCTGATCGGCGGCACCGCCGACTTCCTGCTCGCGGTGATCAAGCAGCGCACCGACCCGCGGACCCTGCCCGGCATCGAGGCGATGATGCCCGGCTCGGCGCTGACGCGGCTGCTGCACCTGCCGCAGCTCACCACCACCGCCGACCTCAGCGTGATCTGCGGCGACGTGCAGGGCAAGGGCCTGTTCGGCCAGCTGAAGATCCTGGCGCTCGACTGGTTCTACGGCAGCGACCACGACCTGGTGGTCAACACCGGCTCGATGCTCGGCGGCATCGCGCGCGCCGGCGGCGCGGCGCGCTTTCGCCGTGACGAGGGCGAGCAGGTCAACCACTTCCGCTACTTCAGCAACCGCAAGTCGATCGACTGGCTGGCCGATGCGCTGGCCCGCGAGGACGGCAGCGACGCCGGCTTCACCGCGCTGGCCGAGGCGCCGCACGAGGAGCCGCGCTGGCGTTCGGCGGTGCGCGCCAGCCGCTCGGTCACCACGCCGCGGCCGATCGTGGTGCTGGTGCCGGGCACCATGGGCAGTGCGCTGTCGGCGCGCGATCGCGCCGTCTGGCTGGAGTACTTCGCACTGCTCAAGGGCGGCCTCGGCGACATCGCCATCGACCAGGCCGACGTGCGGCCCACCGACCTGCTCGACGACTTCTACGGCCCGCTGATCGAGCACCTCACGCGCACCCACCGCGTCGAGATCCACCCCTACGACTGGCGGCGCTCGGTGCGCGAGGCGGCGCAGCAGCTCGCGCAGCGGCTGGAAGGCCTGCTGCCCGAGGCCGAGCGCACGCGCCAGCCGGTGCACATCGTCGCCCACTCGATGGGTGGCCTGGTGTCGCGCGCGATGATCGCCGACGGCGGCGCCGGCGCACAGGCCTGGCGGCGCATGAGCGCGCTGCCGGGCAGCCGGCTGCTGATGCTGGGCACGCCCAACCTCGGCTCGCACGAGGCGGTGCGCTGGCTCACCGGCACCAACCCGACGCAGGCCAAGCTCGCGCTGCTCGACTTCACGCGCGGCACGAACGGCGTGATCGACATCGTGCGCCGCTTCCCCGGCCTGGCCGAACTGCTGCCCTTCGACGAGGAGCGCAGCCCCTGGGGCCAGCTGTCGACCTGGAAGCAGCTCAAGGCCGAACTCGGCGCCGGTTTCCCGCTGGCCGACGAGGCCGCGCTGCGCCAGGCCGCGGCCACCTGGAAGCTGCTGCGCAGCGCCCCGCCCGACCCCGCCCGCATGGTCTACGTGGCCGGCTGCCAGAACGCCACCGTGATCGGCCACGAGGTTGTCGAAGAGGAGTTTGGCTTCGCGCGCAAGCAACTGCGCTTCATCGCCACGCGCGAGGGCGACGGGACCGTGAGCTGGGCCTCCGGCCGCCTGGCCGAGGTGCCGACCTACTACGCGCCCGACACCGGCCACGACGAGCTGTGCAGCAACACCGACGACCGGCGCATCTTCCGCGGCTACGTCGACCTGCTGGTGACCGGCAAGACCGACCAGCTGCCGACCACGCCGCCCGGCCGCGCGCGCGCCGCCGGCGAGCCGGAGCGCTTCGTGCTGCCGCCGTTGCCCGTCACCGACGACCTGCCCGACGCCGCGGCCGTGCGCGGCCTCGGCTTCGGCGGCGGCCGCGCGCGCCGGCGCGGCGCGGCGGTGGCGGTGCGCTCGGCGCAGCTGCGCGTGAGCATCCGCCACGGCGACCTGCGCTATGCACGCTTCCCGGTGCTGGTGGGCCACTACGCCGGCGACACCATCGTCAGCGCCGAGGCCGCGCTGGACTGGCAGATGAAGGGCGACCAGCCGCAGGGCCCGCTGTCGCGGCGGCGCGACCTCGGCCTCTACCCCGGCCCGCACGGCACGCACGCGGTGTTCTTCAACGACGACCCGGCCCGCGAGCCCGAGGGTGCGCTGGTGGTCGGCCTCGGCCAGGTGGGCGAGCTCTCGCCCGGCCGGCTGGAGACCGGCGCGCGCGACGCCCTGCTCGAGTACGCGCTGCGCCTGCAGACCCGCGCCGCCGCCCAGCGCGGCAGCGCGGCGGGGGCGGGCACGGGCCGCCTGAACGCCAGCGTGAGCTGCCTGCTGGTGGGCACCGGCGCGGGCAGCCTGCAGCTGCGCGACTCGATCGAGGCGCTGCTGCGCGGCGCGCTGGCCGCCAACCGCAAGCTGGAGGACGCCAAGCTCGACCAGCAGGTGCTGATCGACCACGTCGAGTTCATCGAACTCTACGAAGACCTGGCCATCGCCGCGGCCAAGGAGCTGGCCGTGCTGGCCGACAGCACCGAGCTCGGGCCGCGCATCGCCTGGAAGGAATCCTCGGTGATCGCCGGCGCGGGCCGCCGCCAGCGCAGCCGCTTCGACGCCGACCAGTCGTGGTGGCAGCGCATCGAGGTCACCGAGGACCGCCGCACCGACAGCCTGCGCTTCGTGACCACCGCCGATCGCGCCCGCGCCGAGGAGTCGCTCGCCGACGGTCAGCTGCGTCTGGCCGACCGCTTCATCGCGCAGGCCTGCGGCAGCGCGACGGCCAGCGCAGAGGTGTCGAAGACGCTGTTCGAGATGCTGCTGCCGCAGCGCCTGAAGCAGAGCTCGCCCGACCAGCGCGACATCGTGCTGCTGCTCGACGAGGCCTCGGCGCGCTTCCCCTGGGAGTTGCTGGAAGACCGCTGGAGCCACCAGGGCCGGCCGCCCGCGGTGGTCGGCGGCATGGTGCGGCAGCTCAAGACGGCGGAGTACCGCATCGAGCCGCTGCATGCCTTCGACAACACCGTGTTCGTGGTCGGCAACCCCGACCTGGCCGGCTGGAACGCCTTCGCCGACCTGCCTGGTGCGCGCCGCGAGGCCGAGCGCGTGCGCGAGGTGTTCGCACGCGCCGGCTACTTTGCCGGCGAGGCGATTGACGCGCAGGCCGCCGAGATCGTCGACGGGCTGCATGCGCGCGCCTGGCGCGTGCTGCACCTGGCCGGCCATGGCGAGCACGAGTTCGAGGTCGAGGTGACCGAGGCGGCGCTGGCCGGCACGGCCGACGCCGCTGCGCAGGCCGCGCCCGTCGAGCTGCCGGACGGTCGCCTGGCGGTGCCGCTGAAGCGGCGCAAGAAGCTCTCGGGCATGGTGATCGGCCGCGAGACCTTCCTCACCCCGGGCGACGTGCGGCAGATGCGTCACGTGCCCGAACTGGTGTTCATCAACTGCTGCCACCTCGGCAACACCGGCGGCGGCTCGGCCAAGTACAACCGGCTGGCCGCCAACCTCGGCGTCGAGTTCATCCGCATGGGCGTGCGCGCGGTGGTGTGCGCCGGCTGGGCGGTGGACGACGCCGCGGCGCTGACCTTCGCGCAGGCCTTCTACGAGCGCATGCTGGCCGGCGCCACCTTCGGCGACGCCGTGCACCGCGCGCGCGTGGCCACCTGGAGCGCGCACCCCGGCGTCAACACCTGGGGCGCCTACCAGTGCTACGGCGACCCCGGCTTCCGCCTGGTGCGCGACGACGTCGGCGTCGACCGGCCGGCGCCGCCGGCCTTCTTCGCGCCCTCGGAGCTGGTCACCGAGCTGAACAACCTGACCGAGTCGACGCGCATGATCAGCCAGCGCCGCGAGCGCGACGACGAGGCGCTGGCTGCCGACCTGCGCGAGCGCGTCGACGCCCTGCTCGCGCGCGTGCCCGAGGTCTCGCGCGCGGCCTGGATGGCGCGCGCCGACGTGTGCGCGGCGCTCGGCTTCGCCTATGGCGAGGTGCGGCTGTTCGAGCCCGCCTCGGAGTGGCTGGATCGCGCGCTGCGCTCCGGCAGCGGCGACTGCCCGGTGCGCGCGGCCGAGCAGCACGCCAACTTCCAGGTGCGGCTGGCGGCGCAGGCCTGGACCACGCTGCGCGCGGAGGTGGGCGACGCCGAATCGGCAGCGCTGCAGGTGCGTCGCGCCGAGCTGGCCGAGCGCATCGAGGCGGCGCTGTTCCAGCTCGATGCCATCAACACGCGCGCGCCCACCTACGAGCGCCTGGTGCTGCTCGGCGGCGCGTGCAAGCGGCTGGCCTGGGTGCAGGCGGGCCGGCCGCGCGTCGAGGCGCTGCTCAACATGGCGCAGTACTACCGCGAAGCCTACGACCTCGAGGACGACGACGACGTCTACGCCTTCGTCAACTGGGCGATCGCCTGCCTGCTGCTGCGCCGGCTCGACCCCGAACGCGCCGCCGGCGACTGGCTGGGCCCGCTGGCGGCCATGGGTGAGCGGCAGCTGGCCGCCACCCGCGCCGCGCTGCAGGAGTCGCCGCAGCTGTGGCTGGCCACCGGGCTGGCCGACCTGCAGGTGCTGCGCCTGCTGCTCGCCGCCGACGACCCGCGCGCCGGCCACGCCGCGCTCGGTCGCGAGGCCGCGGCGCAGTACGCCGCCGCCTTCGCCCGCGGCGCCAGCCTGCGTGAGGTGGCATCGATCCAGGAGCACCTCGATTTCCTCGTCGAGCTGACCGCCGATGCGGCCGCGCCCTGGCCGGCGGCGGTGCGCGAGGCCCTCGTCGCGCTGCGGCGCGCGATCTGACCCCCGCGGAGGACCCCATGGCAGGCCGAGACCTCTCCAGCACGCCGCTCGAGCAGCTGCGCATCGCCGCGCTCGACCCGCAGGACCGCATCGCGAAGCACTTCCGCCTCTACGAACTGACCGTCAGCGAGACCGCCGACCGCCAGCGCATCGACAACCGCATTCCCGACGACCGGGTGTTGCGCAGCGCCGTGCACCTGGCGCGAACGGTGCTCGACCCGATCCGCGAGGCCTTCGGCCGCTTCACGCCCAACAGCGTGTTCCGTTCGCAGGCGCTGGAACGCTCGCTCAAGGGCAAGCCGCACAGCTGGATCTCGACCAGCCAGCACACCGAGGGCCGCGCCTGCGACGTGGAGATCGTCGCCAAGCCGACGCTGGAGCTGGCGCAGTGGGCGAGCACGACGCTGGCCGACTTCGACCAGATCATCTGCGAGTGCTACGACCCGCGCAAAGGGCCGAACTCCGGCTGGGTGCACGTCTCCGTGCTGCCGCCCGGCGCCGGCCGCAACCGGCGCCAGGTGCTCAGCTACGTGGTCGACGCAGCCAGCGGCCGGCTCGTCTACGTGAACGGGCTGCGCCCGAGCGAGGCCTGAGCCTGGCCGGGCTCACCGGGTCGCGAAGCAGTAGAACAGGCCGGCGCCGCCGGTGGCCTTGAGCGCCTCCTGGCTGCAGCCGCGCGAAGGGTGCGACGCGTTCCACGAGCGCGACGGTTCGTCGTCGCGCAGGCCGATGCGGTCGTGGTGGCCGACCCAGGCCGAGCCTTCGCCGCTCTTCGTCCAGTTGCCGCAGGTGCTGTCGCCGTCGCCGGCCACGGCGCGGCCGTCGGCGGTGGAACCGGTCAGGATGTCGTGCGTGTTGGGCGTGTCGCCGCGGCCGTTGATCACGTCGCCCTTCTCGGTCAGCGCGGTCTGCTTGGTCAGGTTGTTGTTGCCGTGCAGCGAGGCCACGTCGCTGGCGATGGTCACGCCCTTGGCATTCACCCAGGGCCCGCTGCCGATGCGCTCGCGCGCGTTCACGCCGGCGGCGCCGGTGGTGCTCAGGTAGGCGCGCCAGCCCTTGTCGCCCGCGCCCACGGCGGCGGCGAGCTTCTCGCAGTGGGCGTCGGCGCCGGCCAGTCCGCCGAGGTTGGCGCCCTGGCCGCTGCCGGCGCTGGTGACGAAGAAGCTCATCGGGTTGGAGGGTGCGCTGGCGCAGCCGGCCAGCAGCGTGGCGGTGGCGGCGAGGGCGATCAGGCCGGGCACGCCGGTCAGGCTGGACAGTCGGGGCATCGGGGTCTCCTCGGGTGGCGGTGCCCGGTGTACGCCGGGCGAGCCCGGTTTGTTCCCGTGCCCGCTTCAGCGCCCGCCGCTGACGTCGAGGATCGCCCCGGTGGTGTAGCTGGCTGCGTCCGACAGCAGCCAGGCGATCGCCTGCGCCACCTCGTCGGCGCTCCCGGCGCGCTGCATCGGCACCAGCGGCGCCATCTGCTTGACACGGTCGGGCAGGCCGCCGGAGGCGTGGATCTCGGTCTCGATGATGCCGGGGCGGATGGCGTTGACGCGAACACCCTCGGTGGCCACCTCCTTGGCCAGACCCACCGTGAAGGTGTCGATCGCGCCCTTGGCCGCGGCGTAGTCGACATACTGGCCCGGTGCCCCGAGGCGCGCCGCCGCCGAGCTCAGGTTGACGATCGCACCGCCGCGACCGCCGTGGCGGGTCGACATCCGCCGCAGCGCCTCGCGGGCGCAGAAGAAGCTGCCGAAGACGTTGATCGCGAACATGCGCTGCAGCCGCGCCGCGTCCATCTCGTCCACGCGCGCCGGCCGGTCGACCACGCCGGCGTTGTTGACCAGGCCCGTGAGAAGCGGCAGCTCGCGGTCGATGCGCGCGAACATCGCTGCCACCTGGGCGGCATCGGCCACGTCCGCCTGGATGGCCAGCGCCTGCCCGCCCTCGGCGCGGATGCGGGCGACCAGCGCTTCGGCCGCCGCCGCATCGCGGGTGTAGTTCACGGCCACGGCATGGCCGCGCGCGGCCAGCAGGGTGCAGGCGGCCGCGCCGATGCCGCGGCTGCCGCCGGTCACGAGCACGGTAGAGGTTTCACTCTTCATCGCTGGCTCCGCTGTCGCTCGACGGTTCTTCCTGGGCCTTCTTGTCCAGCAGGGGCTGCAGCGCCGCCAGGTCGTCGACGAAGCGGTCGGCGCCCACCGGCCGGGCCAGGCGCAGGGCCGGCGGATGGAAGCTGCTGAGGTAGAGGTCGCTGCCGAGGCGGTCACTGCGCTGCTGCTGGTTCCACAGCGTCAGCCCGGTGCCGATCACGAAGGCGGCTGCCGCCACGCCGCGCATCAGCGCTGGCCGCGCCGGCTCCACGCCGAGCAGGTGGAAGTACAGCGCCGCGGCCGCGATGGCGTAGCCGGCGACGAAGCCGAAGTCCGACACCCAGGGCCAGTTCAGCGAGAAGGCGAGCAGCCCGGGCAGCGCGCCGACCACCAGCCAGGCCAGCGACGACAGCACAAAGACCTTGAGGTGCCAGCCGGCGTGGGTCTGGCGGGTGAACAGCTTGGACAGCAGCGACCACAGGCCGATCCAGATCGCCGCGCCCATCACGGTGGTCAGCGCGGTGCTGCCCAGGGCGCGCAGGAAGACGTCGGGATCGCTGTCCAGCCAGGTGTCGAAGGCCATCGCCGCCGCCAGCGCCAGCGCCGCGGCCAACGTCGGCCCGACGCGCTGCACGAGCGTGGCGGCCGCGGCCAGCGGCAGCTCCGGCGCGAGCGAGTCGCCGGCGCGGCGCAGGCGCAGCCGCGTGCGGCCGGCCACCAGCTCGAGCGCCTGGCCGTCGTCGCGCAGCGCTTCGCGCTCGCCGCTGCGGATGCGCCGGCCGCCCACCTGAACGCCGTTGGCAGTCTGCAGCGCCTGCAGCGCCAGGCCCTGCGCGTCGACGTCGATCACGCAGTGGTGGGGTGCGACGTGCGGATCGGCGAGCGACAGGTCGTTGTCCAGCGCGCGGCCGATGCGCAGCGGCCAGGCGTGCACGCGCTGTGACTGGCGCACCTGGCCGTCGCGGTCGAGTACCTCGACGATGGCGAGCACGGCGGATTCGCTCATCGCGGCGCCACCTTCTGGTAGGCCTGCAGATAGTGACGCGCCAGGCGCTGCGCGTTGGCGAAGCTCACGCCCTGGGCGTCGAAGCGGCCCTGCACGCCGGCGGCCGGCTGGTCGAGCGTGGCCACCAGCACCGAGACGTCGTACAGCTGCGGCAGCTTCTTGTAGGCGCGCATGCACACCACCGCGCGCAGCACCAGGCCTTCGCGGTCGATGAAGTCCTCGCGGCACTGCGGCCGCGTCTGCAGGTCCGGGCGCAGCCGCGTGAAGCCCTCGTTGCGAAAGCTCTGGCCGTGCTGCGCTGCGAAGCGCAGGGCGCCAAGCTTGCTGCCGTCATAGCTCTCGTGGCGCACCGAGATCGAGCCGGTGTTGAACTCGCCGGCGAAGATGTGCGTATCCATCACGCAGTCGGAGCGCTCGAGATCCATGCCGCCGGTGCGCGAGGCCTCGCTGCCGCCCCAGCAGCGCATGAAGCCGTCCTGCGGCACCGGCACGCGGTAGCGCGGGTGGGTGTCCGGCTTCCAGCCCTGGGCGATGAAGCGGTCGGCCAGTTCGGCCTGGTGCGCCTGCAGCTGTGCGCCGAGCTCGCCGTAGGCCGGGGTCTTCAGCGGCGCGCTGTCGCGGCCGCGCGCGAGCAGCGTGGCGACGAAGTTCGCGGGCACGAGGAAGCTCACCTGTTCTCCGTCCACGCGCCGCGCCACGTTGACGCCGATCACCTGGCCGTCCTGGTCGAGCGCCGGGCCGCCGCTCATGCCGCCGGACAGCGCGCCGCCGAAGAAGATCTGCGGGTAGAAGCTGCGCTTGACGAGGCCGTTGTAGTTGCCTTCCATCACCGCGAAGCCGACGTCCAGCGGGTTGCCCAGCGAGTAGATGCGCTCGCCCTGTGCCAGCGCGCGGCTGGCCGGTCGCAGCGGCAGCGCGTCGAAGCGACGCGTGGCGGCGTCGCCGGCCTTGAGCAGCGCGAGGTCGTGGCGCACGTCGATCTGCAGGATGGTGACCGGTGCCTCGCGGCCGTCGGCCGTCACGTAGACGAGGTCGTGCCGCTCGGGCTTGAGCGCGGCCTGGCTGACGACGTGGAAGTTGGTGACGATGTGGCCGTCGGCGGTGACGAAGAAGCCGGAGCCCACCGAGGTCTGGCTGGCGCGGCCCTTGAGCACGGTGCGGATCTGCACCAGCTGCGAGCGGGCCTGCTCGTAGACCTTGCGCGCCGACAGCGACAGCGTGGTGCCGTTGGCGGCGTCACCGGGTTCCGGCACGGGTTGCGCGCCCGCGCCGAGACACAGGGCGAGCGCGAGACTCGCCACGCCGGCCCGAACGAGGCGGCTGCAGCCGCAGGATCGGGCGGGCTTCATCGAAATCCATTCTACGGGGCGGCGTTTGTCCCGGGTGCGGGCCGGCTCGCAGCGCGCCAGAATCGCCGCGAACCTGCCTCCGGACCGCCGCCATGCAACGACGCACCCTGCTGATCGCTTCTGCATCCGCCACCACGCTGCTCGCCGCGCCCGCCCTGGTGCGCGCGCAATCGCTCGAGAAGCCCAGGCTCACCATCGCGGTGGGCGGCAAGAACCTGCTGTACTACCTGCCGCTGACCATCGCCGAGACGCAGGGCTTCTTCAAGGCCGAGGGGCTGGACGTGACCGTGGCCGACTTCGCCGGCGGCTCGCAGGCGCTGCGCGCAGTGGTGGGCGGCAGCGCCGACGTGGTCTCCGGCGCATTCGAGCACACGCTGAACATGCAGGCCAAGGGCCAGCCGATGCGAGCCTTCGTGCTGCAGGGCCGGGCGCCGCAGATCGTGCTCGGCGTCAACCCCAAGACGATGCCGAACTACAAGAGCCTGGCCGACCTGAAGGGCCGGAAGATCGGCGTGACCGCGCCGGGCTCGTCGACCAACGTGATGGCGAACTTCGTGCTCGCCAAGGCCGGCATCAAGCCGGGCGAGGTGTCCATCGTCGGCGTGGGTGCGGGCAACGGTGCGGTGGCGGCGATGCGCGCCGGTCAGGTCGACGCGATCAGCAACCTCGACCCGGTGATCACGCTGCTGCAGCGCTCGGGCGACCTGAAGGTGATCTCCGACACGCGCATCGTTGCCGAGGCCGACAAGGTGTTCGGCGGTCCGATGCCGGCCGGCTGCCTCTACGCGCCGCAGGCCTTCGTCGACAAGCACCCGGCCACGGTGCAGGCGATGGTCAACGCGATGGTGCGCGCCGACAGGTGGATCCAGGCCGCCGGGCCGGGCGAGATCATCAAGGCGGTTCCGGAGAACTACCTGCTCGGCGACCGCGCGGTCTACATCGACGCCTTCATGGCGGCCAAGGGCGCGTTGTCGCCCAACGGGTTGTTCCCGGAGGCCGGTGCGGCCACCGCGGTGCGTGCGCTGCAGAGCATCGACCCCACGCTGAAGGACGTGAAGTTCGACCTGGCCGGCGCCTTCACGAACGAGTTCGTGCGCAAGGCGCTGGCCAGGGCCGCGAAGGGCTGACTACTTGCGCAGCGGGCCGGGGTTCTCGGCGAGGTACTTCTCCATCTCCTCGGGCGAGACGTGGCCGTCCTTGTTGGTATCGATGCGGCTCCAGTCGCGCGTGGCGCTGGCGTTGGCGGCCGGCGAGGCGGCGGTGGGCTTGGTGGCTGCGGCCTGCTGCGGCGTGTTGGCGGGCTTCTTCGCGGGTTCGGCGGCGAAGGCGGCACCAGCGACGGCGAACAGGGCCAGCGGGGCCCAGTGGCGGGTCTTCATCGTCATGTCTCCGTGGTGAAGTGGAAATGAAGCAGCTTGCGCTGCGGCGGCATGGAGCGCGGCATCGCGCACGAAGTTCCACGCGTTGCACAGCATCCCTACACTGCGCAGGCCTTTGAGCGAGATGCCGATGACCGAGACCCTGCACGCCCCAGCGCTCGAGCTGCAAGGCGTGAGCTGCACCTTCGTCGACCGCCACGACGCCGCGCAGCGCTACACCGCCGTGCGCGACGTCACGCTGACGGTGGGCGCCGGCGAGTTCGTCAGCGTGGTGGGTCCCACCGGCTGCGGCAAGAGCACGCTGCTCAACGTGGCGGCCGGGCTGCTCGCGCCGAGCAGCGGCAGCGTGCGCGTGTTCGGCGCGCCGCTGGCCGGCATCAACGCCCGCGCCGGCTACATGTTCCAGGCCGACAGCCTGATGCCCTGGCGCACGGCACTCGGCAACGTGATGGCGGGGCTGGAGTTCCGCGGCGTGCCCGATGCGCAAGAGCGCGCGCAGGAATGGCTGCGGCGCGTCGGCCTCGGCGGCTTCGGCGACCGCTACCCGCACCAGCTGTCCGGCGGCATGCGCAAGCGCACCTCGCTGGCCCAGACGCTGGCGCTCGATCCCGACATCATCCTGATGGACGAGCCCTTCTAGGCGCTCGACATCCAGACGCGTCAGCTGATGGAGAACGAGGTGCTGGCCTTGTGGGCGGCGAAGAAGAAGGCGGTGCTGTTCATCACTCACGACCTCGATGAAGCGATCGCGATGAGCGACCGAGTCGTCGTGCTCTCCGCGGGGCCGGCGTCGCGGCCGATCGGCGAATTTCTCGTCGACCTCGAGCGCCCGCGCGACGTCGCCGAGGTGCGCACCACGCCGCGCTTCATCGCGCTGCACCAGGCCATCTGGGCGGTGCTGCGCGACGAGGTGCTCAAGGGCTACCAGCAGCAGCTCGCCGCCTGAGCCATGTGGAACTTCATCAAGCCGCGTCCCGGCAACCTGCGCGCGTGGCAGCTGGCCGTGCTGGCCGCTGTGTTCGGCGCCTGGCACCTGCTCACCAAGCCGGGGCTGATCCCGCCCTTCGTGTTCGACAACGACCGCCAGGCGGCGTTCTTCTTCGGCGAGCCGGTGGTGATCTTCGGCCGCATCTGGGCCTGGTTCGTCACCAACGCCGACATCTACGAGCACCTGTGGGTGACGCTGGTCGAGACGGTGCTGGCCTTCGGCATCGGCACCGCGCTGGGCCTGGTGGCCGGGCTGTGGCTCGCGCTCAGCCCGATGGCCGCGGCCATCCTCGACCCCTACATCAAGGCGCTGAACAGCATGCCGCGGGTGATCCTCGCGCCGATCTTCGCGGTGTGGTTCGGGTTGGGGCTGGCCAGCAAGGTGGCGCTGGGCGTCACGCTGGTGTTCTTCATCGTCTTCTTCAACGTCTACCAGGGCGTGAAGGAGGTCAGCCCGGTGGTGCTGGCCAATGCGCGCATGCTCGGCGCGAGTTCGCGGCAGCTGCTGCGCCACGTCTACCTGCCCAGCGCCACCAGCTGGGTGTTCAGCTCGCTGCACACCAGCGTCGGCCTGGCCTTCGTCGGTGCGGTGGTGGGCGAGTACCTCGGCTCCTCGCGCGGCGTGGGCTACCTGATCCTGCAGGCCGAGGGTGCCTTCGACATCAACACGGTGATGGCCGGCATCCTCGTGCTCACCGCGTTCGCGCTGGTGCTGGATGCGGCGGTCGGGCGCATCGAGCGGCGGCTGATGAAGTGGCAGCCGCGCAGCGGCGAGACCGAGAAACTCTGAGCGGAGACGACGCAATGGCCAAGGACTTCGATGCGATGGAAGACAGCAACCGCTCGCGCAACCCGAGCATCCACGAGGTGTCGGATCCGGCGCGGCGGCTGTGGGTGGGCGGCGGCCTGGCGGCACTGGCCGGCGGCGTGCTGGCGCCCTGGCTCGCCGGCTGCGCCAGCGGCCCGGGCGGCCCGCTGCTGGGCTTCAAGGGCATTCCGGCCAGCGCTGCCGATGCGATCACCGTGCCCGAGGGCTACGTGGCCGAGGTGATCGCGCCCTGGGGCGAGCCGGTGGGCGTGCCCGGCGCGATGCCGGCCTGGCGCGAGGATGCGTCGAACAGCGCCGCCGACCAGGCCCTGCAGATGGGCATGCACCACGACGGCATCCACTTCTACCCGTTCGACGGCAGCAGCACGCGCGGCCTGCTGGCCATGAACCACGAGTACGTCGACGATGGCCTGCTGCACCCTGACGGCCTGAAGACCTGGAGCGCCGAGAAGGTGCGCAAGGCGCAGGCCGCACACGGCGTGGCGGTGATCGAGGTCGAGTTCCGCGACGGCCGCTGGCAGATCGCGCGGCCCTCGCGCTTCGCGCGCCGCTTCACCGCCTTCACGCCCTTCGCCGTGCAGGGGCCGGCCGCCGGCCATGCGCTGATGAAGACCGCGGCCGATCCCGAGGGCCGCACCGTGCTGGGCACGCTGAACAACTGCGCCAGCGGCATGACACCCTGGGGCACGTATCTCTCCGGCGAGGAGAACTGGGCCTTCTACTTCGACGGCGGCGACACCCCCGATGCCGACCAGAAGCGCTGGGGCCTGCGCAAGACCGGCTTCTACCGCTGGGCCGAGCACGACGAGCGCTTCGATGCACGCAAGCACCCGAACGAGTTCCACCGCTTCGGCTGGGTGGTCGAGATCGACCCGATGGACCCGACGAGCACGCCGATCAAGCGCACCGCGCTCGGCCGCGCGGCGCACGAAGGTGCCTGGGTGGCCGTCACGAAGGATGGCCGCGCCGTCGTCTACTCGGGCGAGGACGCGCGCTTCGAGTACATCTACAAGTTCGTCAGCCGCGACCGCATCGCGCCCGGTGGCGCGAAGGCCAACCGCGAGCTGCTCGACCATGGCACGCTCTACGTGGCGCGCTTCGATGCCGACGGCACCGGCCGCTGGCTGCCGCTGGTGCATGGCCAGGGGCCGCTGACGGCGGCGAATGGCTTCGCCGATCAAGGCGAGGTGGTGATCAAGTCACGCCAGGCCAGCGACCTGCTCGGCGCCACCAAGATGGACCGCCCGGAGTGGCTGGCCATCGACCAGAACCGCCGCGAGGTCTACTGCACGCTGACCAACAACAGCGCGCGCGGCGCCAAGGACATGCCCGGCGTCGACGCCGCCAATCCGCGCGCCAACAACGTGATGGGCCAGATCATCCGCTGGACCGAGGACGGCGACTTCGATGGCCTGGCGATGCGCTGGAGCCACCTGGTGCTCGCCGGCGACCCGGCCAACGAACGGCCGGAAGCGAAGGGCAACATCCGCGGCGACATCTTCGCCTGCCCCGACGGCCTGATGCTCGACGCGCGTGGCGTGCTGTGGATCCAGACCGATGCGCATGCCACGCAGATGAACAAGGGCGAGCTCGTGCGCATCGGCAACAACCAGATGCTGGCCTGCGACCGCACGACCGGCGAGATCCGCCGCTTTCTCACCGGCCCGGTGAACTGCGAGATCACCGGCGCCACGCTCACGCCCGACGGCCGCACGATGTTCATCAACGTGCAGCACCCCGGCGAGACACCCAGCGACCGCAGCGACCCGGCCGAGCCGAACAAGTTCTCGAAGTGGCCGTTCGGCGGCCGGCCGCGCTCGGCCACGGTGGTGATCCGCCGGCGCGACGGCGGACCGATCGGCACCTGATCAGGTCAGGCGGTAGACGTCGAGCAGCACCGTGCGCGCCTCGCGCTGGCCGACCGCGATGGCCATCACCTTGTTGAGGTGCTGCCAGGCGGGTGCGCCGGTGGTGAAGCGCATCAGCGTGCGGAAGAAGTAGGCGTCGCGGGGCACCGCCTCGCCCTGCGCGAGCCGCGCCATCACCTCCGGCGGGCCATGGCGCAGGCCCTCGCTGCGCACCTCGACCAGCGCGCCGTCGGTGGTGCGGATCACGTAGTGCGCGGCGATCTCCAGCACGCCGTCGCCGCGCGCGAGCTGCCAGTCGATGCCGCCTTCGACGAGTTCGCCGTCGAGTTCGGGACCGCGCGCCCAGCCGCTGCCCAGCGGCACGTAGCGGCGCTCGCCGGCCGGGGCGGCACCCAGGCTGACCAGCGCGCCGACCTCGCAGCGGATCTGCGTCATCGGCAGCAGTTCGGGGGCGGGCGGAAAGGCGGGCATGGTGGCTGATTCCCCAATGGACAGTCGATCGTGGCTGCCCATCATCCGCAAGGCCGGCGGCGAATGCACGTCGGCCGAGAGGATGACGCGATGTCCATGCTGGAACCCCACCGCGGCGACGCGGCCACCCAACGCGCGCTGCACGGCCTGATCGGCGCGATCGGCGACGGCGCCTTCGCCGGCGAGGCGCTGGAGGCGCTCAACGGGCCGCTGCAGGCGGCCTCCTGGTCGGTCTACCGCGTCTGGCGCGAGCGCGCGCCGGTGCTGCACTTCTCCGCCAGCCGCGGCGTGGCCGACACCACCGGCGACTGCTTCCGCGCCTATCAGGACGGCCTGTACCGGCGCGACCGCAGCTTCGACCGCGTCGATGCCGCCGGCGCGCCGGGCCACGTGGCCGTGCTGCACATGCGAGCGGAAGACGCGCCGAACAGCGACCACCGCGAACAGATCTACCGGCGCCACCGGGTGCTCGAGCGGCTGTCGGTGGCGGCGCGTGACGACGACGGCTCGCTGCTGGCCGTCAACCTCTACCACCACGAGCACCAGGGGCCGTTCAGCGGCGTCGAGCGCGAGCGCTTCGAGGCGATCGCGCCGCTGCTGCTGGCCACGGTGAAGCGCCACCTCGCGCTGGCCGGGCGCGCAGCGCCCGTCGATCCGCGCGACGCCCTGCAGCGTGCCTGCCCGGCGCTGACGGCGCGCGAGCTCGATGTCTGCGAACGCCTGCTGCGCGGCTGGAGCCACGACGGCATCGCCGCCGACCTCGGCCTCTCGGTGGCCACGGTGAAGACCTACCGCGCGCGGGCTTTCGAGCGGCTCGGACTGCACTTCCGCAGCGAGCTGTTCGCCCGGTTCGGCGCCTGCGCCGGTACGCCGGGCTGAGCCGCCTGTCGGCCTCTCGGATGACAGCGCGCCGCGACGGCGCGCTCCAGACTCGCGCCCACCGCGACGTTCCAGCGAGGAGACCGACATGCCCCATCCCACCCGCCGCGAGCTGCTGATCGCCGCCGGCGCCATCGCCCTCGGCACGGCCGTGCCGGCCCACGCGCAGGCCTTCCCCGACCGCGCGCTGCGCCTGACCGTCGGCTTCCCGCCGGGCAGCGGCCCGGACGTGGTGGCGCGGCTGCTGGCGCAGCGGCTCGGCGAACTGCTCAAGCAGCAGGTGGTGGTCGACAACAAGGCCGGCGCCGGCGGGCAGATCGCGGCGCAAGGCGTGGCCAAGAGCCCAGCCGACGGCTATGGCCTGCTGCTCGGCGAGGTGGGCTCGATCGCCATCGCGCCGCCGGCCTTCAGCAAGCTGCCCTACGACCCGGCCAAGGAGCTGGTCGGCATCTCGGAGGTGGTGCGCTCCGACTTCCTGCTGGTGGTGCCGGCCACTTCGCCGCACCAGAGCGTGGCCGATTTCGTCAAGGCCGCGCGCGCCAAGGCCGACAAGACGAACTTCGGCACCTTCGGTGCCGGCACGCCGGGCCATTTCGGCGCCGAGCTGTTCGCCGAAGCGGCCGGCTTCAAGACCGAGCCGATCCACTACCGCGCCACCGGCGATGCGGTGACGGCCATCGTGGCCGGCGATGTGGCCGGTGCCTTCGTCTCGACGGCGCTGGGCGCGGCGCAGATCAAGGGCGGCAAGATGCGTGCCCTGGCCACCACCGCGCCGGCACGCTCGCCGCTGCTGCCGGAGGTGCCGACCTTCGCCGAGGCCGGCTATCCGAAGATCGACTTCGCGGCCTGGTTCGCGGTGTTCGCGCCGGCCGGCACGCCGGCCGCAGCGCTGGACTTGCTGAACCGCCAGATCGTCGCCGCGGTGCAGTCGCCGGAGACCAAGGCCAAGCTGCAGGAAGCCGGCTTCAGCGTGCTAGGCACCTCGCGCGCCGACACCGAGAGAATGCTCAAGGCCGAGGCCGCCCGCTGGGCAGCGGTGGTCAAGGCGACGGGGTTCAAGGGGGACTGACCCCGTCCCCGGGGTCGGTCGACTACTTCGAGGTCGGCATCACGAACTCGGCACCCTTGCCGATCGACGACGCCCAGCGCTGCATCACGCTCTTCTGCTTGGTGTAGAAGCGCACGCCTTCCTCGCCGTAGGCGTGCATGTCACCGAACAGGCTCTTCTTCCAGCCGCCGAAGCCGTGCCAGGCCATCGGCACCGGGATCGGCACGTTGATGCCGACCATGCCGACCTGCACGCGCCGCGCGAACTCACGCGCCACGTTGCCGTCGCTGGTGAAGCAGGCCACGCCGTTGCCGTATTCGTGGTCGTTGACCAGCGCGAGCGCCTCGGCGAAGTCCTTCACCCGCACGCAAGCGAGCACCGGTCCGAAGATCTCTTCCTTGTAGATGCGCATGGCCGGTGTCACGTGGTCGAACAGCGTGCCGCCGGTGAAGAAGCCGGCCTCGAAGCCCGGCACCTGGAGGCCGCGGCCGTCGACGACGAGCTTTGCGCCTTCCTTCACGCCGATGTCGATGTAGCCCTCGATGCGCTCGAGCGCCTGCCTGGTGACGATCGGGCCCATCTCGGCATCGAGCTCCATGCCGTTCTTCACCTTCAGCGCCTTGGCACGCTCGGCCAGCTTCGGCACGATGCGCTCGGCCACGTCGCCCACCAGCACGGCCACGCTGATGGCCATGCAGCGCTCCCCGGCCGAGCCGTAGGCGCTGCCGATCAGCGCATCCACCGCCTGGTCGAGGTCGGCGTCGGGCATCACCACCATGTGGTTCTTCGCGCCGCCCAGCGCCTGCACGCGCTTGCCGTGGTGCGCGCCGGTCTCGTAGATGTATTGCGCGATCGGCGTGGAGCCGACGAAGCTCAGCGCCTTCACGTCCTCGTGGTGCAGCAGCGTGTCGACCGCCACCTTGTCGCCCTGGATCACGTTGAAGATGCCGTCGGGCAGCCCGGCCTGCTGCAGCAGTTCGGCCATGAACAGCGACGGCGAGGGATCACGCTCGCTGGGCTTGAGGATGAAGGCGTTGCCGCAGGCGATGGCGACCGGGAACATCCAGCACGGCACCATGCACGGGAAGTTGAATGGCGTGATGCCGGCCACCACGCCCAGCGGCTGGCGCAGCGTCCAGTTGTCGATCCCGGTGCTCACCTGGTCGGTGTAGTCGCCCTTGAGCAGCTGCGGGATGCCGCAGGCGAACTCGACGATGTCGATGCCGCGGGTGACCTCGCCCTGCGCGTCAGTGAACACCTTGCCGTGTTCGGCGGTGATCATCGCGGCGAGCGTGTCGCGGTGCTGGTTCATCAGCTCGAGAAACTTGTTCATCACCCGCGCGCGGCGGATCGGCGGCGTGTCGGCCCAGGCCGGGAACGCGGCCTTTGCCGCCGCGACGGCCGCGTTGACTTCGGCTTCGCTGGCCAGCGCGACCTGGCGCGCCACCGCCCCGGTGGCGGGGTTGTAGACGGCCTGCTTGCGGCCGCTGCTGCCGGCCACGGCGCGGCCGGCGATGAAGTGGCCCACTTCGGTGGTGGCGGTGAAGGCTTCGGGGGCGCCCATGCGTGTCTCCTCTCGGTCGGGACCGGGATTGTCCGCCATGGCCAAAAAAAGAGCCCACCAGTGGGTACTGGTGGGCTGTGTCAAGTCCTCAAGTAAGGACGTCGTTGGGTGCGGTGCCAGTCTCTCGCCTTGTTCATGCCCCGGCGAAGCGAGTTCGGGAGCGGCAGGCGTTACGGACCTTTGAGCGCGTGATCTGTGACAGATCCCGTGTGACAGCTATGCGCTGGACTCTAGGGGGGTGGCCGTTACCGGGCCATCCCCAAGACGTGGGAAGGTGATGGATCACGAAATGTGTGACATGCCCATACCTAGAATCGGGGAGTCGCCGCCGCACAATCGCGCATGGCCACGCATCGACCGACTCCAGGCGCCAAGCCCCGCCCTGCCGCGCAGCAAGCACTCACCGAGCGCGATCTGGAGGCGCTCCAGGAGGCGCTCGACCGAGTTCCGGCTCCTCTCGAACCGCTGGACGTCAGTGCGCTCGATGGCTTTCTCTGCGGCGTGCTGCTGCAGCCGCGGCGTATCGCGGAAGCCACGTGGATGCCTCACGTGACCGACGCCGATGGTCGGGCATTGCAGGCGGGCTTCGACGCGCGGCCCCTGCAGGCCCTCGCACGCCGCCGCCACGCGGAGCTGGACGCGGCGATCCAGTCGCGCCAGTGGTTCGACCCCTGGGTGTTCGAGCTCGACGGCGAGGACGCCTCGCCGAGCGAGGCGGTCGTCGGCTGGGTGGCGGGCTTCGCCACCGCCATGGAGTTCTTCCCGGCGCTGATGGCGCTCGACGCCCAGAAACTGCGCGAGCCGCTGGCGCTGCTGTACCGGCACCTCGACCCGGACGACCTCGAGGATGCCGACGACCTGATCGAGGAGATCGAGTCGCTGGAGCCGCCGGCCGAGCTGGCCGAGGCGGTGGAAGACCTGGTGAAGGCCACGCTGCTGCTGGCCGATGTCTCGCGGCCGCTGCTGGCTGCGCCGCGGAACCGGCCGGGCCGGCGCTAGGGGTCAGATCGACAGGGGATCGACGTCGATCGCCCAGCGCAGCACCTTGTGCGCGCCGCCGCGGCGCAGCCCGTGCAGCGCCGGGACCCAGGCGGCGAGGAAATGCTGCAGGGCAGGCCGCGACGCCGACTCCACCAGCATCTGCATGCGCTCGACGCCGGCCACCCGCGCCACGGGCAGCGGCACCGGCGCGTAGACGCTGACCTGGTCAGCGCCTGGCAGCCCGGCAGCGAGCTCGGCCGCCGCCTGCAGGAAGCCCTGGGCCGCCTCCGCCTGCTTCGCATCGGCGCGCAGCATGGCCAGGTGCGCGAAGGGCGGCAGGCCGGCCGCTTCACGCTCCTTCAGCTGGCCCTCGGCAAAGGCGGCGAAGTCGTGCTGGCGCAGCGCGGCATACAGCGGGTGCTGCGGGTGCCAGGTCTGCACCCACATCTCGGCGCCCTGCGCATGTTCGGCCGAGCGCCCCGCACGGCCGGCGGCCTGCATCAGCAGCGCGAACAGGCGCTCGGGCGCGCGGAAGTCGCTGCTGAACAGCGCGCTGTCCGGATTGACCGCGGCCACCAGCGTGATGCGCCGGAAATCGTGGCCCTTGGTGACCATCTGCGTGCCCACCAGCACGTCGACTTCGCCAGCGTGCACGGCACCGAGCTGCGCTTCGAGCGAGCCCTTCAGCCGCGTGCTGTCGGCGTCGATGCGGGCGATGCGCGGCAGCGTGCCGTCGGTATCGGCCAGCAGAAGGCCGATCTGCTCTTCGAGCCGTTCGGTGCCGCGGCCGATCGGCGCGATGTCGAGGTTGCCGCACTCGGGGCAGGCGCGCGGCACACGCTCGGTGAAGCCGCAGTGGTGGCAGCGCAGCGTGCGGTCGAGCTTGTGGAACACGCGCCAGGCGCTGCAGTGCGGGCAACCGCTCTTCCAGCCGCAGTCGGCGCAATGCAGCACCGGCGCGTAGCCGCGCCGGTTGAGGAACACCAGGCTCTGCTCGCCGCGCGCGGTGCGCTGGCGGATCGCCTCGACCAGCGGCGGCGAGAGCGCCGCCGCGCCGCCGCGGTCCTTGGGCTGCTGGTTCATGTCGACCAGCCGCACGCGCGGCAGCAGCGCGCCGCCGATGCGCGAGGGCAGCGCCAGGCGCCGGTAGCGCCCTTCGTTGGCGCGCTGCCAGCTCTCCAGCGAGGGCGTGGCCGAGCCGAGCAGCACGCGCGCGCCCTGCAGCCGGGCCCGGTAGACGGCGAGGTCGCGCGCCGAGTAGCGCGCGCCTTCCTGCTGTTTGTACGAAGGGTCGTGCTCCTCGTCGACGACGATCAGGCCGAGCCGCGGCATCGGCGTGAAGATGGCCAGCCGCGTGCCCAGCACGAGATCGGCCAGGCCCAGGTGGGCGGCCAGCCAGCTGCGCAAGCGCTGCGCCGGCGTGAGCCCGCTGTGCAGCGAGACGATGCGCCGCCCGGCGAAGCGCGCCGCGAAGCGCGCCTCCAGCTGCGGCGTCAGGTTGATCTCGGGCACCAGCACCAGCGCCTGCCGGCCCGCGGCGAGCGCCTGCGCGGCGGCGTTCAGGTAGACCTCGGTCTTGCCGCTGCCGGTCACGCCGTGCAGCAGCACCGGCGTGGCGGCGGGGGTGGCCGCCAGCGCGGCCAGTACCTCCGCCTGCTCCGGGCTGGGGGCGGGCGGTGCATCGGCGCCGGCAGCGTCCGGCGGCGCGGCCATCGCCTTGTGCAGCTTGCGCAGGCGCAGCGCCAGTTGCGTACCGTCGAGCTTGTGCAGCTCGGGCGGCAGCACCGACAGCGCCAGTTCGCCCAGCGCGCGCTGATAGTAACCAGATGCAAAATCGACCAGCGCCTGCCACGCCGGATCCAGCGGCGGCAGGCCGTCGAGCACGGCCGCGAGCGGCTTGAGGTCCGCCTCGGCCAACTCGCCGGCCTCGCCCGGCCACACGATGCCGAGCAGTTCGCGCTTGCCCAGCGGCGCACGCACCAGGGTTCCCGGTGCAAGTGGCTGCTCGCTCAGGTAGTCCAGCGTGGTGTCGAGCCCGGCATGCTGAGGGGTCTCGACGGCGACCGGCACGCGCACCATGCGAGTCACCCGACGCAGCGGCAGGCAGTTAGCCCGCGTTGCTCGATCCGGACTGAAGGAGCGGCGCCAAGTTGCTGATTTGTCGAGACTTTCGGCACTTTCCACGCACTCTGTGGATAACTTTGTGCAGAACCTGCCCAAAGTTGCGCTAACTGCTTGATACGCCGCGCTCCGAGGTTCTTTGCCCAGTTTCGCGGCAGCGCCAAAGGTTCAATCAAATCAACGACTTGCACGGAAAGGATTGAAACGCGGAGACGCAGTGCAGCAGACCCACGTGAATCGGCCCGCGATGACATTTTTGGGGATAAGTCAAGCCCTGAGCGCTCACTCACCCGCTGCGGACGCGAGCCGGTCGCAACGCGTCAGCTGCGGGCGCGGATGCGGCGCGAAACCTCGTGCACGGCATCGACCAGTACCGTGACCGCTTCCGGCGGCGTGTGCTGGCTGATGCCGTGGCCGAGGTTGAACACATGGCCGCCGTAGCCGCCCTGCGCATTGCGCGGGGCGCCGAAGCTCTCCAGCACCTTGGTCGCCTCCGCGCGGATCTGTTCGGGTTCGGCGAACAGCACGTTGGGGTCGAGGTTGCCCTGCAGCGCCACGCGGTCGCCGGTGAGGCGGCGCGCGAGGCCGAGGTTCATGGTCCAGTCCAGGCCGACGACGTCCGGCGCGACGCCGTCCACCTCGGCCGCGATCTGCTCGATCCACAGCCCGCCGCCCTTGGTGAAGACGATGTGCGGGATGCGCGCGCCGGCGTGCTCGCGCTTGAGCCTGGCGAGCACGCGGCGGTTGTAGGCCAGGCTGAACTCCTGGAAGGCGCCGTCGGCGAGCACGCCGCCCCAGCTGTCGAACACCATCACCGCCTGCGCGCCGGCCTCGATCTGCGTGTTCAGGTACAGCGCCACCGCCTCGGCGTTGATCTCGAGGATGCGGTGCATCAGGTCGGGCCGGCGGTACATCATCGATTTGACCAGCCGGTAGTCGTCGGAGCCGGCACCTTCGACCATGTAGCAGGCCAGCGTCCACGGGCTGCCCGAGAAGCCGATCAGCGGCACGCGGCCGTTGAGGGCCTTGCGGATCGAGGTCACCGCGTCGAACACGTAGCGCAGCTTGTCCATGTCGGGCACGGCGAGCTTCGCCACCGCGGCTTCGTCGCGCACGGCGTGGGCGAAGCGCGGGCCCTCGCCGATCGCGAAGCTCAGGCCCAGGCCCATGGCGTCGGGCACGGTGAGGATGTCGCTGAACAGGATGGCCGCGTCCAGTGCGTAGCGGTCCAGCGGCTGCAGCGTCACGTCGGTGGCGAACTGCGTGTTGGTGGCCAGCCCCATGAAACTGCCCGCCTTGGCGCGCGTCTCGCGGTATTCGGCGAGGTAGCGGCCGGCCTGGCGCATCAGCCACACGGGCGTGTGGTCGGTGGGCTGGCGCAGGCAGGCGCGCAGGAAGCTGTCGTTCTGGAGCGGGGCAAACATGGAGCGATTATCACGCCCATAATCTTCCGGTTCCTTGAGGAGAAGCCCATGCGCGCGAGCAACGTCCTGCAGACCATCGGCCAGACGCCGCACATCCGCATCAACCGCCTGTTCGGTGCGGGCCGCGAGGTGTGGATCAAGAGCGAGCGCGCCAACCCGGGCGGCTCGATCAAGGACCGCATCGCGCTGGCGATGGTCGAGGCCGCCGAGGCCTCGGGCGCGCTCAGGCCGGGCGCGACGATCATCGAGCCGACCTCGGGCAACACCGGCGTCGGCCTGGCGATGGTGGCGGCCGTCAAGGGCTACAAGCTGGTGCTCGTGATGCCCGACAGCATGAGCGTCGAGCGTCGCCGCCTGATGCTGGCCTACGGCGCGACCTTCGAGCTGACCCCGCGCGAGAAGGGCATGAACGGCTCGATCGCCCGCGCCAAGGAACTGCTCGCCAGCACGCCGGGCGCGTGGATGCCGCAGCAGTTCGAGAACCCGGCCAACATCGACGTGCACGTGCGCACCACCGCGGCCGAGATCGCCGCCGATTTCCCCGAGGGCCTCGACGCGCTGATCACCGGCGTGGGCACCGGCGGCCACCTGACCGGCTGCGCCAAGGTGCTGAAGGCGAAGTGGCCCCAGCTGAAGGTGTTCGCGGTGGAGCCGGCTGCCTCGCCGGTGATCAGCGGCGGCAAGCCCAGCCCGCACCCCATCCAGGGCATCGGCGCCGGCTTCATCCCGGCCAACCTGCACACCGAGGTGCTCGACGGCGTGATCCAGGTCGAGGCCGAGGCCGCGCGCGAGATGGCGCGGCGCAGCGCGCGCGAGGAAGGCCTGCTGGTGGGCATCTCCTCCGGCGCCACGCTGGCGGCGATTGCGCAGAAACTGCCCGAGTTGCCGGCCGGCGCCCGTGTGCTCGGCTTCAACTACGACACCGGCGAGCGCTACCTGTCGATCGACGGATTCCTCCCCACCGAGTGAAGCCCGCCATCCTCATCGTCGAGGACGAGCCCGGCATCGCCGACACGCTGCAGTACGCCTTGTCCACCGACGGCTTCGAGCCGCACTGGGTGGCCACCGGCGAGGCCGCGCTGGCGCGGCTGCGCGAGACGCCGGCCGCGCTGGTGATCCTCGACGTGGGCCTGCCCGACCTCAACGGCTTCGAGGTGTTCAAGCGCCTTCGCGCCTTCAGCGAGGTGCCGGTGGTCTTCCTCACCGCACGCGCCGACGAGATCGACCGTGTCGTCGGGCTCGAGCTGGGCGCGGACGACTATGTCGCCAAGCCCTTCTCGCCGCGCGAGCTGGTGGCGCGCATCCGCACCATCCTGCGCCGCGCCGGCAAGGCCGCGACGGCCAGTGCGCCGCCCTTGCCCTTCGCCGTCGACGAAGGCCGCCGCCAGATCCGCTTCTACGGCCGGCCGCTGGAGCTGTCGCGCTACGAGTACGGCTTGCTGAAGACGTTGATCGAGCGGCCCGGCCATGTCTACAGCCGCGACGTGCTGCTCGACAAGGTGTGGGACACCAGCAGCGAGAGCCTGGATCGCACCGTGGACGCCCACGTGAAGACGGTGCGGGCCAAGCTCAAGGCCATCGCGCCGGGGCTGGAGCCGATCCGCACCCACCGCGGCAGCGGCTACGCGCTCGCCGAGGATCTGCCGGCGGCGCTGTCGTGAGCCGCAGGACCGTCGTCTTCGTCGGCATCCTGCTGGCCTACGCCATCGGCGTGGGCGTGCTGATGTACCGGCTGCTGGCCGACATCGACCCGCGCTACCGCGAATCGGCCGAAGAATCGCTGGTCGAGACGGCGCACCTGCTGGCCGCGCTGGTCGAGCAGCACAGCGTCGACGGCCAGCTCGACGCCGAGCAGCTGCGCCCGGTATTCCGCAGCGCCTACGCTCGCAGCTTCTCGGCGCGCATCTTCGACTTCGAGAAGACCGGCGTGGAGCTGCAGGCACTGGTGATCGGGCGCGACGGCATCGTGCGCTTCGACTCCATCGGCCAGCGCGAGGGCGAGGACTTCTCGCAGTGGCGCGACGTGCGCGCGGCACTCGCCGGCCAGTACCGCGCCCGCACCACGCCGCGCATCCCCGGCGACGAGCTCAGCTCGGTGATGTACGTGTCGGCGCCGGTGCGCGCCGGCGGTGAGATCGTCGGCGTGGTCAGCGTCGGCAAGCCGGTGCAGAGCCTGAACCAGTTCGTCGCCGCGGCGCGGCGCAAGACCATGCTGGTCGGCGCCACCTCGGTGGCGGCGGTGCTGGTGCTGGCGATGATCCTGCTCGTGTGGCTGGTGCGACCCTTCGGCCTGATCGCCGACTATGCGCGCTACGTGCGCTCGCAGCGTTCCTTCAGCCTGCCACGCCTGGGCCGGCGGGCGCTGGGCACGCTGGGCGCGGCCTACGACGAGATGCGCGACGCGCTGGCCGGCCGCCACTACGTGGCCGACTACGTGCAGACGCTGACCCACGAGCTGAAGAGCCCGCTGTCGGCGATCCGGGGCGCGGCCGAGCTGATGCAGGAGCCGGGCATGCCCGAGGCCGACCGTCAGCGCTTCGTTGCCAACATCGGCCGCGAGACGCAGCGCATGCAGGAGCTGGTCGATCGCATGATGGAGCTGGCCGCGCTGGAACAGCAGCGCCGCCTGCCGAAGGTGGAGCCGGTGGCGCTGCGCCCGCTGCTGGAGGAACTGGCGGCCAGCGCCGAGGCCAGCGGCGCTTCGCGCGGGCTGCGCGTCGAACTCAGCGCCGGCGACGACGCCTGGGTCGAGGGCGAGGCCTTCCTGCTGCGCCGCGCGCTGGGCAACCTGCTGGCCAACGCGGTGGAGTTCTCGCCGGCCGGCGGCTGCATCCGCATCGAGCTGCAGCGGCGGCCGCGCAGCGTCGACGTCAGCGTGCGCGACCAGGGCCCCGGCATCCCCGACTACGCCGACCAGCGCGTGTTCGAGAGGTTCTATTCGCTCGCGCGGCCGGCCACCGGCAAACGCAGCACCGGGCTCGGCCTGGCGTTCGTGAAGGAGATCGCCGAGCTGCACCATGGCCGCGTCGCGTTGCGCAACGCCGACGGCGGTGGGGCCCTGGCCACGCTGTCGCTGCCGCGCATCGAGGCGCCGGCGGCCTGATCAGCCGCTGCCGCTATCCTGCAGGGTTGCGGCCGGGGAGGGCCGCACCGGTGGATGCGACGACGATCGCCTGGGTGCTGCCCCACGAGGGCTACGACGACGAAGCCGCGATCGCGCCGCTGCGTTTGCAGGGGCTGCGTGTGCACACCTGCGTGGCCGGCCAGGCCTTGCCCGACGAGGCCGAGCTGCGCGTGCTGCAGGCCGGGCTGTTCGCCGATGCGCGCCGGCTGCGCCGCGAGTACGTGCTCGACGCCCGACCGACGCTGATCGTCGCCAGCAGCGCCGAGCAGGAGGCCGACGCGCTGGAGTTCCTCAAGCCGCGCGACGACGTGGTGCGCGGCCTGCGCCCGGCCG
>VFQN01002347.1_pt1 | contig 29449 bp, 22 predicted proteins | sample 3512371 | NCBI WGS metagenome assembly VFQN01 (sample SAMN10412370, study PRJNA504923) | tailings metagenome | isolation source: Replicate 2 from Balatoc abandoned mine | place: Philippines: Itogon, Benguet | collected 2017-08-28 | reverse complement strand
AGTCGGCGCGAACTACTACCTCACCAAGAGCAGCTTACACGATAACCGCTTCATCCGCGCCGTCGAAGATCTCCTCGGCGTCGATTGAGTCCCGTCCCGGACGAACAGACGATCGCGGTGATGCGGGCCGCAGTTCGCGTCACCGCGGGGTCGTCATGAATCGCGTGCCGGAGCGCGGCATCAACTGCTCGTGGAGCTCGGCGCCCGGTGGCAGGTCGCGCCAGTCTTCGCCGACGCCCGGCCGGCGACCGAGTTCCACCCCGGCCTGGAACAGACGGCTCTGCGTCTCGTCGTCCAGGTCGAGCCCGCCGCCCGACCCGCCCAAGTACAGGCTCTGTGGTACCGCCGTTGCCCGGAACATCACACCGGTCTCCAGGCAGTTCAGGTAGATGCGGTAGAGTTCGTCGCGGGTCTTCCCGTAGATCACCGACCGGAACGAGGCGTTCAGCAGCGACAGGATGCGAGGGCGCACGCAAGTTGGCTCGGTGTAGAGTTTTCCGTTGCTGACGATGTACAGCACCGAGCCCGCCGGCGCCACACACCCCGGAATGCCGTTGGCCCGGTTCAGGTCTGCTACCATGAACGGGCGGAAGAACACCTCGTCGCTGGCCCCGCCGTCGACGTGTAACTCCTCGTAGCGCCGGCCGTCCACCTCGACCGGGATGCGCACCGGTGGGAACGCGACCGGGACTGACGCTGACGCCAACAGGATTGTGCGGTACAGCTTGATCGACTCCGGCGTGCCGCGCGAGGCGATCTCGCCCATATCCCAGATCACCAACCGGCGGGAATCGAGATTGGTGGTGCCGACGTAGAGGCGCCGGCCGGCGGCGTGCGCGGCGGCGACCTCGGCAATCACCTGCGGGGTGATGTACCGCTCCATCCGTTGGCGGATCGGACGGTTGTGAAAGAGGGCGTCGCCGAGGAACGGAATCGGACGGAGGCCGATCAGTTCGTGGCGGTGGATGCCGACCATCGCCTCGTACAACTGGTCGTCGTACCGCGGGCCGAGGAAGGCGAACGTCGCCATCAGCGCGCCGGTGCTGATGCCGGTCACGGCGTCGAACTCGGGGCGGGTGCCGGTGTCACTCCAACCGTCGAGTACGCCGATGCCGAACGCCCCGTACATCCCGCCGCCCGACAGAGCGAGGAACTGATACGGCCGCGCGGCCGGAGCGGCAGCGGCGGTTTTCTGCCGGAACTCCGCCTCGACCTCTCGGAGCCGGGTCGCGCCGATCGGGGCATGCAAATCAATCCCGCAGCCGAGCTCGGTCAGGGGCTGCTTCGCCAATTCGGGCGGGACACAGTGCCGGCGGGTACACCCCGGGGCGGCAAGGGTGACGGCGAGGAGGAACAGCGCGGTTCGCATCAACACCCCGACGGCGGCGGTTCGCGCACGCGGCGCGACCCGCATCCCTTATCGGACCGACACAACCGGCCCCGTGAGTCAGTTCAGGTTCCTTCCGACATGGTACGCGGGTTGCAGCATCAACCGCGATGAATCTTCCGCGGGGGCGGTATCACCGGAGGAGGGGATGAACAGCGTGCTTATAAACCCCGGGACCGAGCCCCCGGCACAGCGAGACTTACCCGACCTGCGGGCGTTGACGGATCAGCTCCTCGCGGCCGGTACACCAGACCTTTACCGCGTGCTGTTGGGCACGGTGGACCGGGTGGCGCTCGCCGCCGTACTCCGACACGTCGGCGGGAACCAGGTCCGGGCGAGCGAGGTGCTCGGGATTTCCCGAACGACCTTGCGCGGGAAACTGCGTGCGGCCGGGCTGTCAGCCGATGGCCGACGGAAGAACGCCGGCGAGCTGAACGGCGCACATCGGCCGGAAATCGATCAGTGAAGGTGCGGGTGGGGATGTGGGTGGTCGTGATGGTGGTCGTGTTCTGATTCGTCCGCCGCGGCGTGCGCGATCACCAGTTGTGCCTGGTGAATCCCTTTCAGCCCGCTGAGTTCCGCCGCGAGCTCCTGGAGAGCCGGGGCGGGACCGCGGAGGACGATCACTTCCAAGCACAAGTCGTGATCCAGGTGAACGTGCATGCTCGACACCACTCGCTCCGCGTGGGCGTGCTGGAGGTCGAGCATTTTGTCGGTCAGTCGCGTCTTGTGGTGGTCGTAAACGAGCGTCAGGCTGGCCGCCACGATGGCCGCGTCGGCCTGCCACGCGGCCGCCGTCAGTTTCTCGCGGAGAAGCTGGCGGATGGCCTCGCTGCGCGTGGCGAACCGCCCGTCCTCGCAGTGCTTGTCGAAGGCGTCGAGCAGGTCTTTCTCCAGCGACACCGAAAACCGCACGAGTTCGGACACATCCGCCCCCTTACCGCCAGACGAGCAGGTCTGGTTCCGTTCTTACTCCGCCGGCGCCGGCGCGGCACCGGCGCTCGGGTCCGGTGCGGGAAGGGGCGCCCCCGTCCGGCGGGCAACGAGGCGGCGGATGTACTCCATCTCCGACAGCGTGGACCGCACCGCGAGCCGGGCGTCGCGGATGAGCAAAGCAGCTGCCAGGAGCAGAGCACACGCCCCTGCTAGGCCGAGTACGACCGGCGCCCACGCGAACCGCCCCATCGCCACCGCCGACAGTCCGATCCCGAGGCTCGACCCGACCAGGAGCGCGATCGCCACGTACAGGCTGATGACCGCCACCTGTAACACCCGGATGCGGACCGACTGGCGGGCGATCTGGTCGGCGATGTGAGCCCGTTTCTCCTGGGCGTCCTCGTCGGCCGGGTTCCACGGCGGCAGCCCCTCGGCCTGCTTGAGCAGGTCGCGGATGCGGTCCACAATTCGGCTGAGGCGGTTGGTGGTGGACAGGGCGAGGGTGCCGGACGCGGAGATGAGCACGGCGGGCGTGATCATCCCGCCGAGTACCTCGGCCGCGTTCGCCGGCTCGAACACCACGGGCATTGCCGTCCTCCGGGTACTGACGACCCGGAGGGGAAGATACAGACCGGCCGGTCGTTCGGACTAACCGCCCGGGCGAGCCGAAGGGACAGCCCCCGAGCGGCGGCACTCCTCCAGTTCGCGGGCGCTGACCGTGTGGGTGGCCCTCTCGGTGTGGTGGCTCAGTTCCGCCTCGCGGCCGAGCAGCGCTTCTACCTTCTCCCGGGCGGCCACGAACGCGGCCACACAGCGCGGGTCGAAGTGGGTGCCGGCGTTCGTCTCCAGCTCGGCGAATGCCTCGTCGGCGGTCATCCCCTTACGGTACGGCCGGTCCGAGGTCATGGCGTCGAACGCGTCGGCCACCGCCACCACCCGGGCGACGAGCGGGATCGACTCGCCGCGCAGCCCGTCCGGGTAGCCGGACCCGTTCCACTTCTCGTGGTGGCTGCGGACGATCGGCAGCGCCCAGCTGAGCGCCGGAATCATCTCCAGGATGTCCACCCCGCTGAGGACGTGCGTCTTCATCTGCCCGAACTCGGCCTCGGTCAGCCGGCCCGGCTTGCGGAGCACGCCGTCGTCCACCGCGATCTTGCCGATGTCGTGCAACGGCGTGGCGATGCCGAGGAGTTTGCGGTCTGCCGCCGGCAGTTTCAACTCGTCGGCCAGGATGAGCGCGTAGCGGGTGACGCGGTCGGTGTGCCCGCCGGTGTACCGGTCGCGGAGCTCGACGGCCTGCGCCAGCGCGGTGACGGTCTGAAGGAGCTGCTCGTTCTGCCGCTCGACGAGTTGATGCCGCTCGGCCCCGAGGGCGAGGGCGGCGGCGAGCGAGTCGGCGAGGTTCAGGTCGGACTGGGTGAACGGCGGGTCCATCGGGCCGCGGTCGAGGTGGAGCACGCCGAGCGGGGCGTCCGGCGACCGCAGCACGGCGCAGATGATCGACGCCATCGCCCCGCCGGCGATGCTCTCGGACGTCATCGCCGGGTCGTCGCGGCTGTCGCTGAACAGGAGCGACTTACCGCCCTTGAGCGCCCGGGCGGCGAGGGTGCGGCTGGGCGGGCGGGCGGCCGGGTTGCCGTCGCGGCCCGACGTGCACCGGGCGACGAGGTCGCCGTTGGGACGGTCGAGCAGGAAAACGCCGCCGCGCTGGGCGTTGAACGTGCGAACGGCGTCGGCCAGGACTTCGCGTAGCCCCTCGTCGAGACTCGCGGCGTGGGCGAGTTGGTTGCCGCCGCGCATGATCCGCAGGAGCGCCCGGCCGTGCCGGTCCCACTGGTCGTCGGTCGGGTCGAGCCCGGCGAGCGCCTCGTCCCACGTCCGCTCCGCCGTCGACTCGACCCGCACCATCTGCCCGGACGCCTGGATGCGCACGACCGGCTGGTGGTACGCGACTTCGACCCGGAAGAGAACCCGGCCGAACAGGACGGTGTCGCCCTTGCGGACGGCACGCCCGGTCCGACCGATCCGGGCGCCGTTGAGGAACGTGCCGTTCGAGCTCCCCAGATCGCGAAGCATCCACCCGTCGTCGGCGGGGATGAGTTCGGCGTGCAGTCGGCTGACCGAGTCGTCGTCGAGGACCACTTCCAGGTCGGTCAGGCGGCCGATGCGTAGCCCGACGGTGCCGGTCCACGTCCGCGGCGGCGCGCCCGGTCGTGATCCGGGACCGGACACGACGATGCGTGCACCTTCCATCGCACCCTCGGGCTAAGGCGTATACAGGAATCTAGATCAGAATCCTGACATGGGCGCGAGTCAAGTAGGGGAAATTGTAACGCCCCGGGAGAACTCCCGGGGCGTTGAGCGCAGATTTTCCGGCCTTCGGCGCGTGCTGTACAGATATGACGTCCGCGCCTCAGACCAGCGCACCGTCTTCCGTCCGCGGCGAGTACGACGGCGGGTCGCTACACGGGAATGAGTCGTCGGACGCCTCCAAGACCGGGTCGTCGGGCGTGTCCGTGTCGGCGATCCGCTCCGCCTTAGCCTGCTGCGAGACGTGGTCGTAGATGCCAGCGGTAACGCCAGCGCCGAGGGTATCGAGTAGAACCCGGCACTTCTCTTTGTCCGGCTCCCCGCAGCCGGGCTCGCCGGGTTGACAGGTGGCCATCCGGTAGCCCCGGTACGCCAGCCAACCGCCGGCCGCCGCCATCAACAACCCGACCGCTGACCGCCGCCGCAGCCCGACCGCCGCCAGCAGCCCGCCGCCCAGCATCGGAGCCAGCCCGTTCATAGCCTTGTGCATGGTGCGTCTCTCCCACCCAGAGTCTGGGTGCGTTTGCGTTGAGCGGAACCTGTCCGGGGGCATCCACCGCAGTGACAGGAGATGACGCAATAGGTGAAGCAACACCCGTGCCGGGAACCGGCTGGCAGCACCACGAGTGGCGGCGTAAACTGGCCTTCTCCCACCCCGCTCGCCGCGGAGCCGTCATGTCTTACCACCTCGCGCCACTCGTCCCGGCCGTGCTGATCGCCCTCGGGTTCGCCGTGCTCGCGCCCGCCGCCGAGCCGGCGCCGACGCTGAAACTCAACCTCCGCTCCCGCGCCGCGACGCCCGGAGCGCCGGCGGTCGCGGCGACGACGAAGACGGCCGAGTGGGACGCGGCGAAGACGGCGATCATCGTCTGCGACATGTGGGACCACCACTGGTGCAAGTCGGCGGAGGCGCGGGTCGGCGAGTTGGCGGGACCGCTAGACGCGATGCTGAAGGCTGCACGGGCGAAGGGTGTGTTCGTGATCCACGCGCCGAGCACCTGCACCGACTTCTACAAGGACACGCCGCAGCGCAAGCGGGCGAAAGCGGCCCCGTTCGCCGCCACGCCGAGCGGGCTCGCCACGACCGAGCGCTGGGGCACCTGCTGGAACTGGCCGGACGCGAAGCGCGAAGGCCCGCTGCCGATCGACGACTCGGACATGGGCTGCGACTGCGCGGTGAAGTGCGAGATCAAGTCGCCGTGGACGCGCCAGACCGCCGCCATCGCCATCGCCGACGGAGACGCCGTCACCGACCACGGGCAGGAGACGTGGAACCTGCTCGCCGAGCGGAAGGTCGACAACGTGATCCTGTGTGGTGTCCACCTGAACATGTGCGTGCTCGGGCGGCCGTTCGCCATCCGCCAGATGGTACGGCTGGGGAAGAACGTGGCGCTCGTCCGCGACATGACGGACACGATGTTCAACCCCGAGCGCCCGCCCGGCGGCACGCACTTCGACGGCACCGACCGCGTGGTCGAACACGTCGAGCGGTACTGGTGTCCGTCGTTCCTGAGCACCGACCTGACCGGCCAGCGCCCGTTCCGTTTCCGCCACGACCCGCGCCCGCAGTGAGCTTCACATGGTCGAGTTGCCCGAGATCATACTGAGCCGCGCCGATGGCAAGCCTGGGACTGGTTCGACCAAGTTTGGAGGCGCCGCAGAGTTCATCCAGGGCGACTATACGCCAGACTGCTGTGGGTCGCGGATGACGCTGCTGGCCCAACTCGACGGCCTCGACTACCGGGAGGCCGACCTCCCCGACAGCTCGCTCGTGTACGTGTTCGTCTGCTCGCACTGTTTCTCGGTTCACGCCGAGCTACAGTGCATGTGACAGTCCCACCCGATCGTGACACTCCCCCGCGGGTTCCCACCATGCCCCGGCGCCTCACCGCCGCCCTCCTTCTGGTCGCCACACCGTTCGTCTTCGCCACACCGCCCGAGCCGCCGCCGCCCGCGGACCCGCTCCCGGAACTGGCTGACGGTACCGGCCCGGCGACGCAGAACATGAAGGCGTTTCGCGTGGCGGCGGGGCTGACGGTCGATCTCTTCGCCGCCGAGCCGACGCTCGCCAGCCCGGTCGCCATCAGCGTGGACGAGAAGGGGCGGGTCTATGCCGCCGAGGAGTACCGCCTCGGCAAGGGCGCCGCCGAGAACCGCGACAACCCGAAGGACCGCTTTTCGTTCTGGCTCGACGACGAGTTGCAACTGAAGACGCTCGACGACCGCCTCGCCATGTACCGCAAGTGGGAGAAGAAGTTTGACGGCGGGATGAAGTGGTTCACCCGCTGGGGCGACCAGGTGCGCCTCGTCGAGGACACGAACGGCGACGGCAAGGCGGACAAGAGCAGCGTCTTCGCCAGCGGCTTCAACGGCCCGCTCGACGGCCTCGCCGCGGGCGTGCTGGCGAAGGACGGCGACGTGTACCTCACCAACATCCCGCACCTGTGGAAGCTCAAGGACACGAAGGGGACCGGTATCGCCGACAAGAAGGACGTGCTCCTCTCCGGCTTCGGCGTGAACTGCGCGTTCTACGGCCACGACCTGCACGGCCTCATCTTCGGCCCGGACGGCAAGCTGTACTTCACCGTCGGCGATCGCGGGTTCAACGTCACGTCGAAGGAAGGCAAACAGTTCGCCGGTCTGCGGACGGGCGCGGTGTTCCGCTGCGACCCGGACGGGACGAACTTCGAGGTGGTGATGCGCGGCCTGCGGAACCCGCAGGAGCTGGCGTTCGACCAGTACGGCAACCTGTTCGCCGACGACAACAACTGCGACAAGGGCGACCACGCCCGCCTCGTGTACGTGTGCGAGGACGGCGACAGCGGCTGGCACATGGAGTACCAGACGATCAACCCGCCGTACATGGGCGGGCCGTGGTTCGCCGAACGGCTGTGGCACCTGCCGCACGCGGGGCAGCCGGCGTACGTCCTGCCGCCGGTCGGCCGCATCGGCACCGGCCCGAGCGGGTTCCTGTTCACGAGCGGGACGACGCTGCCGGACCGCTACAAGAACGCCTTCATCATGTGCAACTACGCCGGCGGGATGGGGCTGGAGGCGTTCCGCGTGACCCCGCGCGGGGCGGGGTTCGAGGTCGCCGACTACCACGACTTCCTCAAGCCGATCATGGCGACCGACGTGGACCAGGGGCCGGACGGCAAGCTGTACGTGTCCGACTTCGTGAACCTGGACTGGTCCGGCAAGAGCATGGGCGGCCGCATCTACACCGTGTTCGACAAGCAGAAGGTGACCGAGCCCGCCGCGCTGGAGACAAAGAAGCTATTCGCCGAGGGGTTCAAGCAGCGCCCGACGGCGGAGTTGGCGAAACTCCTGGGCCACCCGGAGCAGCGGGTGCGGTTGCGGGCCCAATGGGCGCTTGCGGAGAAGGTCGAGACGAAGAATGTTGGAGATATCGGATCGACGGCCACCACCTTCCACGGGTTAGAAGCATTCCGCCGAGTTCTCGCTGATACCAACCGGCTCGCCCGGTTGCACGCGGTCTGGGGTCTTGGTCAACTCGGTCGTCGCGGCGCGCTATTCCTGGTGAAGCCGGACCTCGCTACACTCCTCCACGACACAGACCCGGAGATCCGCGGGCAGGCCGCGAAGGTCTGCGGCGAGGTCGGCGACGGGGATCTCACGGGCACGCTAAGCGAGTTACTTAGCGACCCCTCCACGCGGGTCAGGTTCTTCGCCGCGCAGTCGCTCGGCAAGCTGAAGCACCGGCCGGCGGTCGAACCGCTGTTCCGAGTCCTGGCCGAGAACAAGGACTCCGACCCGTGGCTGCGGCACGCCTGCGTCGCGGCGCTCGCCCGCATCGGCGACGCGGAGGCGGTCGCAGCGAAGGCGACCGACCCCAACGCCTCCGTGCGGCTCGCCGTCGTGCTAGTCCAGCGGCGGCTCGGCGACAAACGAGTGTCGCGCTTCCTCGCCGACGCCGACCCGCTCGTCCGCGCCGAGGCCGCACGGGCGGTCCACGACCTGCCGATCGAGTCCGAGTTCGCCGCCCTCGCGGCCGTGCTGCCGCCCCTCTCCACCAGCACTGACGACGAGTCGATCGTCCGCCGGGCCATCAGCGCGAACTACCGCCTCGGCGGCGCCGAGCACGTCGCCCGCGTGCTGGCCGCGGCCGGGAACCCGGCGCTGTCGCCGCCGGTGCGGCAGGAGGCGGTACTGGCCCTGCGCGACTGGGCTAACCCGCCGCCACGCGACCGCGTGACCGGCTTCTGGAACCCGCTCCCGAAGCGCGACGCGGCCGTCGTCCGCGGTGTGGTCGGGCCGGGGTTCGAGAAGCTCCTCGGCTCGGCGTCAGGGCAGTTGCTCACGGACGTGGTCGGCCTCATCGGCCCACTCGGGCTGGAGGTCAGCGAGCCGACGCTGACCGGCTGGGTGGGCGACGGGTCGAAGGACGTGCCGGTCCGCGTCGCGGCCCTGCGCGTGCTGGCCGACCGCCGGGCGAAGACGCTACCGGATTCGCTCGCCGTCGCGCTGAAGGGCACGGCCCCGCTCCTGCGGGCCGAGGCCCGCGACGTGCTGACTGCGACCGACCCGACGAACGGTGTCGAGAGCTTGAAGACGGTGCTCGCCGACGCGAAGGCGGCGACGAGCGAGAAGCAGCGTGCCGTGGCGGCGCTGGCGCGGACGAATGCGCCGGCCGCCGCGACCGCGCTCGACGGTTGGGCCGAAAAGCTGTCCGCGAAGGCCGTCCCCGCTGAGCTTCAACTGGACGTGCTCGAAGCGCTCAAGGCGGCGCCGAACCCGGCCCGCGACAAGGCGCGCACGGCGTTCGAGTCGTCGCTGCCCGGCGGCCCGGCGTACTCCAAGTTCGCCGTCAGCCTCGTCGGCGGCGACGCTGCCCGCGGCCGCGAGGTGTTCGTCGGCCACGCCGCCGCGCAGTGCCTCCGCTGCCACACCGTTAACGGGAACGGCGGCAACGCCGGGCCGGACCTGTCGAAGGTGGCGGGGCAGGCGGGCAAGGACCGCGCCTACCTGATAGAGTCGCTGCTGAACCCGAGCGCAAAGATCGCGCCCGGCTTCGGCGCCGTCACCCTGAACCTCGTGGACGGCCGCGCGGTGAGCGGCGTTCTGGCGGAGGAGAGCGCGAAGGGCGTGGTACTCGTCCACGCCGACGGCCGCCGTGAGGCGATCGCCACGGACGACATCGAGCGCCGCAGCCAGGCGACGTCGGCGATGCCGGCGGTGGACCGCTCGCTGACGCCGCGCGAGGTGCGTGACCTGGTGGAGTACCTCAGCACGCTGAAGTGACAGACTCGCCCGGGGCTACCACCCCCGGGCGACGCACGAACGCCCCCATCCGAGGGCTGAAGACCCGAGCCACCGGATTTGAGCCCCCAAGGGGCGGCCGTGAATAGCCCGGGGTGGAAACCCCGGGCGGCCTGCGGCGACAAGCCAGCCACGCGATCCGGCCATTTCCCGATTTTCTTGCACGACGGCAGCCCGGCGGCGGCACTAACAGGGGTGACGCCCGCTCCCCGAGGTTCCGCCGTGGCCCAGCTCACCCTCCGCACTCTGCTCGCCTACCTCGACGACACGCTTGAACCCGTCGCCGCCCGCGAACTCGGCAAGAAGGTCGCCGAGAGCGAGATGGCCCAGGAACTCATCGAGCGGATCAAGAAGGTCACCCGCCGCCGCCGCCTCCAGACGCCCGACGCGGACGGCGCCGACGAGGACATTTCCGACCCGAACACCGTGTCCGAGTACCTCAGCAACACGCTCGACGCCGAGCAGGTGCAGCGGCTCGAACAGGCGTGCCTCGACTCGGACGTGTACCTCGCCGAGGTCGCCGCCTGCCACCAGATTTTGGCGGTCGTGCTGGCGGAACCGTTCCGGGTGCCGCCGCGAGCTAGGGAGCGGATGTACAAACTCGTCAAGCCGCCGGCCGGGATGAAGAAGGGGCGGACCAAGCCGGCCGTCCCGGTCATCGGCGACAACACCACGCGGCCGACCGAGCGCCGCGAGGCCGACGACACGGACGCCGCGCTCTTGCTCGGAATGGACCGCTTCGGCGCCGGCTCGACGACCCTGCGGGTCGGCATGGCCGCGGCCGGGGTTGTCATCGCGGCGCTGCTCCTCGTCGCGGTGTACATGGCCTCGCCGGGTACGCCGCCCGACGCGCCGGCCACGTCCGCCCCCGAGTACGCCGCTATTCCTGCCCCGCGGCCGGTGCCCGAGCCGACACCAAAGAAGACCGAGACCGAGCCGACCCCGGCGCCGAAGCCGCCGGACCCGATGACGCCGCCGGTCGCGCCGATGCCCCAGGATAAGGGCAAGGAGGACGCCAAGGGGAAAGAGAACGACAAGCAACCGCCGGCCGTCGCCGCCCCGCGTGAGGACCGCCTGCCGGTCGGCAAGGCCACGGCGGTGAATACGCTGCTAGTGTCCCGCCCGACGGCGGACGCCAAGTGGACGCGGCTCGACCCGGGCGGCGACGGGGCCGTGAACTCGAACGACGAGGTGCTCTGCCTCCCCGGCTACAAGGCCGAGGTGAAGCTCGACACCGGCGTGGCCGTGTCGCTGTGGGGGAATGTGCCCGAACTCCTCCCGGCCCGACTACTGGAGTCTCGCGTCCGGTTCCACGCCCCGGTCGCGAAGGCCGAGGGGGGCGGGTTCGAGTTCGACGCCGACCTGACACTGCTCGGCGGCCGCATCTACCTCACGCCGACGAAGGGCCAGGAGCGCGTCCGCGTCCGCACCGCCGGCGAGGTGTACGACCTAACCCTCGCCGAGCGGTCGGAGGTGGCGGTTGAGCTCACCGTCGCGCACGAGCCCGGGGTGGCGTTCCTCCGCACCGCCGGCCCGGCGCCGCGGTCCGAGGTGAAGGTCGCCGTGGTCCGTGGGTCGGCCGCGGTCGCGGTGCCGGTCCGCGGGGTGAAGCACGACAAGGTCGAGGCGCCGGCCGTCATCGCCTGGGACAGCAAGACCAACGGCCGCCCCGCGAACCCGGTCGCGGTCGAGAAGACCAACCCGTACTTCGACAAGTTCCTGCTCGTGCCGTCCGACCAGGGCAAGGGCGTGCAGAAGGCGCTGACCGAGGTCGCCACGCGCCTCGCCGACAACGACCGGGTGCAGATCCTCATGACCGAGCTCGTCACCGAACCGCCGGCGCCCGGGCGGTTCTTCCACGGGCTGGTCGGCATCTACGGCCAAGCCGCGACCGCGACGACGGCCGATGACCTGAAGCCGCTGGTGGACGTGCTGACCGACGAGACGCGCGGCTACGACCTAGTGGCGGCAGCGACGGCGCTGGCGGCGTGGACCGCCCGTGGCCCGGACAACACGGCCACGCTCGGCACTGTACTCGACATGAAGATTCCCGCCGAGGGCGTGGCCGACTGGGTGCTGAAGCTCCTCCGCGGGATCATAAACCCTGCCGCTCCTGATCCGGCCGAACTGGACCGCCTCTTGGAACTGCTCAGCAACCCGTCCGTGGCGGTGCGCGAGCTGGCGCTGTGGAACCTCATCAACTTCGCCGACCCGTCCGCGGCCCGCGTGCCCGGGCTGACGGCGGACGTGGGGATGAACACCGGGCCGGTCCACACCCGATTGGTGAACGGGTGGAAGGCGCGCGTCGAGGAGATCAAGCGGCGACCGCCGATGAAGAAGTGAGCGGCTCGCGGCCACCGACCGGCTCACGCCGGCCGGTGGCCCGGGATCAGTGGTTGAACACGAACTCCTTGCTGTTCAGCACCGCCCACAGCACGTCGCGGAAGAACTCGCCCCGGTCCGCCGCCTGCCCGCGGAACGTCGTGATTCGTGCCCGCTCGTCCGCGTTCGGGACGCGGCCGAGTGTGCGCAGGAACAGCGCGTCTATCAGCTTCGCGTCGTCCTTCTCCGCCGTCGACGCTCGCGCCAACCAGCCGGCCGGGTTCGCCACCTTCCCCGTCGTCGCATCGCCGCCAACGAGGTGGAGCACGCTCGCCAGGTTCACGTCGCCGCTCCGCTCGCACGCGCACGCCGTCACTCGCTCGGAACGGCCGAAGGTGCGCAGGAAGTACGATGCGGCGCCCGGGTCCGGCACCTGCACCGCCCGCGTGCCGAACGGGTAGCCGTCGAACCGCTCGGGCACGCCGGTCGCGTCGCTCAGGGCGTCGAGCAGCACTTCGGCCGGCAACCGGCGGGCGTAGTAGTGCGAGTGGTAGCGGTCGTCGGTCGCGTTCTCGGCGCGCGTCGCCGACGAGAGCTGGTACGCCCGCGACGTGAGGATCAGCCGCATCAGGTGGCGCAGGTCGTACTTCTTCGCCACGAACTCGGTCTTGAGCGCGGCCCACAGCGCCGGGTTCGTCGGCGGGTTGGTCGCCCGTAGGTCGTCGACCGGTTCGACGAGCCCGACGCCGAGGTAGTGCCGCCACACGCGGTTGACCATCGCCCCCGCGAACGCCTCGTTCCGCGGGTCGGTCACCCACTTCGCCAGCGCGAGACGCGGGTCATCACCCGGCGCGGCATCGGCGGCGGTGCGGTCGAGCGGACGGGCCTTCATGAACTGCCCCGTCCGCGGCTGCGACACCCCGACCGGGTTCTTGTTCTGGTTCTGGTCCGGGTGCGTCACCCGCAGCACGGTCGGGCCGTTCTTCGCCTCCGTGCGGTCGAGTTTCACCCGGCTGAAGTACGCGGCGAAGTGGTAGTAGTCGTCCTGCGTGTAGCGTTCGAGGGGGTGGTTGTGGCACTTCGCGCAGCCGATGCGCGTGCCGAGTAGCGCCTGCGCGATCGACTCCGGTGCCTCCGAGTTCTCACCGTGCCGGTGCTCGCCGACCGTGACGATGTAGTATCCGACCGCGGGGTTCTCGACGTTGCTGCCGGTGGCGGTGAGCACGTCGCGGGCGAGCTCGTCCCACGGGCGGTTCTTCGCCACCTGCTCGCGCAGCCACAGGTGGAACTGCCGCACGCCTTTCACGCCGCGCACGTCGTGGTCGCGCTCCTTACGGTTCTGGAACAGGTCACCGAGCTGTAGCGCCCAGTAGTCGGCGAACTCGGGCGACGCCAACAGCGCATCGACCCGCTTCTCGCGCTTCTTCGGGTCGGCGTCGGCGAGAAACGCCGTCACCTCCTCGGGCGTCGGTAGCCGCCCGCAGGTATCGAGCGTGGCGCGGCGGACGAACTCGGCGTCGGTGCAGCCATCGGACGGCTCGATCCGCAGTTCCTTGAGCCGCGAAAACACGTGGTCGTCGACGACGTTGTTGCGACCCCGGAATCGCTGCTCATCGACCGGCCGATCATGCGGGATGGTGAAGACGGCGACGGCGACCTCAGCCTGGAACATCGCCCGCACCGCCGCGGACCCCTGCCGCACCGCCTTCGCCTCGCCAGTCGGCGACACCGCCACCGTGCCAGCGTCGTTGGCGTCGAACTTGGTGAGCCACGTCACGTCCTTCGTGGTGCCGCCGGCGAACGTGGCGGTGGCGACGAGCTTCGTCGCCTCGCCGGCCTTCACGACCTTGGTGGCGGGTGTCACTTCGAGTTTGGTGAGCGCCGGGTCGGTCTTGTTCGGCCCGGGGGCTCCGGCCGTCACCCACGCGAGCAGCGTGTCGTACTCGCGGCTGCCGACGGCGAACAGCCGACCGCCCTCGTGCGGCACCTGCCCGGTCGCCTTCTGGAGCAGCAGGCTGTCCTCGGGCTTCGCCGGGTCGATGCGACGGCTGTCGAACTCGCGGGTGAGGTAGCGGTGATCCTGGTCGGGCGCGTAGCCGCGGAGCGACAGTCGGAAGCCGTTCTGCCCGTTCCCCTTGCCGTGGCACGCCCCCTGGTTGCACCCGGCGCGCGTCAGGACCGGCACGACTTCGTTGAGGAACGACGGCGCAGCCTGGGCGCGGACCGACGGGGCGACCGCACCCACGACGAGCGCGACGGCGAACCAGCGCATGAATGCCTCACGGCGACGGACGGGAAGAGAGCCTGGCGGGAGTCAAACTACCACCAGTTTACGCGATCAATTCGGGGCGAGCAAGCAAGGCGGCCGGGCGGTGTCAGCGAGCGGAAACGCCGCGGGCGGGTTTTCCACAGAGTTTGGTCCTACTTGGTGCGGTTGAGACCGACCCGAGTCGAGTCACCCCTTCCGCTCGGTCCCACCATCGTTTCCTAAGCCCTTGTGAAGCTTCCACCTCCGACGAATACAAGCGGTGCAGAGGGATGTCGGCGTCGCATCTGACTGCTCCAAAGTTTGGTCCTAATTGGTCCTACTTGGGGCGGTTGAGATCGACCCGAGTCGAATCGCCACTCGGTCGTGCGTCCGAAATACCCACACGGCGGCCGTCGGCCGCGCATCGCTGCACGGACCGGCGGCCGCCGGTGGTTGAGGTGTCGGGTTCCGGCGCGGTGCCCCAGGCCGACCGCTCGTGCCGTGGGGGTTGCAGGTGGCCCTGCTCGGTCGCCCGGACGACCGCCCCCGCGGACGCACCATGACAGTGCATCCCGCGCGGCTCACAGACTGGAGAAGTCACGGTCCGGGTGTGTGCGCCGAGTCCTAATGAATCCTCGGCCGCGGTCCGGGCCGCGACAGAGTCGGTGGGGCCACACCCGACACCTCAACGCATTGTTCGGAACAAATGTTCACCAATCAAGCCTCGAATACCCATTGCACCGGAAAATTCGGTGCAGCCGGCCCGCGGTGGCGGTAGGCTCACCCGCGGTCGAACCCGTGCCCGGAGACCCCGCGCGTGGAGCCACTAGCGCGCCTCGAATGCGAGTGGTGCCGCACCCAGAACGCCACCGGGGACACCTCGTGCCAGGCGTGCGGGGCGCCGCTCGACGTCAAGAACCTCGTCAGCGACTCCGGCTGGCGCGAGGTTCCGCGCCTCCGCGACATGACCCGGGTCCACTTCGGCAACAGCACCTGTCAGATCGAAGGCGAGATCGTGCCGGTCTTCGAGGTCGACCTCGCGGCCGGCGAGAGCGTCTACTTCGAGCACCACGTCCTCCTCTGGAAGGAGGGCCGCGTGCCCACCGCGGTGCTGCCGTTCACGAACGTCGTGAAACGACTGCTCGCCGGGATGCCGTTGGTCATCACCACCGCGACCGGACCGGGCCGCGTCGCCTTCTCCCGCGACGCCACCGGCGAGCTCGTACTGATGCCGTTCCAACCGGGGGCGCAACTCGACGTGCGCGAGCACGCCTTCGTGCTCGCGTCTCGCACCGTCGACTTCACCTACGTCCGCATCAAGGGGCTGCGGAACATCCTCTTCGGCGGGCAGGGGATGTACATGGACCGGTTCACCGCGACCGGCGCGCCGGGGCTGCTCGTGTTGCACGGGTACGGCAACGTCTTCGAGCGCCACCTCGCCGCCGGCGAGAGCATCCTCGTGGAGCCGGGCGCCTTCCTCTACAAGGACGCCTCGGTGACGATGCAGGTCGAGTTGCAACGGCTGACCACCGGCCTGTTCGGCGGGATGGGCATGGGCCTCGCCCGTATGACCGGGCCGGGCCGACTCGGCATCCAGTCGATGTACCACCACCATCACACCGAATGACGCGATGACCGGCTCCCGCGAGTACGCCTGCCAGTGGTGCGGCCGCGCGAGCGCCGTCGGCGCGGACGCGCGGAACTGCCCCGCGTGCGGGGCCGCGGTGGACGTCCGCCGGGTGAAGGACGACGCCGGCTGGGTCGAGCTCCCGCCGATCCGCGACATGGCCCGGCTCCAGTTCGGCGCGTCGCGCTGCCAGATCGAGGGCAACTACGTCCCGGTGGCGGACTTCGACCTCGCGCCCCAAGACTACCTGTACTTCAACCACTACACGCTGCTCTGGAAGGAGCCGCGGACCCAACTGACGCGGATGCCGGTGCGGGGCTGGTGGCGGCGGCTGTGGGCCGGGCTGCCTCTGGTCATGGCGCAGGCTCACGGCCCCGGCCGCGTCGCGTTCTCGAACGACGCGCCGGGGGAGATCATCGCCGTCCCGCTGGAGGCGGGCGCGACCGTCGACGTCCGGGCGGGGGCATTTCTCGTCGCCAGCGGGCAGATCCATTACGACTGGCTCTGGTCCGGTGTGTGGTACGGGACGGCGGACGGGTATCACTACCCGGTCGGCCAGTACCTCGACCGCTTCACGGCGGTGGACGGGCACGGGCTGTTGCTGCTGCACGGCGCGGGGAACGTGTTCGTCCGCGACCTGGCGGACGGGGAGAGGCTGCTCGTCAAGCCGACGGCGCTGGTCTACGCCGACCCGCGGGTGACGCTGTCGCTGCACATCGAGCACCCGCGGGGGTTCAACAACTACTGGTGGCGTCGGTACGTCTGGCTGTGGCTGCGCGGGCCGGGCCGGGTGGCGATCCAGTCGGCCGGCGAGCACTGGGAAGACCCGTACTACCCCGTGAACGGCATGTCGCTCAATTCCGGGGTGACCGACTGGTAGGGCGCTCGGTCTGTCAGCCCGCGCGTCGAGATTAGCGCGATGGTTTAGACCTGACCCAACGATACGAAGGTAGGCATCTTTTTCGTCCCCTGCCCTTTGCCCAGTATCACCGAGGGCACAAGCGGTTCCGAGGCCGACCGATGACCGAAGCGTAATGGCTGGCGACTTTCACTGCCGCCGACTCACCGAGCGTCCTGATGGCCCTGTTCAATATGACAATTTAATTATTTATAATATATCAGATCCAAGCTAGCGCACTCTGGCTATTATACTGCTAATACCACCGACTGGAGGAGGGTGATGCCGAATAACCTCGACGGCCTTGCTGCATTACTCCCCCTCCCGGATCGACCGTCCAACGCAACAAATGCATGGGATGGAATCGAGGCGGCGATCGAGTTCAGCCTTCCAAGGGATTACAAGGCATATATTTCCACATACGGCTCCGGACAGCTGTCCTGCGGCCTCTATGTCTATAACTACTCGCTAGCCGTTGACCGAGAACGGGTCTCGCGGGATCTGAACGCTTTGGCAGCAATACTCGAAGCGGATAAGAGGACTGTACTGGAGATAACAGTTTCTTTGGGTTCTTCAGCGCGCCCGCTCAGACCGCCCATCCCCTTTCCTGTCTTTCCTGAAGCGGGAGGGCTACTGCTTTGGGGTTATTGTCCCGAGGGATGGAGATTCTACTGGGTCACCAGTGGGGACGCTGACACATGGTCTGTCCTAGTCACTCGGCAATGGAATGATGAATATTACCATATTCCCGAGGTGACCCTTGTCCCGTTCTTGATCGAACTGTTTCGCAACCCATTTCATGAAGAGCTTCGCTGCCAGGGCAAGTTTTACCCCTTCCCTGCGGTGGAGGAGCCGCAGAACTGATCCGCCTCATGATGGCCAGCACAATAGACCAGCCTAGGGAAACCAAGCAGTTGGGGTACCATTTCTTGCTTGATGTGGTCCACCAGCTCGCGTAGGCGGCCGATCTTGTGGCGGTCGAAGTGGAAGCGCGGCTAGGCAGCCGGCGCCACGATCCGGAGACCGTGATGTCGCTGACGTTTGAAGTCGAACTCCCGGCCGATCTCGACCGCTTCCGGCTTCCTGCCGCAGTCGCCGCTCGGCTCCAGTCGTTGCTCGACATACAGGACACCGACCGCACGCTCACGCAGCAGGAACGCGATGAAGCGCAGGGTCTCGTCGATCTCGCGGAGCTGCTGACCCTTCTCCGACTCCGTGCTGAGCGGGCGAACCACGGCGCGGCGTGACCGGCGTTGGTGTCTTCAGCCCGAAGGGCTGACAGCCCTCAGCCCAGGGCGACGGTCGCTCCGCTCCCTTGCCCTGGGATCGCGGATCAAACCACCCCGCAGCCTGAAGGGCTGTGAGCCGGCTCGCAGCCCTTCAGGCTGCAACACCCACCAACTCCGAACCCAAGGCGGCGCGACTTCGTCGCTTGCCCTGGGCTGAGGGCTGTCAGCCCTTCGGGCTGAAAACGATCCGCACTATCGGACTGAAAACGGTCCGCCCCACTACCCCTCGGCGTTGATACGGTCAATCAGCTCACGGAGGCGGCCGATCTTGTGGCGGTCGAAGCGGAAGCGGAGGCGCGGCAGATCCTTCAGCGCCGCCTCGTTCGCCTCCTCCGGCAGCGCCTCGACCTGCTCGAACGTGCCCCCGGCCAGGATGTCAGCGAAGTCGTGGCGGACCTCGGCCATCAGACCGTCCGACAGGTGCTTCTGGAGCCGCAGGAGCAAGTGGCCGCGGACGTAGCGCATGCTGTGGTACACGCGGTAGAACTTCGTCACCTCCACCACCGCGTCGTCCACCGAGTCCGTCACCTTGTACAGCGACAGGTCCGCCGGCGAGATGTAGCCGCGGTCGAACAGCTGCTCGCGGATGAAGCGGTCCCACGCCGCCCAGTACGTACCGCCCGGCTCGTCCACGAGTACCACCGGGAAGATGTGCGACTTGCCCGTCTGCACCAGCGTCAGCGCCTCGAACGCCTCGTCGTGCGTGCCGAACCCGCCGGGAAACAGCACTACCGCGTCCGACTCCTTGATGAACATCAGCTTGCGGGTGAAGAAGTAGCGCAGCGTCATCAGCTTCGGGTCGCCGTGGACGACCGGGTTCGCCGACTGCTCGAACGGGAGCATGATGTTCAGCCCGAAGCTGTTCTCGCGCCCCGCCCCGACGTGCCCCGCCTCCATGATGCCGTTGCCGGCGCCGGTGATGACCATCCACCCGTCGGCGACGATCTTGCGTCCGAACTCCTCGGCGGCCTGGAACGCCGGGTGGTCGGCCCGCGTGCGGGCGGAGCCGAACACGGTCACCTTGCGCCGCCCGCGGTAGCCGGCGAACACCTTGAGGCAGTAGCGGAGCTCACGCACCGCGGTGGCAAGGAGCTTCACGTCGCCGCGGCCGGCGCGGTCGCGGAGGAGCTTGTCCGCCGTCTCCTTGATCTGCGCGACGTACTCGTCGGCGGCCGGTTCGCTGTGCGCGGGCCGCTCGACCCCCGGCTGATCGGGTTCGGTGAGGGCGTCGAACGGCGTTTTCGGGGCCGGGTCGGGGGCGGGCATCGCGTGGCGCCTCCGGGAGAGGGGACCGGGTGTAGGATACCAGGGCGGGCAAGCGACATGCGACGGTGGAAGAGACAACGCCCGCGGGGTTACCCAGGGCTCCCGCCCTGGGCTAGCGAAGGCGCCCTCCGGGCTTGAAACCCCGAACCGCCCAAGCCCGGAGGGCGCCTTTTATAGCCCGGGGTGGCAACCCCGGGCGGCCTACGCGGGCGAGCCGGTCACGTCCCACCCCGGTTCGACATTCCTCCCGCCCCACCCGTGACGTATCCTTGATGGTGTCCCCGGTGGAGGTCCGTGCCGATGAGTCACGCCGTCGTCGAGCCGCCGAGCGAGCGGGTGTCGCACCCGCACCGCACGATCGAGAACGTCCCCGGCCGGCTCGGCCCCCCACCCGTCAACCACGTCCTCGCCGCCACCGGGCTGCCGTGGACGCGGCGGCTGTCGAAGGCGGCGCTGTTCATTCCCGCCATCCGGCACTGGGAGAACCAGTTCCTCAAGCACAACGACGACGACCTGAAGGCCGCCAGCATGGCCCTCCGCGGCAAGGCCCGCGGCAAGTGGAACCTCGACAAGCTGCTCCCGGAGGCGTTCGGCCTCTGCTCCGTCGCCATCCAGCGGGTGCTCAACATCCGCCCGTTCGACGTGCAGCTCGCCGGCGGCGTGGTCATGCACTTCGGCGGGCTGGTCGAGTTGGCGACGGGCGAGGGGAAGACGGTCACGGCCAGCTCGCCGGCGTTCCTGAACTCGCTGGTGGGTAAGGGGTGCCACGTCACCACCGTGAACGACTACCTGGCCAAGCGCGACGCCGAGTGGATCGGGCCGGTGTACGAGAAGCTCGGGCTCACCGTCGGCGTGCTCCAGCAGAAGATGGAAGACGCCGGGCGTGTGGCCGCGTACAAGGCCGACATCACCTACGGCACCGCCGCCGAGTTCGGGTTCGACTTCCTCCGCGACCGGCTCAAGCTCCGCGGCGGGCAGGCGCAGGCGGCGCCGTTCTGGGCGCCGTTCATGGGCGGCGCCGGCCCCGCCAAGATGGACCCGCGCGTCCAGCGCGAGCTCCACTACGCCATCGTGGACGAGGCCGACTCCATCTTCGTGGACGAGGCGAAGACCCCGCTCATCATCGCCAACCCGACGCGCCCGGCCGAGGCCGACGAGCAGGTGGTGTTCGTGTGGGCCGACAACGTGGCCCGCGAGATGCGCCGCGACGAGCACTTCACGCTGAACCTGAAGAAGGACAAGATCGAGATCACCGACGCCGGCCGGCACCTCGTGCGCTACTCCAACCCGCCGACCGGCAAGAACGCGAAGGCGATGGACAAGCTGCTCGAGTCGGTCGAGAAGGCGCTGCACGCCTACTACCGGTTCGCCCGCGACCAGCACTACATGGTCAACCCGAAGGACGGGAAGATCGTCATCATCGACGAGGGGACCGGCCGCCCGATGCCCGACCGGCACTGGCGCGACGGGCTCCACCAGGCCGTCGAGGCGAAGGAGAAGGTGCAGATCAACATGCCGTCGGACCACGCGGCGCAGATCACGTTCCAGAACTTCTACCGCCTGTACACGAAGCTCGCCGGCATGAGCGGGACGCTGCTGCCGAACTTCTGGGAGCTGCGCAAGGTCTACCGCCGCTGGACGACGAAGGTGCCGACGAACCGCCCGAGCAAACGCGAGGTGTTCCCGGACCAGGTGTTCCCGACCGAGGACGCCAAGTTCGACGCCGTGGTGAGGAAGACGCAGGAGATGCTGAAGACGAACCGCCCGGTGCTGATCGGCACGCGGACGGTGGAGGCGTCGAAGAAGCTGAGCGCGAAGCTGTCGCAGGTGGGCGTGGTCCACCGCGTGCTGAACGCCGAGCAGAACGAGGGCGAGGCCGAGGTGGTGGCCGCCGCCGGCCAGCCCGGGCGGGTGACGGTGGCGACGAACATGGCTGGCCGCGGCACCGACATCAAGCTCGGCGACGGCGTGGCGGAGGCCGGCGGGCTGCACGTGATCGGCACCGAGCGGCACGAGGCGGAGCGGATCGACCGTCAGCTCCAGGGCCGCGCCGGCCGCCAGGGCGACCCCGGCAGCGCGCAGTTCATGCTCTCGCTCGAAGACCAGCTCCTCGAAGGGCTCGGCACGGCGAAGCAGCGCGAGCTCCTGGAACTCGGCCAGGCCGGCGGGAATCGCAACTGGGACCAGTACGCCCCGCTGTTCCGCGTGGCACAGCAGCGGATCGAGCGGAAGCACTACCGCCAGCGCCTCGACCTGATGAACTACGACAAGCACCGCCAGGAGATGCTACAAGACATCGGGGCGGACCCGTACGTGGACTGACGGAGAAGGCGAACGGCCGGCGTGAGCCGGCTGGTCGTTGGTACGGATGCCTGAGCGGACAAGCCGGATGACCGGTTGCCGTCTCGGGTGCAAGTACCAACGACCAGCCGGCTCACGCCGGCCGTTCGCCCGAACCGTGCAGCCTACCCCCGCACAGCCCCGCCGTTCACGCGAATCGTCTGTCCCGTCAGGAACGCCGCCGCCGGCGACGCCAGCCACACGGCCGCCGCCGCCACGTCTTCGGGGAGCCCCCACACGCCGAGCGGCGTCTCGCGGCGGACCCGCTCCTGCCACTCCGGCGACGCCGTCTCGCCCCACGCGGTCCGGATCCACCCCGGCGCGAGGCAGTGGACGCGCACCTCCGGCGCGAGGCTGAGCGCGAGCGAGCGGGTGAAGCACATCACCGCCCCCTTCACCGCCGCGAAGAGCTGCCCGCTGTCGCCCTCCATGCCCGTCTCGGCTTGGTCCCAGCCGACGGTGAGGATGACCCCGCGGCCACGCTCCTTCATGCGGGCGCCGAGGTTCCGCCCGAGCCGCATCGTGGCCTTCAGATCGACCGCGAGGAGGGCGTCGAGCTTCTGGTCGAACGACCACCTCGCCGCGTCGCCGGTGAGCGTGTCGGCGCCGGCGTTGAGGACGACGACGTCGAGCCCGCCGGACATCGCCCACGCCTCGTCCACGAGCCGGTCGCAGGCAACGGGATCGGAGAGGTCGTCGGAGAGGATGCTTACGCCGTCTCGAAAATCTCTACGACCGTGGAAGATGACATCCGCGCCCTGATCCCGGAATGCCGAGCCGATCGCACGCCCGATCCCACTCGTCGAGCCGGTCACCAGAGCCGACAAGCCATCCAGAACGTCCGGCGAGCGATCCGGCCGTTCAGAGGGGTCGTGAACCGCCCGGAGCTCTCCGATCGGCCGATCGTCCCACAGTTCACGCACAGACTTCCCGAGCGTGGGATGCCTCGCCTCAGGAGCAATCTGATTGAGCGGATAGAGCACGAAGGCCCGCTCGTGCAACCGCGGGTGCGGCACGACGAGGTCCGGGGTGTTTATCACCCGGTCACCGTACAGGAGCAAGTCGAGGTCGAGGGTGCGAGGCGAATTGATGCCCGCGCGGACGCGGCCGAACTGGTGCTCGATGTGTTGGAGTAGCTTCAGGAGGTCGTGCGGATCGCGGTCCGTCTCGACCGCGGATACGGCGTTGAAATAGTCGCCACTGTCAGGCGGGCAATCGACGGGCCCCGTCTCGTAGTACGCCGAGACGGCGAGAACCCGTAGCCCCGGCTCGGCCCGCAGGCGGCGGACGGCGGCGTCGAGCGACGCCCGCCGGTCACCGAGGTTGCTCCCGAGGCCGAGGTACGCGGTCGGCATGGCGGGCCGCCGTTACTTCTTCTTCGCGTCCTTGCCCGTCGCCGCCTCGCCTTCGGCCGCTTCCTTCTTCACCTTCTTCCTCAACACCACCTTCGTCACCCGCGTCTTCGGGATGCCGAACGGGCTCTGGTCGGCCTTGAACGCGCCGTTCTCCATCATCTTCTCGATCCGCTCGGCCCGGGTCATCACGCAGCGCGTGCGGTTCATCCCGCCCTTGCGCTTCAGGCTCTTGTCGATGCTCATGACGACCGTGTGAGTGTGAGTGCGGGTGTGTGTGCCCGCGGCGGCACGCCGCCGGGGGGAAAGACTGATATTATGGGCTTCACCCGACGACGGCAACGCGCCTCGACCGACCGCCCTCCCCATACCCACAGTCGCATTCACACTCCGATGCAAGTGACGCTCGACTACGGCCGCACCGGCCTGGACGTGACCCTCCCCGCCGACCGGCTCATCGCCCCGCCGCTGGCGCTCCGCCCGGCCGACCCGCTCCCGGACGCCGCCGCCGCTATCGCCGCTGCCATCGCCAACCCCATCGGCTCACGCCCGCTCGCCGAGATCGCCCGCGGCAAGAAGACGGCGTGCGTCGTCGTCTGCGACATCACCCGACCGGTGCCGAACGCGCTCATTCTCAAGCCGCTGCTCAAGACGATCGAGGACGCCGGCGTGCCGCGCGACGGCATCACCATCCTCGTGGCGACCGGCCTCCACCGCCCGAACGAGGGCGACGAACTGGTGGAACTCGTCGGCGCCGAGGTGGCGGCGAACTACCGCTGCGTGAACCACTTCGGCAAGGACCAGGCGTCGCACGACTTCCTCGGTACGACGGCGAACGGCGTCCCGATGTGGATCGACAACCGCTACACCCGCGCCGAGCTGAAGATCACGACGGGCCTGATCGAGCCGCACCTGATGGCGGGGTACAGTGGCGGGCGGAAGGTGATCTGCCCGGGCATCGTCGGGCTCGAAACCGTGCGCGTGTGGCACGGGCCAAAATTCCTCGAACACCCGCGCGCCGACGCCGGGATCGTCGAGGGGAACCCCGTCCACGCCGAGAACACGCTGATCGCCAAGACGGCCGGGTGCGACTTCATCGTGAACGTGTGCATCGACGGCAAGCGCCGGGTGACGTGGGTCGGCGCCGGCGACATGATCGCCGCGTGGGAGGCGGGCGTGGCGTTCTGCCGCGAGACGGTGAAGGCCGGCGTGCCGGCGCCGTGCGACGTGGTGGTGACGAGCTGTGCCGGCTACCCGCTCGACACGACGTGGTATCAGGCGGTGAAGGGGCTGACCGGGGCGCTGCCGATCGTCAAGAAGGGCGGCACCATCGTCATCGCCGCGAGCCTGACCGAGGGACTCGGCAGTCATGAATTCCAGCAGTCACTCGCCGAGTACGAGGCGGCCGGGAAGTACGACCGCCCCAGTGAAACGGACACGTGCGAGATGGACGAGTGGCAGTTGGTGATGCTGAAGAAGGTACTCGCCCACTGCCGCGTGAAGGTGGTGACGAAGGGGCTGCCGCCGGAGGTACTGACGCGCTGCCGGGTCGAGCCGGCGGCGAGCGTCGAGGCGGCGGTAGCGGAAAGCCTCGCCGAGCACGGCTCGACGGCGCGGCTCGCGGTGATCCCGAAGGGGCCGTACGTGCTGCCGTATGTGATGGGTGCGTGATTGATGAAGGGGTGAAGGGGGTGATGACTCACCCCCCTTCATCGCGCTGCTCAGACGCCCAGCGGAGCCCCGGCCCGCTCGGCCGACGCGACCGGTGCCGTCGCCGGGCGGGCGGCGTCGCGGAGGATGTCGGCCTTCACCCGGCGGGTCAGCTTGAGGACGTAGGCGGCGTCGCGGAGAAGCTGCTCGGCCTCGGCGGTCCGGGCAACCGGGGCGGTCTTGGTGGCGTTGATGACCGGGGTCATATGCGGCTCCTTGCCGGTTGGTTTCGTTTGTAACTGTCGCTGACGACGGACTAGTAAAGCAGCGGCCGTGCCACTCACACGACTCGCCATTTCTGTTCGACGCGTGATAGCGCCCAACCCGTTTTCGAGCAGAGACTTCCGCCTCGGATATTTTCTTGCGCCGACTTCTAGCCTCGCGCTGCCGGTTGTAAGTCCTGCAGCTTCACTCACAGAGCAAGGTGTAACTGACAAGGTGCCGGTAATTCTTGCCGGATATCCCTTACAAACCGGACTTTAGGGAATAATCGCTAAAGTGCGGAAAGAGCGGTGCCGGGCGGCGAATGCCCGTTTGCCGCCCGAGAATGGAAGACCGATGAAGACGTCGCCATACCTAGCCGACGCCAGCCCGGCACAAGCCGCCCGGGAGAAGTTCCTGGAAGTGCTTCTGAACGAACCGGTCGCCGGGAAGTCGGGAAAGTAACTCTGCTGCCAACCACACCCCGGCCCGAAACGGCCGGTTTTTTCGTAGGTAGACGGAAAGCGAACCAGTCAGACGGGTCAGTGTCCCTGCTTTCTTGGTCCCAGTCGCCCACGACCCCGAGGCAGCAGTGTCCGACCAGCAACCCACCCCCGCTTTCCTGGACTACATCACTGACGAAGCGTTTCGCCGCTCGCTCGTGTCTGACTACCGAGAAATGACAGCCGCCATCGGGACCGAAAGTTGGAAGGCAGTTCTGGTGCTCGCGGGGAGCCTCGTCGAGGCCATCCTGGTCGATTGCCTCCACGGCCGAACCACCGACCCCGTAAAGCGGAGTGAAATCCTCAAGTACGATCTGGGGAAGGCTATCCCAGCGTGTAAGGCAGCGGGGATTCTAAACGACGAAGCCGAATCCCTCTGCACCGTGGCCCGGAAGTTCCGGAACCTGATCCACCCGGGCCGACTGGTACGGATGGACCAAGAGGTGACCCGGGCACGGGGGATGGTGGCGGCGAACGTGGTTCAGGTGGTGGCCGAGGCGGTGGCGAAGGTACAGAAAGAGGCATACGGGTACACGGGGGAGCAGATTCTCACCAAGCTCACGAACGATGCGGAGGCGTTCCCCGCCCTCCTACCGTCTCTTATGGCGAAAGTGGGTGACCAGGAGAAAGAGCGCCTTGTGTTCAAGCTGCTCCCGGGTGAGAATTTCATACTACGGCAGTATGACGAGACGAACGATGACCCGGACGGCCCCTCAGTGCTGGCACTGCTGCGGAACATCCGCCTCTGTTACACGCACCTGATCGAGAAGGCCAGCAGCGACATGAAGTTGCGGGTGGTGAAGCACTACCTTTCGGTTTTGCTCGATGGCTCCGAACTAGACCGCCGGTACTTCGAGGCCGGGTTGTTGAACGAGTGCATCGGGCAAGTGACGGAAGGTGCTGACAAGGACGTAATCAAGAACCACCTGTTCGAGGTTCTCAAGCGGGGAGCGTCTCAGGAATTGATGGACAACACCGAGTGGCTTGGCCAATGGGTCGTTAAGGATGACTTCGGGCGACTCACGGACGCTTTCCTGGCACCCCACACCCCTAGCAAGGCGAACAGGGAAGCATGGATTCGTAGAGTTTACGAAGAGATGGGGCCAAACCTGTGTAAGGAGTACGAGCACCACCTTCAACGAGTTGCTGACTGGCACGAGCAGGAGTACGGGGGTTCACAGGCATTTGCACGCCGCATCAGGGAGCTTTTAGCTATCGACTACATCCCATTCTAGCCGCTCATCCCTCGGTTGATCGACCGGGGGTGACCCCGGAACGTCGGCCGGTTGTCCTCCCACAGCCCGACGGCGATCCGCTTCAGACGCACCCGCTCGCGGTGCCGCTTCACGATCTCGTTCCGGAGCGGGGTGGACAGGTAGCAGAACAAGTTGGCCAGCCCGCCTACCGACCATCCCTGTCCTGGTAGTACCGCTGTACCAGGCGGTCCCGGTTGACCGCCTCCTGGTGACGCTTCGCCACCTCGTTTCGCACGATCTGGGTCAGGTAACCGAACACGTTCGCCGCCGGGTCAAGCCGCCGGAGGTACAATCCGCATCGGCAGAAGATGCCGTCGAACGTGGGAAATCGCGGGGACTGGCGCGACCGGGCTGGGTAGAATCGGTCCGCCTCTCCGCCCCACCCCGGAGTGCGACCGTGACCCCGACCCGCCGCGACCTGTTCGCCGCCACCGCCAGCCTCGGCGTCGGCACCACGACGTTCCACCGGGCCGTCGCCGCCGCGGCCGCGCAGGCCGACCCGCCGACCGCCGTCACCGCGGAAATGGTCCGTAACGCAGAGTGGGTCGCCGGGATCGAGCTCACTGACGAGCAGCGGCGGCAGGTAGCGACCGGGCTGACAAACACGTTCCGCAACGTCGCGTCGCTGCACCAGGCGCGGGTCGGCAACGACGTGCCCCCGGCGCTCCACTTCCTCCCGGACCCGGGCCGCCCGACCGCCGGCAACCGCGGCACGCTCACGTTCACCGCACCCGCCGCCGACCGCCCCGCCGGCGACGACGACCTCGCATTCCTCCCGCTCACGAAGCTCGCCGCCCTGCTCCGCGAGCGCAAGGTGAGTTCGACCGACCTGACGAAGCTCGCCGTCGCGCGGCTCAAGAAGTACGACCCGGCGTTGAAGTGCGTCGTGAACCTCACCGAAGAACTCGCGCTGAAGCAGGCCGCCGAGGCCGACCGCGAGATCGCCGCCGGCACGCCGCGCGGGCCGCTGCACGGCGTCCCGTGGGTCGCCAAGGATCTCATCGCCTACCCCGGCTACAAGACGACGTGGGGTGCCGCCCCGTTCCGCGAGCAGACGATCGACGCGAAGGCGACTGTCGCCGACCGCCTCGACCGCGCCGGTGCGGTGCTGGTGGCGAAGGTGACGCTCGGCGCGCTGGCGATGGGCGACCAGTGGTTCGGCGGGATGACGCGCAACCCGTGGAACGTCCGGCAGGGGTCGAGCGGGTCGTCGGCCGGCACGGCGTCGGCCGTCGCCGCCGGGTGCGCCGCCTACGGCATCGGCAGCGAGACGTGGGGGAGCATCGTGTCGCCGTCCACCCGCTGCGGCGTCACCGGCCTGCGGCCGACGTTCGGGCGCGTCAGCCGGCACGGGTGCATGGCGCTCAGCTGGAGCATGGACAAGCTCGGCCCCATCGCCCGCTCGGTCGAGGACTGCGCGCTCGTCTTCTCGGTCATCCACGGCCACGACGGGTTCGACCCGACGGCGGTGACGCACCCGTTCACCTGGCCGGCGCCGCGGCCGGTGCGCGAGCTGCGCGTCGGCTTCTTCGAGGGCTCGACGTCCGACGACGTGAAAAAGGTACTCACCGACCTCGGCGTGCGCCTGGTGCCGTTCCGCCTCCCGACCGGGCTGCCGGTCGGCGCGCTGTCGATGATTCTCGACGTGGAGTCGTCGGCCGCGTTCGACAACCTCACCCGCGCCGGCACGACCGAGGGGCTGAACAGCTGGCCGAACACGTTCCGCCGCGGGCGGTTCGTGCCGGCGGTCGAGTACCTGCGAGCGCAGCGGGTGCGCACACTGCTGATGAAGCGGATGGCCGAGGCGATGACCGACGTGGACCTGTACGTCGGCTCGCCGGACAACGGGCTGCTCACGAACTTGACCGGGCACCCGGTCGTGTGCCTGCCGAACGGCCTCCGCCGCGGCACCGGCGGCGTGGAGACGCCGACGAGCCTGACGTTCACCGGCCGGCTGTGGGGCGAGTCGGAACTGCTCGCGGTGGCGAAGGCGTACCAGGACGCGACCGGCCACCACCTCCGCCGCCCGGACATGACGCGGGTGACTGCCGAGAACGCAGAGGCGCCGAAACAGTGACGCGGGGGTGTGCCTTTCGATGTCGACAGGTGTGGAGTTGCTGGTTCCCCGGTAGTTCCGTGTGGCTCTCGCCCCCGGACTTCGCGTCAGGTGGTGCCCCTCACCCCGCGGCGAAGCGCCGCGACCCTCTCCCTCAGAGGGGAGAGGGTGGGCTTGAACGGCCGCTCCAGACGTACTCGTACCGCGTGCCTGAGACGTGAACCGGGGCGCTGGCCAGCCCCACCCTCTCCCCTCTGAGGGAGAGGGTCGCGGCGCTTCGCCGCGGGGTGAGGGGCACCACCTGACGCGAAGTCCGGGGGCGAGACCCGCACAGACAACCCGCTACCTGCGGATCAGTCAGCCGCGGCACGAGCAGCGGACTCGCCCGACACCCCGCGGCTCGCGCCGCGGCCTAGTACTCCGTCATTCTTGCTCTGTCGGGTAACTTCGGCGATCCTGTCCTGCGGC
>VFQN01002346.1_pt1 | contig 29450 bp, 34 predicted proteins | sample 3512371 | NCBI WGS metagenome assembly VFQN01 (sample SAMN10412370, study PRJNA504923) | tailings metagenome | isolation source: Replicate 2 from Balatoc abandoned mine | place: Philippines: Itogon, Benguet | collected 2017-08-28 | reverse complement strand
CCGCCAACACCCACAACTGTCAGGGGCACGCCCTTGCGACGCAGTCGACTTGTGTGGTGAACTGGTGATGAATATAGCAGATGCTCAGATAAGGGGCCCTGCTGTGCCGTGTTCCTCCACACTGCCACGTGCCCGCCGAGCTGCTTATCCGGATCAATGGCCGTGCACAAGCAGTGGCAGGTATAGCACTCGCTGGTGCCGCGGTCACGTTACTGCCGTTCGGCCGGCGAACGTGTTGGTGGCTTGGTGCCAGGCGTCGTCGTCAAGATGCCGAGTACAGACGAGGGCGCATTTGCGTATCTGGACAGTGTCTGCTACACTCAAGATGCCCTGATGCCAGTCCCAATGAGTAAGCGTGGCGGTCTGTAATCCATTCGCGAGTCCGATCCAAAAGATGTGACATATGGGTTTGCAGATTGGGCACCCGTTCTTGTATGCATCAGAAAATAAACACAGGTCAGCAGACCCGTACTGCACCACGCAGCGTATGAGCACATGACCGAGCGCATGACACGTGCACTAGGTTCAAGACATACACCTGCTGGAATGCTTGCTCACCAGCGAATCCCAAATGCGAACGTCGCACCTGCCTCCAGAATCCTTGGAACACACACAGCCCAACAGCACCGGTGACAGGCTTACAGGCGTTATGACGCACTGTACGGTAGCCAGCTGTAGCCATCATCGCTACTCCACCGAACGACATGCCCATCAAGTCAGGCTCAGCGGCGGTGGATGCCACTCCCGGGCTCCTCCGGACCTCCGCCAACCCGCGCGCCTCGTCTTATCCCCGCGTACCATGGGCCCATCAGCGCAGCCGCTTCGTACCAGCTTGCAGTCCACCCTTCCGCTTTGGCCCCTCGCTAGCCGCCTCAAATTATCCCACGCTGCACTGCTGCGCGCCCATACCGTACCGTACCAACACCTCCTGAGTCCTGACCCCTGCGCGGGCACCTGTCACACGCAGCCCAGGGCCCACCACCGCGCTGTGCGGCAAAGCACCCGAACAGCTAGCACCTCCACTTTGCGCCTGCGTAGCCCTCCAAACAAGGGCCCTGATCAACCTCCGCCTCAGCCTCCGCAGCCTGCCCATATCCATACATCTTGACCCAAGCACTGACGAACCCCTTGCGGACAGCCCAGTTCCCACTTTGGGCACCAACCCGGCATCGGTCTCTCAGCCTCACGTGCGCAGCAGGGCCGCCGACTCGCACGGCGCCAGCGGCAGTGGGTACGGCCACGCCTCCTCCCCCTCCTCGCTGCCAGCGCAGCCCCCGCCAGCCTGTCCCTTTCCCTCCTCCCCCTGCTGCTGCTCCATCTCCCCAGCCCCACCCGCCACTCCCTCCTGCTGCACAGCACCCTGCTGCTGCCCCATAGCACCCGACCACCAACCCTCAGCCTCCCACTCCGCCACCACTTCCGCCCCCACCCATCGCGCTGCGCGCACGTTCCGCTGCAGCAGCTGTCGCCAGCTCCCCACCGCCCTTGCGTCCCCCCTCCGCCACGCGGCACTGCAGGCGCGCGCCGCCAAGTGCACGATCTGCCGCAGCAGCTCCTCCAGGCTCAATTCCAACTCTTGTACATGGTCATGCATGCGCGCGAGCACCGGCAGCCACATGTGCAGCACGAAGGACGCCAGCCGCAGCATCTGCCGGTACGCGGGCGCCACCGCCTCCGCCGCCGCCGCTGGGCTGCCGCCGCTGCCGTCCCCGCCGTCCCCGCGCGGCCACGCCCAGGCGCAGAGGGCCCCCCTGGTCTCCTCCGGCGGAAGGAGGCCGGACATAAGGCTGGAGAACGTGCCGCTGAAGTGCGTCACCAACAGGGTTATGATGCAAGCACTTGGGCCGCCTTTCCACGAGTCCGCTACTAAGGACATCAGTCTCAACGATGCCTTGGCAAGGGCGGTAAGCAGTGCGGCAGCCTGTGCTGGGTCCGCGTTCGACAGCAGCAGCAGCAGCTCGCCATCTTGTGCCACGCCATACACCTTCACCAGCTTCATGGTGGCTGTGAGGGCGTCCATGGGGGTGGTGGTCAGGTCGATGCTATCCACGGAGCCCGAGGCCGCACCACAGGAGCTGCGCACCAGGGCCGTGATGGTGGGCAGCAGGCCGGCGGAGAGGGCGGACGCGAGGCCGGGGGGGATGGTGGAGAGCGGAACTGGGTCTGCAGGGCACGGTATGGCGCGAGCGAGGTGAGTAGGGTGTCTATCGAGCACGCGGTTCAAGAGGTTACACAAGTTGCACGTGCATGTCCAAAGGGACAGTAACGGAGTAAGGTACAAGGGCCTTGCGTGTCTGGGTTAGTTGTACAGAGAATCACTAGCATATCTTATGCCGCAATGGCCCAATAGCAATTATAGGGGTGGCAAAAATGGCGCAGCACAGAGCTGGGTACAGTTACTGTTGCGTGCAGCTTCTCTGCACCTACCGCTACGCTGCTGCACGTCCTCGCTTGCGGCGCAGCCCGCGGCGCTGCAGGCCAGCTCGTCGGACTGCAGATCCCTTAGGTCCGCCATCTCGTCCAAATCCAGGTCCGACTCCTCATCCGACTCCTCATCGCCTACGCTGACTCTAAGAACACTGCAGCAGCGTTTGAGGGTCCCCTCGTCCATTTCCCCCGGCTGCCGCAGCGCCGCCTGCACCGCCCCCACCGCCAGAGGCCACCACCGGCGGCCGAACGACTGGCTGCACAGCCGAGGGTCGGCGGGTGGCTCCGGAGCCGCCGGTGGCGTGTCTGCTGGGGAGTCCGGCGCCACCTCTGGTGAGCCACCGCCATCGGTGACTGAAGGGGATGCAGCCAGCATGCCGCCGCCGCCGCTGCTGCTGTCGTCGCCGCTGCTGCTGTTCTTGCTGCTGCTGTCGCCGCCGCTGCTGTTACTACCACCACCCTTGACTGAAGCGCAGCAGCGGGGTGCAGTGCGGTACGAGGTTTGCAGCAGGTTGGCGCCGTCGTGGCTACCCGCACTGCCACCGCCATCGCTGCTACACAAGCCGCTGACGGTGTTCCGATCTGGGTTTATCTCCGGGTCGCGCAGCACCGTGGCAGCCAGGTGCAGGGACTGCAGGGCGACCGACATGCACGTGCCGGCCTCAAGGGGCCGCCGCAGAGGCACCCCGCGCGCAAAGGACACGTCGGCCGCGTCGCCGCCGCCGTCGCGGCCGTTGCCGCTGCTGCTGCTGCTGCCATTGCTGCCGCCGCTGCCGCTACCGCCGCTGCTGCCGCTCCCCTCGTCCCGGTGCCCTTTCTCCCTACTCTGCTTTTTCCTTGCAGGACGTTGCTCCTCGCTTGGCGGCGGCGTGGCCGAACCCTCCGCGCCCTGCAGCGACGCCAGAGCCACTCGCGACAGGCGCATGCACAGCTTGACCAGGCAGCGGTTGCGCAGGGGGCCCAGGGGCACGCGGGGCTGTTTGGCAACGCAGCTTTCCCAGAAGTCCACGCATTTCACCAGCACGTCGCAGCTGAGCACAGCGGGTCCCGGCCGCCGGCTGCCGGCCCCGTTGCCGCGACCCTCCTCCTCCTCCACCTCCGCCAGCTCGGGTGGCAGTACGGCGGCTGGCGGCAGGCCGTACAGGGTCCCTCCATCCGCCGCGTGCAGCTGCGACACGGCCTGCAGCGCCACCAGGTACTGCAGGCAGGGGCCGCTGAGCACGGAACGGAGGAGCTCGCCGCCCTCGCTGCGGTGCCGCAGGAGCATTGGCAGCGCCATCATGTCTAGGCTGGTCCGCATGGCCTGGGCAAAGGTCTGAGGCGTGCCGTCGTCCGTTCGACGGCCCAGGGAGAGGACTGAGCCGCCGGGATGCGAAGGGCTCGCGTTGCCGTGTGGGGACGGCGGGGCCTCGATGGCTGCCGCACGCGCCCACAGCTCTATGAGGGCGGGCAGCTGTGGGGCGAGCACCAGGCCACGCGTGTGGGGCTGGTTCATGCCGACGACTAACATGAAGTACACCATGTTGAAGAGCAAGGAGGTGCCGTCGGCGGTGGCCTTGAAGGCGCTTGGTGTGCCGGAGGCGCACGAGGCGATGAGGCGGCTTAGCATGGGCAGGCAGTCGCCGCGCAGGAGCTCCTCCACCATCTCCGCCGCAGCCGCCGGAACGACGGCGCGGTTTTGAATGGGGAGGAAGGAGCCTGTTGCCCCAGCGGCGAAGATAAAGAGGCGGCCCAGGGTCGCGGCCGAGTTCACCAGAACGTCGTTCGCGCCCTCGCACACCTCGCGGGCGCGGCCAGAGCCCGCGGTTGCTTTGCTGCCTGCCCTTGTTGGCTTGTAAGGTCCTTTGTTTGCAAGTCCACTTGGCACAGCTGCTGTGGGTCTGCAGTCGTCTGCTGGCGCGATGGCCCGAGGGTCGCAAACGACCCGCAGCGCGCTGAGGAAGGCATGGACCAAGGCCATCCGTGCAGCCCTGGACCTCCAGATGGCGTCATGCGCCATCACAGCTTGTTCGCTGTTTAACATGACGAGATAAGTCACCAGGTCCCGGTGTAACTCTGACAGGCGCACGTCAGGAGCGGCCAAGCTGCCGCATTCGCGCAGTCGAGCTGCATCCACGAGTCGGATGATGTTCGAGAGGATTTTGCTGGGCGTCTTGCCCGCAGTCAGCAGGCGTGTGGCCATGGTTGAAGAAGCCTTGGTTCTACAGGCGGATGCTAAAGCAAGGAAGGCCTTTTAGCATGCAGGCTTACACGTTTTGACTCTCCATGTTCTGCATCTGCTGCGTGCGGCCGAAGCGTCAAGGTGGCGTGCCTGGGAGAATTGTGCCGCTGCTCGATGCTCGATGCTCGATGCCTTGACCGCAAACGATGCCCTTGTTTCTGTGTCAATTAATTTGTGTCTGATCTAACTATTGTGTTAATTGTATCTTGTACACAAGATGGGCACAGCTGGCAAGGAACGGGGAAATGAACTTGAAACACTTCACGACAGATGTGCCATCAGTGTAACAAACTGGCACACAGGTTGCGTATCGTGCAAAATATGTACACTAAATCGCTTTAGCAAATCCTACGAAGCCACGATGCGGGTTCGGCTTTGTCGCATGGGTCGCGTGGGTCGCCCACTGCCGCACAGGGCCCCCGCCCTCAGCGGCCCCTGGCGGCCCCCGTTTCCACGCAAGACACCGCACACGACCTCAACTCTCCGTGCCGGTAGCCGCCCTGACCGTCGGGAGCCCTTGTGCCTTGCTTGTGTCATAACCCCACATTTGTAACAAGACCTCACACGACATCATGCCATGGCCTCTGGGATGCGTGGATGGAAGAACCCAGGTGGTCCAGCGGGCGCAGGGACGACCACAACGGGGCCGCATGGGGCAACACAAGTTAGGACTACCCAGTATAGGTGGGTTCGGGTCAAAAAGGGGTAGCATCGAGAAGACAGCCTTCCCCTGGGACCAGCCTCTATCCCTCCCACTCTGCTGAACGGACTGCGAGACAACTACACAGTATTGTACCACCCGAAAAAGCTCCGTCCCCTGCTACCACCGACCGGAAATCATGCTAGCCCGTCAGGTGCATACTAAGAGCCGGAAAGATGATGCGGTAACGCCTCCCGTGCCGCACAACAGCGCAACACATACCTGAAACGTGCGTGTTCGGATGAACTTACTTGTTCCGGAAGCCTCCGCGTCTCGGGCACGTGTGTCAGCGCAAGCATGATGCATAGGTATTACGTACGGTACAGACATTGCCCAACACGAAACGTGCAATGGTACCGGCAGGCCAACCTAAGTCACAACAGCCCTTTACAAGCATGTCGTGCCAGCCGGGGGGTCCAACGGTCCATGCATGTACAGTGCAGTACGTAGGCCCTGTCTGGTGCCCACTTCCCAGCCAGGAGTGCCCTGCCCCACATTGCTGCCTACCCGGTAGTAAGGCTGTACAATTCCTGCGCCTGCTGCTAGCTAGTGCCGGTGCAGCCTGCCGCATCACTGGTGAAAGCCTGACATCCCAAGCTATTCTTCAGTCATATGACGTGGTTGTGCGACCTTGGAACGGCCTGGGTCTGGGGCAGTACCAACCTGATTCCTGTTAGCGAGGTAGGGACCATAAGCTACGGTCGTATTCGGCCAGGGTATCTGGGTCAGGGGTTGTGGCATACGGCGCGGAGATCTCTCATCTCTGCCTGAAGGCTTATAACAGCATCCTGATTGACGGTCTGCTCGCTGTGTGCCGTACCGTACGATACGCCGTACGCAAGCGGTGCGTAGCTGCTGACACCCATTGCATACGGTACTACCCGTGCACCCCTGGGAGTACTGACAACACGCGCAGAACCCGCCCTCCAGCGCCCTCCGCCTGACCTCAAATCCATGCACGCCGTTTGGCTTTTTTCCTATTGTATTATCTCATATCAGGCGCTACACGTTGTATCATATCACACGAGTACCTGAGCATTCACGCATCGTACTGTGGATCAGTGCCGGCTGCACACCGCCTACTGCGGCCTCCGTTCAGTGCAATGCAAACAGATGTTGAGAAACGCACGCCGTTAGCAGTAACGCATGCGCCACCTACGAGTGAGTTGACGAGCTGCAGCATCCAGCACCAGGGGAGTCCCCTGCCTAGCACCTGCAAAGTACGTGCATCCTGCGGGGCCCACTTCCGGTCGGGGTTTTCTAGCCCACCACCCCCTAACCTTCACCTAGAGGCCTAAGGACCCAGTCAAGCATCAGCGCACGCCCGGTTGTTCGCACGCTTGCTTCGAACGTCAGCCGCTGCGTGAAACCTGGCGGGACCACAGCGACATAGCAACGCAAAGAGGAGTCACAAGCATGTTATTTTGCACCTCGCTCGCGCCGCACCTCGCGTGACTCTTTCACCCAAACCGAAAGATATGGCTGGGCCCTTCCAAACATCCACGCAATATACCGGTAAACCAACTCCCGTTCTCGCGCCGCCCCCTCACTAGCCGCCCCAGGTGGCGTTACGCACATACGCTGCGCTGCTGCGCTGCTGCACGCCCATGCCCAGCTGTCACGGCTCACTGCGCTCGGTGGCGAAGCACAGCGGCACTTCCACCGCATCGTCCAGCCTTCGTGCAGTTGCCGCACGTGGCTTACAGGCCCTACTCCGGCTCCGCCTACGGCCCACCTCCCTTAACGACTGGACTCTCAGCCTCACGCGCGCAGCAGGGCCGCTGACTCGCACGGCGCCAGCGGCAGTGGGTACGGCCACGCCTCCTCCTCCTCCTCCTCGCTGCCGGCACCCCCCACGCCAGCCTGCCCCTGTCCCTCCTCCCCCGGCTGCTGCTCCTTCACCTCCGCCTCTGCCACCCGCTGCTGCCCCACGGGCCCCGGCCACCAACCCTCGGCCTCCCACCCCGCCACCACCTCTGCCCCCACCCACCGCGCTGCGCATACGTTCCGCTGCAGCAGCTGCCGCCAGCTTCCCACCGCCCGCGCGTCCCCCCGCAGCCACGCGGCACGGCAGGCGCGCGCCGCCAAACGCACGCCCTGCTGTAGGTGCCCCTTTAGAAAACGCTCTGTCTTTCCCGCAAAGTCGTGCTGGGGCGCCGGCACATCCTGCGGCTTGCGTCCTTTGCGGGGCACATGCAGCTTTGCTGCAATGTCGTGCATGCGTGCCAGCACCGGCAGCCACGTGTGCAGCACGAAGGACGCCAGCCGCAGCAACTGCCGGTACGGGGGCGCCACAGCCTCCGCCTCCGCCGGCCCGCCACCGCCGCCGCCTACCCCTACCTCTCCGCCCCCGTCCCCGCCGTCCCTGCGCGGCCACGCCCAGGCGCAGACGTCCCACCTGGTCTCCTCCGGCGGAAGGAGGCCGGACACGAGGCTGGAGAACGTGCTGCTCAAGTTGATCACCAACGTCGGTGTAACGTACACCATCCAACCGGTCGCCCGCGTGCCCGCCGCTGGCATCAGTCCCAGGGACGCCTTGGCAAGGGCTGTCAGCAGTGCGGCCGCCTGTGCTGCATCGCCGTGGGATAGCAGCAGCAGCACCTCGCCACCGTACGCGACGCTGCACGGCTTGACCAATTGCATGACGGCATCCATTGGGTCCATGGGGGCAATGGTGCCAGCCACACCACCTGGGGCTGGACTGCAACTGCTGCGCACCAGGGCCGTGAGGGTGGGCAGCAGGCCGGCGGAGAGGGCGGCCGCGAGGCCGGGCGGGATAGAGGAGAGCGGCTGCAAGTCTGCAGAAAACGACAGGCATAGGGAAAGGAGGTAAGTAGAAAACGACAGGCATAGGGAAAGGAGGTAAGTGGAAAACGACAGGCATAGGAAGGTCTGCAGATATCAACAGGCATAAGGAATGGAGGAGAGTGGTTGCAGGTCTGCCGGTGTTGCAAACGGGGCATACGGAAACGGTCGGAGGTGGGTAACAGTAAATCAAAACAGTAAACAATGCAATACATAGTACCAGTGCTTTCCTGATTTCAGTGTGTCGTTCAGGGAATGGTATAATACTATGATGACAGCGCTAACATCCCTGCACCTACCGCAACGTTGCTGGCCATCCGGAGGGCCGCTGCCTGCCGGCTCCAGTAACTGCGCGAGCAAATCTTCCGAGCGCTGCCCCGGGTCCCGTACTTGTGGCTCTGCACTGATCCGCAGCATCTCGCAGCACAAGGACAGGGTGACCCAGTCCATCCCCGCCGGCTGCCGCAGCGCCGCCTGCACCGCCCCCACCGCCAGAGGCCACCACCGGCGGCCGAACGACCGGCTGCACAGCCGGGGGTCGGCGGGTGGCTCAGAAGCCACTGGGTGTCCGTCCGCTGGGGAGTCCACGCGGCGGGTGCTTGTAGGTGGGACAGCCCGCATGCTGCCGCCCGCCTCCACGCTAGTGCTGCCGTCGCCCACTGAAGAGCAGCAGCAGCGCGCAGCGCATGAGAGCTCCATGCCGTTGGTGCCATCGCCGTCAGAACCCGCGCTGCTGCTGCCGCCGCTCCCGCTGCTGCTGCTGCTGCCGCCGCCGCCGCCGTCGCTGCTGCTGCTGCCACCATGCGTCCTTCGGTCACCCTCAGGGCTTCGCAGCACCGTGGCAGCCAAGTTCAAGGACTGCAGGGCGACCGACGCGCACGTGCCGGCCTCCAGGGGCCGCCGCAGCGCCACGGAAGCCACACCGCTGGCTGGCGGCGGCTCCCCTGAGGGGTTGCTGCCAGCCTCTGCGTCCCCTTGCCTTCGCTGCTGCTGCTGCTGCTGCTGCTGCCCCTGTACACTGCGGTCTCCCTTCCCCGTCTGGGGCTGTGCCGCCGTGACCTCCGCGCCCTCCAGCGACGCCAGGGCCACCCGCGACAGGCGCATGCACAGGTTGACCAGGCAGCGGTTGCGGAGGGGGCCCAGGTGCACGCGGGGCTGGCCGGTGACGCAGCTCTCCCAGAAAGCCACGCACACTGTCAGCACGTCGCAGCTGAGCGCGGCGGGCCCCTGCCGCCTGCCGCCGCCCCGGCTGCCGTGTCCCTCCCCCTGCTCCTCCTCCTCCTCCGCCAGCTCTGGTGGCAGTACGGCGGCTGGCGGCAGGCCGTACAGGGTCCCTCCGTCCGCCGCGTGCAGCTGCGACACGGCCTGCAGGGCCACCAGGTATTGCAGGCAGGGGCCGCTGAGCACGGAACGCAGGGGCTCGCCGCCTTCGCTGCGGTGCCGCAGGAGCGTTGGCAGCAGCACGCACATGGTTTCCCGCATGGCTTCGGCGACACGTTGAGCCGTGCCGTCGTCCGTCTGGCGGCCCAGGTAGAGGACTGAGCTGTTGGGGTTTGAAGAGCCCTCCTGGTCGGCTGCCGCGCGCCCCCACAGCTCTACGAGGCGGCAGGCGGGCAGCTGTGCGAGCACCATGCCGCGCGTGACAGGCTCGCTCATGCCCAGAAGCAGCAGGGAGTGCACCATGTTAGTAAACATGTTGGCGCCGTCGGCGGCGGCCTTGGAGGAGCTTGGTGTGCAGGCCGCCATGCTGTGGACGACGCCCGAGGCGAGGAGGCGGCTGGTCAGGGGAAGGCAGTCGCCGCGCAGGAGCTCCTCCACCATCTCCGCCGCGGCCGCCGGTATATTGCAACGGTTTTGAACAGGGAGGTCTCTCTCGGATGAGGTAACGGTGGACAGGAACAGGTGGCCCAGGATCCCGGACGTGCAGGCTAGAACGTCCGGTGCGCCCTCGCAGACCTCGATGGATCGGCCAGGGACCGAGTTTGCTTTGCTGCCTGCTCTTGTGGTCTCGTAAAGCTCTCCTTTTGCAAGTCCGCTTAGCATGGGTGCTGTGGTGTCGTCTGGCGCGATGGCCCGAGGGTCGCAAACGACCCGCAGCGCGCTGAGGAAGGTATGGACCAAGGCCATCCGTCCAGCCTTGGATCTCCAGGTAGCCTCGTGCATCATCGTGTGTTGTTCGCTGATAGACATGAGTAGGTAGCTCGCCAGGTCCCGGCGTAACTCCGACAGGCGCACGTCGGGAGCGGCCAAGCTGCCGCCTTCGCACAGTCGAGCTGCATCCACGAGCCGGATTATGTTGGAAAGGACCTTGCTGGGCGTCCTGCCCGCAGTCAGGCGTGTGGCCATGGGCAGAGCGCAGAGGAGCTTGACCTCGATTAACTGGTCGACTTGACCTCGATTAACTAGGAACCTTTCTTGCAATGTACGCTGACAGGTCTCGCTAGTCCATAGGCACGGTTGCTGTTAAGGCACAAGGTGGCGTGCCTGGAACGAAGTTCTTGCGCTTGGCCCCGCCTTCTGCTCTGTTCTGCTTTTCAACTTCTTGATCCACAAGGACAGCCCATCCATGTACAGCAAAACTATGAGTATATGATGTCAGGCTTGGCACAGGAGGTGTATAGAGGGATGAACGCAGCGCGGCTAAACTCAAAACAAAGACGACAGATGTGCGCATGCGCCCATCATGCGCCCATTGTCGCCATTGAGTTACAAACTGGTTCATCACAGGGCAAGCGCAGGTTTGATGAACATCACAGGAGTATGACACGTCTATGTCTAGACCGTTGTCACTTGCCCACGACATGACGCTGTCGGTTATTTTCCACTGCCGCACTCCTGAATCTCCCTCTCCGTCCACGACACCACAGTGGTGCAAGCCGATGCATCCTGCTACCCATGCCCTTCATAGCCTCTTGCTGCTTACCCAGGGGAGGAACCCCGGCCTGTGTCGAGCTAACACTACTGTCAGTGCCAACTTCTCTGAATCAAGATATGACATATCCTCACAGCAGTTGCCGCTCTGGCCTGGCAAGCCAGCCAAAACCATCGCCAACGCTCTTGCAACGGCCCATGACATGGGTCCTAATGCAAATCCCCAAATCACCGCACCAACAAACTCATCTCGCAGCCCTAAAGGAGACATCGCACAAGGCAAAAGTCACCCTCAGGCCCCCACCATGCCACGGCCCGCCTCTGGTGCCCTCTCAACGCGCCCTGCTCTGTGCGACTCCTTCACCCTGCTGATAACTACCAAAGTCAGACAGCGTGGCGCCTTGTGCACGGTGCCGGCACGGACACGTATCCTGCGAACCCAGCGTAAGCAACCGGTTTGCCGACCGGATCCAGGGCCCAACCACCTCGCAGCACCAGCCCAGCCCAGCCCACCTCCAGCCCAGCCCTCGCCTCGTACCTCAGCACTCCCTCATCCTCATCGTGCACATGGCTGGCACACCTTCCTTCGCTGCACGCCGCCCACGCACTCTCCGGCCGCCCATGACCCCTCACTCCACTCTCCACTCCCGCAAATCCCCTCCTCCCGTTCCCTCGCGCACTCCCTCTTCTCCACCACCTCCACGCAGCTTCCCTTCTGCCCCCTTGTCCCACGTACAGCGGGGCCGCCACGCCCTTGCTGCTGGTACTATTTCCGCCGCCGCTGCTGCTGCTGCTGCGGTTGCTGCTGCTGCTGCGGGTGCAGCCACTCCGAAGGCGGGCGGCCCAGGTAGGGCCGCTCCCAGCCCAGCCGCACCGCCATCACCCAGCCGTCGCGGCCGTCCAAGCGGGGGGCGACCTCGGAGCAGCGGTACAGCGTCGCCTCGGCAACGCACTGGAGGGCAAGGGAGCGGGAAACGATAGGGGCGGGGGATTGGAACAAGGGGATGGGGAGAGTGACGGAAGGGTGGGAGTGGGGGCATGTGCGATGGGGGGCGGGCTCGAATGTGAGAGGCTGGGAGGCGGAGGTGAAGGATAGGTGTGTGCGGTTGGGCGGCAATGGGAGCGGGGGTGTCCTGGTTGCCCGGGTGGATGGTGAAAGCAGGTGTCAGGTTGCTGGTGACAGGAATGCTAACGTGTCAACCCGCCGGTCGACCTATGTCCTAGATTGCGCGCAGCACCAGTTTCCTTTCCCTGCAAGCGCGCCCATTTCCCTCGGGGCTTTCAGACTCCTTTGCCGAAAGCCATCGTGGGTCGCCTCGCACGGCAACAAACGGCTCCTCCTCTGTCCCCTCCCCGACCAGCAACACCGGCTTAACCTACCTGCTGCCGCTCCTCCCGCAGCCGCTTCTGCAGCAGCCCCAGCCCCGCCAGAGCCGTGGTGCCCTGGGCCAGGTCGCACGTCACAAACAGCGCAGGGGGCGGCAGGCCCCTGCGCAACTTGGGCCGCTGCTCGCCCGCCCCCTCTTCCCCAGCCGCCACGACCCCTGCGCTCTCTTTGCCCCTGCCACCGCGCTGCTCGGCTTTCGCTTTCGCTGCCGCCGCCACCGCCGCAGCCGCCGCCGCAGCGGCAGCAAACTCCTCCTCCTCTTCGCGCTCCTTTTGGTCCAACTCCTCATCGATCTTGCCGAGTACGGCATAGAACGTGTCCGCCAGGTCGTACGCCTGCTCCTCGTCCACGGCGCCCTTGTCGTCCCACACCTGCCGTACGCCGATGGACAGGTCCAGTACGTACGGCGCGTCGCTTATCGTGGCCTGCAAGTACGGAGAACGGGAAATGGGTTTAGCGACCAAACTGGCAACACGTGTCACAACGTTGCTACCGTAGACAAATGAATCCTCACGCTGTGTCAGCCCGCCACCACCGCTAACAACCCGGCCATGGCCTTACGTAAGCCTTCAGCGCAGGCAGGCTTGCGTGCGCCCCGGCCCGGCTGCTGGATGTTTGCGACCAGATGCAGCTGCACCCGTGCACTTTCTCAGAGCACCGCAGGTCGTGAACCGGAACCAATGTTACTCGCAAGGTGCAGCCATAAATGTAGCGCACGGTTCCAACCACGAGGCAACGCAGGGCAGCAACAACGCAGCGCAGCATGTCGGACTGGACCGATGCGCCTCTCTCGCATCTCGACTTCTCCAGATCCCCTCAATCACCCAGCCAACGCTGACGCCCTAGCGGCAGGAACGCTGTCGACTGCGCGCCCCCTCCTCTTCCCTCCTCTCCCCTCCTCTCCCCTCCTCTCCTCTCCCCTCCTCTCCCCTCCTCTCCCCTCCTCTCCCCTCCTGTCCCCTCCTCTCCCCTCCTGTCCCCTCCGTCCCCCATGACTGCGGTACAATGTTGCCATATGACTGCCACGAACGTACCCCCTTGACCCCACCTGCAGGTCCTCCTCCCACGGCTCAGTGTTACGGGCACGTGCCATGACGCGGTAGTCGAACGACACGTTGCCGCCCACACCGCCGGCCAGCCAGATCGGCGGCGCGCCATACGACTCCTCTTTCTCGTCGTCCTCCTCCTCCTTTCCCCGCCCCGCCCCCGCCCCGTCCTCCTGCTCCTCCCTCCCCTCCCCGCCCGCCCGGGCCCCGCCCCTTGCCGTACGACGTTTACCGCCCACCACCTTCAAGCCATGGATGGCCGGGTTGTACGGCACCCCGCTGTACAGCCCCTCCCGTACGTCCACCATGAAGTTCAGCCCCCGCTTGAATTGCTTCATAAACGCGTGCGCCAGCGTCAACACGCGCAGCCCCGAGAGCCCGCCGGCGGGCCCCGTGAACCGTACGACCGCCTGCCGCTCCGCGCCAAGGGCATGCGTCAGCGCGGCCGCCGCGAGCGCCGCCTTCGTGTCGTACTTGATCAGTACGACCTGCCGCCCGTCGGGCAGCCGCATGAACTCCGGCTCGTTCCCCTCGTCCTCGTCATCATCAACATCGCTGCCCTGGGGGCCGGGGCCTTGACGCTGAGGCGGCCGGCTGGCGGCGGACTTGCCGCCGCCGCCCTGGCTCCTGTCCGACCCGGAGGATGAGCCCTGCGGTTGGCGGTTGCGGTTGGAGGCGCCCCGGGCGGCGCTGAGGAGCGAGCTGCCCTGCGTGCTGTCGCGGTCCTGCTGCTGGCCAAGCGTTTCGCCTGCAGGCTTGGCCTTCTTGCCGCGTCTCCTTCTGTTACGGCTGCTTGTGCTTCCTCTAGAGGCGCCAGCAGCAGCAGCAACAGCAGGAGCGCCAACTGCAGCAGCAGAAACCGGTTGCGGTGTGCCGGGGCAGGTGCTAGGCAGCACCGGGTGATGAGCGTGGGATGCGGGGCTGGACCAGGCACGGCGGCTGGGAGCAGGGGAGGGTCCAGCCAGCTGCGGGCGAGCAAAGCTGCCGCACGAGGTAAGGCGGGATGATGGCGTGGGTGCCGCTGCTGCTGCCGCAGCCGCGAGGGAAGAGGGCCCCGGTCCGGCGCGACTGTGGGCGTGAGGGAGGGACGAAATACAAGGGGTGCGCTGGTTGGCCGTGTGGGGGCACAAAGGGATCGCTGTGTGGGTCAGGGTTTGCACGGGCTGGTGTTGCAGGGGCGGTGGTGCAAGGGAGCCACGACCAGCGACCTGTGGCGTGTTGCGCCAAGATCTTTCTCCGTCACTGCGCAAGCGCACCTTTCATCTGAGCGTCCGTCCACCTTGGGACCTAGCGGTCCATTAGCATAGAGGCGACACAGTCCATGGCGACTCCCAAGAGGTTTCCGAGGGACCGGCGACCCCGCCTGACTAGCTCCACTTTGTAAGAAATATGATTGCATCATAGCTAGGTAAAGCGACTAGGAGATCTCGGCAGCACGGGTTTCGCGCAGACCCAGGACGTTCAGGGGAGGCAACACCGCCTGACGCCTATCGCTAAGCCGAAATGCACCATTTAGGGTCTATTCATCCTTCAGTGTGTGGCCCAGTGACAGAAGGGAAATACATTGCACGAACACGGCGGAGGACGTTCCAAAGGCCACTTGCACTTGTGCAAAAGGCAGAATTACAGGAGACGCTTGCCTACAGCACATATGTTAATGCCTTATAAACATCCTGCTGAGTTTCGCCGCAACGCAGCGTAGCGATGCAGTGTAATGTGATGTGCAATGGTGGCGCAGCATGGCGCAACACTTCCTTCCTCAAGCTTCCCTACCTGAAACAAGAGGCATGTCACTGTACTAATTGCACGTTAGTTGCTTGACTGTCACAATAATGCAGGGCCGCTCGCTTCGCTTGACTTGGGGGTCGGGTTGCTAGAAACAACAGCGCACGTTACGTTCCATAATGTAAGCTATTGCTGTAGTATCGTCACTGACTGCTCTACCTACAGCATTCTCACTGGTCCCAGTATAGCGAGTAACTTCGTCGGGCCTCGTTGTGGGCCTTGGCTCGCTCCTCAGGGGAGCAGCTTACCCCCAGCAGTACTTGCAAACCATATGAGTTGTAGCAAAGCATAGTGCACCAGTGGCTCAAGGGTAGCCGCGGCACACGGACCGGAGTGGAAACTGAACGTCTGCCATGCGGACCTCTGGCGCTTCCAACGTCCTGCGGGAACGAGCGGAGCAGGCAAACTATGAGGCCTTTCCATCACTGGCTTCTGGTATCGACGGGCTGAAGGAGTGGGAGACGAACCTGGACAAAATTGTGTCAGGTGTCAAGCGAGACTCCAGCGACCACTCCGCGTCGACGTACAATGTGAGTCCTCCATTACTAGCTGGCCTGTGGAGCCCTGGAGCCGCTAGTTGGTCCTGGTGCCAGCGTGCCAGCTGCACCCTACCCACTCTTGCCGCTGCTCCTCCCCACCTGCGCAGTCCCGCTTCCAGTTCTTCAACAACAAGCGGACCAGCGCCAACACAGACACAGGAGCAACGGACGTGAGTATGTGGTGTGCGGCTTCACCCGCCGGGCGAGCGGCGCTGGCTCGGGTGCCAAGCTTAACCAATCAGGCGCAACACACCCGACCCTGAACATGCACGCCAAAATTGCCAGGGATGTGGGTGGACGGAGTGTCAGCAGCCGTGCCTGTCACGAAAGCAAAGGCTGATTTATTCCCAGCTTTGGCGCACTTGGATGGCTTGGCATGCTGGCAGCCTGAGCCTGCCACCTCTCAACGCAAACACCCCTCCTGGCCACCAGGCTTTGTCACTCCTGCACCGCATTCTGCTACACCCCTCCTGCCCACCGCAGCTTGCCCCCCGCGAGGACAGCCTCATAAAGGCATGGAAAACTGTCAGCGAGATAGACGCGCTGCTGGGCACGGACTTCCGGCCGTCCATGCCCACGTGCGCAGAGGAGGACGGCCAGGGGCAGGGGCTGGCGCGGCGGGAGAGCGGCAGCGCGGCGAGCGGCGTGGGCCTGCGCCTCAGCCGGGGTTCCAGCCACGTGGACGACTCGTACGTCAAGGTACGTGTAGGAGCTGCACGGCAGGGGGCTGTACGGCAGGGTGTGACGTACGGTGTGTGACCGTCCTCCGCACTGCATGGGGTGATGTATGCTTTGGGCATGAGGTGCTCCGGATTTGCTCCCCTTACCTCCTGCCCACAACGGGCAGAACACCAACCCGCACACCCCATCGGCAATCGACCCCCCTGGCCCCTCTGCACACCTGCACCGCCTTGTCCGCCCACACCCACAGCGGCTGGCCCATCTTATCTTGCCTTGATCCATGTCATCACATGCTACCACACCCACAGCGGCTGAACAGCGAGCTTGAGGCGGCGCTGACTGTGTCGCTGACCGTCAAGGAGCGGCTGCGGGACTCCATGCGCGGCGCCTCGGGCCGGGCCCTGGGGTTGGGCAGGGGGCCGGGGCTAGGGGCAGGGCAGGGGCAGGGGACAGGGGCGGGGCCTTCGGGGGGTGCGTCGGCTGCGTCCCGTACCCCCCGGAGCAGCAACGACAGCAGCAGTAGCGATGACTCTGCGGCGGAGCTGGCGGCGGCAGGGCTGGCGGGAGCGGCGGCGGCGTTGGCGGCGGCGAGCCTTGCGCACCGGACCAAGGGGAAAGGTGGGGGCCGGGCGGGTGGGCTGGTCCAGGTGGCGGCGTTTTGGGGCGAGTTCATGCGCATTTGTGTTGGGTGAGCGTGGGATGGGTGGTGGTTGATGGAACGAGCGCTGTCCGTACCGGTATGCATGGGGCGCAGGGGCACGGTGCCATACATGTTCCAACTGGTCTGGGGGAGATGGGGATTGGTTGCACGCCGCGGTTGCCATGCCGGGCTTGGGCCGCGGCGTACATGTGCCGGTGTGGGGAGCAGCGGGGCGGGGCCTGTTGCCCCTGGGGCAGTGTGCATTCCGCCACGGCGCCGCGCCTACGCCCCCTTCTCATGCAGGTACAAGGTACACCCGCCTGACGGTTGTCCTATGGCCCCTCCCCCACCGCCAGGCTCCCCCGCCGACACCTCGAAAGCCTCCTCCTCCCGGCTCTCCACCTCGCGCCACCTGGACTCCCCCTCCGTCCACTCCCGGGGCTCCCAGAGCCCCAGCCTCAGCCCCGTCAACGGCCACAGCCCCAGCCAAGACCACAGCCTCACAGTGGAACGACGCAGGAGCAACAGCACCACCAGTGCCACCAGCGGGTACCATTCCCACACCGACACCCACACCCACGGCCACGCCAACGGTTCCCTAGCTCGCACCTCGCCGTCACATGCGCCCCATGCAGCCGTACAGGCCAACGGTTCCTCCCCCACCAGCCCCTCCCTAGCAGCCAGGTCCGCACCGCTCGCGTCTGCAAGCGCGGCCGCTGCACCGCCCACCGGTGCAACGCACGCCGCCGCAACGGCCATAACGACGTCGGGCGCGGAGGGGTCCGCGGCGGCGGGCGAGGCGGGACGGGGAGCGGCGGGGGCCGGCGTGGTGCTGCGCAGGAGCAGCGGGGGCGGGATTTTGCTTGGAGGCGGGGGGACGGGGGTGGGGGCGGGGGCCAGGGAGGGTGTGGGTGGAGGTGGCGGTGGCGGAGGAGGCAGCGTGCTGGCGTCGCTCAGGGAGCGGTTGCGTAGCGGGGCTGCGGCAGGTGGCGGGCGGACGGAGTCGCCACAGTCCCACATTGGGACCGCTAGCCAGCTGTCAAACGCCGCTGCCCAAGGGGGCAGCGCCACTGCCGGTTCCACTGTAGCCGCCACCACCAGCAGCAGCAGCAGCTCTGCTACCAGGGGGTCAGGGCTAGGGCTAGGAGGAGCTGCGGGGAGTGCACCAGCAGGGGTCGGGGCAGCAAGGCCCCCATCCCCCGGCCTGGCCGCAGGCCTGTTGTTGCAGGTCCCAGGCTCACCTACAGTGCACCCACCACCACACCATCACCACCACCCCAGCCGCCCGCACTCGCATCTCCACGCCTCCGCCACAGCCCACACGCTGCACCCCACCACCCCCACCTCCCCCCGCCAGCCCCCAGCTCATTCCCACACACACCTAGGGCACAGCCTCAGCCCCGCCGCGCCTTCGCCCCGTACTCCCCACACGTCCCAGCCGTCCCAGTCGCTCCTCGCCTCCCCCCGGATAGCATTAGCCGCAGGCCCTACCCCCACCTCCCATACCGCTCCTACCTCCCATGCAGCCGCCCACACCCACGTCTCCATGCTCTCCTCCCTATCCGCCACCGTAGCAGCCTCCCACCAGTACTCCTCTTCCACCACCGCCACCACCACCACCTCAACCCGCACCGCCCCACACTCCACCACCAACGCCCCCACACCAGCTCACCCCTCAACAGCCGCCGCAGCCCCCACGCAAACGCCAACCCTACCCGCACACGCAACGGCAGCACACCCCGCATCACCTCGCACCACAGCAGCCCCGGGACCAGGTCTCGCACCAGGCCACCGCCCGGAGCCGGGGCCGGGAGGTCACCCCCGGGCCCGGGGCCCTCCCCTGGTGCAGGTGGCTGTGGGCAGTGCGCTGGACCACGGCGTGTGGGATAGCGAAGGGCGGTGGCGCCACGCGGACCCTGTGGCGGAGGTGCACGTGCCGCAGCACTTGCAGCGGATCAGCCCCGACGACCTGGTCAAGGTACGGCGGCGGGCGTACGGGAGACTGTACGGCAGCGGAAGGATACGGGGTGTGGCATGCATACGGGCGTGGGGTGCGCCGTGCTCGGCGAAGGGAATTGGGGTGCGGTGACATGCATGTAGACCGCCTCAGTACCCGTATACCTGACGCTGTCCTGCTGGTCATGCCTGTCGCCGCCACCGCCGCTGCATGTGGTCCAGGTTCGAGAGCTGGGCCGCGGCTGCTTCGGCAGCGTGTGGCTGGCCCGGTGGCGCGGCGTGGAGGTGGCGCTCAAGGAGCTGCTGGACCAGGGGGCCACGGACTGCGCGCCGGCAGAGGTGGGCACGGGGAGTTGTGCTGTCCTAGCCGGGGGACAGTACTTGTGGGATCAGGTGGAGATGGCAATTGAGGAGCTGCTGGACCAAGCTGCGGGTTACAGGCCGCCGCGGGGTCCGGCAACGGAGGACACGCAGGCGCAGCGCGCACTGTTTGCGGCCTCGCAGGATTGCGTGCTTGCGTCCGCGTTCCTGCTGCCGAACGCCCCCAAACCATTCCCCATCCCGCCAGGTGTTTTCCGAGGCCGAGCGGCTGGCCTCCCTGCGCCACCCCTGCGTCATCGCCTTCTACGGCATCGTGGCGACGCCCGGCTGCTACGCCACGGTGGTGGAGTACATGCGCATGGGCTCGCTCAAGAGCGGCCTCACGCGCCTAAGGAAGCAGGTGGGGACACAGCGGGGCCAGAGGGGCGAAGTCCGTCATGGTGGTATGGTGGTTGGCCATGGGATAAGCCTGCGTAATGCGAGCTGACAGGCATGCTTGGCGCAGCGCCGTTCGCACGTGCGGTTTGCAGCCGCGCGCCTGACTTCCTCTCCGCCGCGAGCTGCATCGCCTGCCATCACTGACATCTCGTGTTTCATGCGGCGCAGGGGGTGGAGGTCAGCCGGCGGCTGCGCGTGCTCATGGCCCTCCAGGTGGGTGGATGTGCGGATGGCGTTGGGTTCACCCTAACTGCCAGCGCTTAGGTCCTGTTCGCATGCCTGTGGCACTTTAAAACGGTGGTGTCCTAGGCCCCTCCAAGGCTCAATAAGCTGCATTTCCTCAATGTGCCCCCCCGGCCTGCAAGTAGGCTGCGCGCGGCACCAGAGTGCCTGCACGGGCAGTGCAGTGTTTCTGGGTCTCAGTCAGCAACCACCGGTAACCATACATCTGCCCGTGGCCCCCTTCACACTGCCCACAGGCCGCCCGCGGCATGGAGTACCTGCACGGGCAGTACGTGGTGCACTTCGACCTCAAGTGCGACAACCTGCTGTGCGACCTGAGGGACCCGCAGCGCCCCGTCATCAAGATAGCGGACCTTGGGCTGTCCAAGGTGGGAGGCGGATGGGGGCGTGGGGTGGGGTGGGGGCAAAGTAGAAGTCGGAATAAGCGAAAGTGTGGTGGTAGTGTTGTAGTACAGTGTACTGGGGATGTCCAAGGTGGGAGGTGAGGGAAGGGGCGGGACGCGGGAGAGAATGGAACGAGCACGGGAGTCGGTGGTCAGGCGCGTCGAGGGTGCCGCTGCTGTACTACGTGTTGGCACGCAGCTTGGGTGTGGTATCTTTCTCGGTGTGAGGCGGGTGCGGGGGGCCCCCGGCTGGCGGCTTTCAACAGTGCTAGGCTTTATCCCGGCTGGAGAAGGTGTGGGCATACGTAGTGCCACCAACGAACGCCCCTGATTGCTTGACGCCGTACACCTGCGAAGAGGCGTTAAGGATTCGGGCATGTGGTTCGGCAGGCTGTACGCGCCCGCACGTTGCATCCGTTAGCCTGACTCTGACGCGTGCTGTCCGTACACCATCACCGGGACTGTTGCAGAAGAAGAAGGACAGCTTCGTGAGCGGCAACATGCGTGGCACGCTGCCCTGGATGGCGCCCGAGCTTTTCCCGGGGGTGCGCAAGCGGCAGCAGCAGCAGCAGCAACAGCAAGTGCAGGGGGCGGCAGGGGGAGGCGCGGGAGGAGGCGCGGGAGGCCCAGCGGCCAAAGGGGAGCACGCGGTAGGGGCGGCAGGGGAGCCCCCCGAGCTGCCCGAGGACCGAGTGAACGAAAAGGTGCGGGCTGCGGGTCCCTTGCTCATGAAAGCTGTGTAGCTGTGGGTACGGGTACCGTCAGGTGTCGCGTCGGAGCGGACCGCCCTACACGCAAGCATGGAAGCAGCAGCAGCAGCACCTTACGCCGCAGATGCGTATCTCTACAAGAGTGTTTTTGTAATGTATGGGATTTTGTTTGTGGGTGTTGGACCTGCAGGTGGACGTGTTCTCGTTCGGCATCGTGATGTACGAGATCTGGCAGCTTGGCGAGCAGCCGTACACCGACATGGGCCTGGCGGACATCTTCGCGGGCGTCATGACCGGCAGCCTGCGCCCGCGGGTGCCGCCGGACTGCGACCCCGAGTGGGCCGCTCTCATGCAGGTGGGAGCGCTGATGGGGCGCGCGTGGGGGCTTGGTTGTGGAGGCATAAGGCACGGGAGTGTCGCGCCGAAAGTGGGAGCCCAGCTGTTTTTTTTGGGAACATCAACACGGCTACCAGAGGACCTCACCAGGCCATGTTGCCACCTTGATACGATGCAAGTTGCAGGTCTGCCTAGCGCTTGCGAGGGGCTGGATGCTAAGCCACGGCTGTCCCAACCCATCTGAGTCTGTTGCCCGAGGCCTGCGGGCACCCTACGGCTGACCTGTGGCGCTGTCCATGTGTTGTCCTGCCCCCAGGCCTGCTGGCACGCCATCCCGCGGCAGCGTCCCTCCTTCTCCGAGGTGGCGGAGAGGCTGGACGCGCTGGCGACCCACCTGGCCGCCAGCGAGGGGGACGGCGCGGGCATCGTCAGCAGCAGCAGCGCCGCCAGCAGGGGTGCTACAGGGGTGACGGCGCCAGCGGCGATGGCGGTTGCTGCTGCGTCCCTGGGCACGCCCAGGGCCCTTGGGTGACGGACAGGGGCCGACAAGGTGTGGTAGTGTTTAGGCAGTGGTGCAGGATGGCGGCGGGCTCGTAGCGGTTGAAACTGGCCTAGCAGCTGGTGGTGTCGGGAGATAAATGGTTTGCATGAGTGGGTGCTACAGGCGAGGGTCGCGCAGGGGGTGAGAGAGCTTGGGGTGGGGAGCGACGCGCGGTCGCGAGGTGGGAGCGAACGAGCCAAAAGTGCTGATGCTGCTAATGGGGCGCAAGTTTGCTTTCTCTGACATTTGTAGCTTCTGTTACAGGGCGATGTTTGCTGCGCTTGATGTGGTGCAGAGGCTGGGCTGCTGCAGGCTGCAGCTGCCGGGTCTGGCGTGCCGCATGGGTCGCGCAGCGTGCAGGTGTTGCTGGCGCAGGTGTAGGCTTCAGGTGCCACCGATTGCAATAAGGGCAGCCTGTGGTAGTCCATGAACCGCGGCTACCGGCAATAGCATCGGCAACAGCAGTAGGGACAGTGGTAGCACAGCCTAATCAGGCGGCAACGCTGGAGAACGGCGGCACACGTGCATAGCGGTCTAGTTGCACTAGGCTTGACCTGTGACACAGCATTAAACATATCGTTTGGCTAATTTTGTTGTTTTGTGCTTCCGCATTGTGTATGGCAGACATTTGTGTATCCGGGATGGGGGAACTTATGGAACACAAGGACTTCGAACACTTGAAGGGCTGCGATGTGCGACGCTATCGTGCTGTTGGGAGACCAGTCCGCGACCTGTTCTGGCGCTTTGTGTGCACAAGAACAGGTCAGCAACGTGTTAGGAGTTTTCCAGCTGTAGAAGAAACAAGAGCGGTGGTAGTATGCGGTATGAAAAGCTGACGGCGCTTTGTGTGGAGAGGGATGGAGGCTGGGTTCAGCAGGGGAGGGCTTCCGCCCCGAACCCCACCTGTATCGGCTTGCCTTGCACTGATTCCTGTGCAAGGGCTCCCTGCGCCTGCTGGAGCGCCTGGCTTGCTCTATATGTGCGTACAAATGGCGGTGGCGTGAGGTCTTGCCGAAAGCAGGGAATCCTCTCAGGCGTCTACGCAGAGGTATCGTTTGGGGTCGTGTGTGGTATAGGCAAGGGTCAAGCCTCAAGCGGACAGGGAGGCCCAGGGGAGGCCCAGCAGTTCCCGACACCCGACACCCAACGTGAGGTGATGTCGTCCTCAAGATACTAGCAGTGAAAGGCCTGTAGATAAGACCGGTATGCGTTTGCGCTTGTCATATGCGCTTACTTGTAACGGGCCAGTTTACAACTCTCATGTGGCGCATCTGTCACGGTGTCGTGTTTGAGTTCAGCAACCCCGCCTCCATCCCTTTCCAGCTATTCCAATCCTGTATGCAGATAGGTGATAGAAACAAACATATGCTACTTAGCTGTATCCCCGGCGGGCAAAACAACACGAACAGGAAAAGGCGATGGCCAGTACCATTACTTCCAGGCGCGCCACCTTGCTTGCGCTAGGATAGCAACGGGCTAAGCAAGGAACGACTTGTTAGCATGCCTAGAGCAAAAGCTTCCTTGGTTTAGCATCCACCATGGTGAAGCTCCAGCTCCTGCATGTCCACGTTCCCTCGCCCCTGGTTGCACGCCTGGCTTGTGCGGGCAGGACACCCAGCAAGGTCCTTTCCAACATCGTCCGGCTCGTGGATGCAGCTCGACTGTGCGAAGGCGGCAGCCTGGCCGCTCCCGACGTGCGCCTGCCTGAGTTGAGCCGGGACCTGGCGCGCTACCTCCTCATGTTGAACGGCAAACAAACTATGATGGCTTTCGAGGCTTTGTGGAGGTCTACTGCTGGACGTATGGCCGTGGTCCATGCCTTCCTCAGCGCGCTGCGGGTCGTTTGCGACCCTCGGGCCATCGCGCCAGGCAACGCGGACGGGACTGCAGCTTCGGCAAGCGGAGCTACAGCAAAAGGACTGTGCAAGTCCACAAAGGCAGGCAGCACTTCAAACGCGGCCCCTGGCCGCGCCAACGAAATCTGCGCCACCGCGGCTGGGATCCTCTGCCGCCTATTCCTGCGCGCTTCTGGGTCACAAGACTCGGACCTGCCTATCCACAACTGCGCTCACATACCGGCAGCAGCGGCGGACATGGTGGAGGAGCTCCTGCGCGGCGGTTGCCTTCCCCTGCTAAGCCGCCTCCTCGTCTCTGGCCCGAGCGCATCGGGTGCCCCTGGCTTTGCGGCCTACGCACCGAGTTCCCCCAAGGCCGGCGGCACACTGTGCCCCTTCAAGGCCGCCGCCGATGGCGCCACATTGATCTTCACCATGGTGTACTCCATGCTGCTGGTGGGCACGAGCCAGCCCTACACGCGCGACCTCGTCCTCTCCCCGCAGCTGCCAGCCTGCCGCCTGATAGAGCTGTGGGCATATGGTGCAGCCAGCGAGGCCTCGCGACCCCCCCGAACCAACCACCACCACCAGCACCAGCTCACTTCCAGCGATCAGGAGTCCCTGGACCTCAACATCCGGCTCCTCGTAAGTCGTCCCATGCATGGCAGAACTGAAAGTATGGCCCACGCAATGCGGAGCACCATGCGCATGCTGCTGCCAACGCTCCTACGGCACCGCAGCGAGGGCGGCGAGCCCCTGCAGGCGGTGCTCAGCGGCCCCTGCCTGCAGTACCTGGTGGCCCTGCAGGCCGTGTCGCAGCTGCACGCGGCGGATGGAGGGACCCTGTACGGCCTGCCACCAGCCGCCGTACTGCCACCGGAGCTGGCAGAGGCGGAGGGTCACGGCAGCGGGGGCGGCGGCAGGCGGCAGGGTTGGGGCCCCGCTGTGCTCAGCTGCGACGTGCTGGTGAAATGTGTAAACTTCTGGGAGAGCTGCGTCACCTGCCAGCCCCGCGTGCCCCTGGGCCCCCTCCGCAACCGCTGCCTGGTCAACCTGTGCATGCGCCTGTCGCGGGTGGCCCTGGCGTCGCTGGAGGGCACGGCCACGTCGCTGCCAAGCGAGCAGCAGCTTCCTGTTTGGATACAGCAGAGTAAGGAGAAAGGGCATCGGGACGAGGGAAGCGGCAGCAGCGGCGGTAGCGGCAGCAGCGGCACCAACGGTGGCAGCAGCAGCGGCGGCAACAGCCGCCACGACGGCGGCGATGCGGCGGGCGTGCCCTTTGCACGCGCTGTGCCTCTGCGGCAGCCCCTGGAGGCCGGCAAGTGCGCGGCGGTCGCCCTGCAGTCCCTGCACCTGGCTGCTGCGGTGCTGCGAGGCCCGGAGGCCGACCCAAGAAGGCTCGGCGGCGGCAGCAACAGCAGCAGCGCCGTCGGTGACCGCAGCCCTGCCAGCATGGACGCCATCAGCAGCAGGGGGAGCAGCAGTGCTAGTGGTGACCGCGGCACCGACGGCGAGGGCTCCAGCACTGCGTCCAAGAGCCGCTCTTCCCTGGGCGGCAGCAGCGGCGCGGAAGTGAGCAGCGGCATGCTGGCCGCTGCCCCGCATACAAGCATCGACGGCGGTGGCTCACCGGGAGTGGCGGTGGCGGGCTCCCTGGCGGACACGCCACCAGCAGACACGCCCCCAGCGGCTCCGGAGCCACCCGCCGACCCCCGGCTGTGCAGCCGGTCGTTCGGCCGCCGGTGGTGGCCTCTGGCGGTCGGGGCAGTGCAGGCGGCGCTGCGGCAGCCGGGAGAGATGGAGGAGGGAACCCTGTCCACATGCTGCGAGGTGCTGCGGGTCAGTGCACAGCCACAAGTATGGGACCCCGAGCAGGGCACAGCAAACTGGCACAAGCATTTATTGGAGCTGGCGCGCACTGAGGGACAGAACCTGCAGGAGGAGGAGCTGGAGGGCAGCGGTGCCGCCACGGAGGGCGACGACCTCCTCGGTAGGTGTGGGGGTGCTGACTCCCAGTATCCAACCAGCACTCGATGCAGCTAATGCCGGACGACATGGTCTTAAACAAATTGTTCACTTACCCCGGCTGGTTTCCTCTTTCCTGGTGCCACTGCCGTGCAACTGTCTCCGCTTCACCTATCATCCGTTTGCGCTCTTCTGATGTCGTTCCAACAACTGCAATGTCTCGCTCTCTGTCTTCCCTTGCAACACGCGCAGACCCAGTCCCGCTCTCCACCATCCCGCCCGGCCTCGCGGCCGCCCTCTCCGCCGGCCTGCTGCCCACCCTCACGGCCCTGGTGCGCAGCTCCTGTGGTGCGGCCTCGGGCCCCTTGGATGTCATCGACCTGGCCATCACCCCGCTGGACCCAATGGATGCCTCCGTACGGCTGGCTAAATCGTTCAGCATCGCATACGGGCGCGAGCTGCTGATGCTGCTGTCCCATGCTATTCCAGCACATGCGGCCACGCTGCTGACAGCCCTTGCGCACGCGTCTCTTGGGCTACTGCCAACGGCGGGCACACAAATGACCGAAGTGCACCTCTGCATCACTGCCGCCATGATGATGAACGTCAGCAGCGCGTTCGCCGGCCTTGTGTCCGGCCTCCTTCCGCCGGAGGAGACCAGGTGGGGCCACTGCGCCTGGGCGTGGCCCTGCGATAGCGGCGGGGACGGAGGCGGCAGCCCGGCGGCGGAGGCGGTGGAGGCGGTGGCGCCCGCGTACCGGCAGATGCTGCGGCTGGCGTCCTTCGTGCTGCACACGTGGCTGCCGGTGCTCGCGCGCCTGCATAAATTTGCGGGAGACCTGGAGCCGAACCTGAGGCTGCAGCTGCAGCAGGGCGTGCACTTGGCGGCGCGCGCCTGCCGTGCCGCGTGGCGGCGGGGGGACGCAAGGGCGGTCGGGAGCTGGCGGCAGCTGCTACAGCGGAACGTGTGCGCAGCGCGGTGGGTGGGGACCGAGGTGGTGGCGGGCTGGGAGGCCGAGAGTTGGTGGTCGGGGCCCGTGGGGCAGCAGCAGGGCGCTGGGCAGCAGGGAGGCGCGGCTGGGGCTGGGGATAAAGAGCAGCATCAGGCGGAGGAGGGGAAGGGGCAGGCTGGCGGGGGCGACGCTGGCAGCGAGGAGGAGGAGGAGGCGTGGCCGTACCCACTGCCGCTGGCGCCGTGCGAGTCGGCGGTCCTGCTGCGCACGTGAGGCTGAGGGTCCAACGGGGATGGTTTGGACGGAGTGATGAGGCCAGAGGCGTAGGCGGAAGGGGCTTTCATGGCAGGGCGGCGCAGGCGTAACGTTGATAAGTGCGGCTGTGCTGCGCCACTGAACGCATTGAGCTATGACAGATGGCATGGATGGTTGGGAGGGTGCATGGTCGGGCAGCAGCGCAGCGTGGCGCCACCTGGGGCTGGTAGCAAGAAGGCGGGGCGAGAATGGGAGTGCGTGGGTTTGCACGGCACGGCTGTTTGGAAGGGCCCGTGTGCGGGCAGGGTAAAGGGCTTCCGCTGCGGCAACATGCGGCGTGCAAGCTGTCGGCTCACCTCGATGGCCATAGGGTCATAGGGTCATATAGTGTACCTTAGATGTCAGTGATGGACGCAGTGCACGCGCCGTGACAGTTGCGTGTGACTCCTGTTTGCGATGCGACCTTGCTGCAGTGCTGCCAACGATCAATTAAAGTAAGCTTGCAGGAAACCGCGCGTGCGCTGATTATTTCTGGACTGGGTCTGCAGGAGTCTCTGGGGGGAAGGCTTGGGGTGGTGGGTTGTGCTTGCGTCCAGCGGTCGCTTGTGGCCAGGCTGTGCCATATGTCGTCCGATGTCCTGTGTGCTGCCCTGTAAGATATAGCCCCGACTGGAAGGCAAGCAAAATTGAAACTAAGTTCAATTGTAAGTGCTGCTTACTGCTGCCGGCGTGCGACATGCGTTGATCAGCATCTGTACTGGGACAGCGCAGATCATGGTGACCGTAATACGCAGCTAACACGGATCTGCCGTGCATGGCCGTGCAGCACCATGCGTGTTTGCTTAGTTACCCCTTCGAGTGATCGGTAAGCCAACATGTAGTGCGTAGGTGCTAACGCAATAGGAAAGCAAGCAACACAGTGTGCGTTTAGCCTGTTGACCAAGTCAGGCAGAGAGCGGGTTACCAATGTATGCCTGTTGCTTGCAGGTCAACCTCTCCAGGTGCGCACGGGTGGCACGCATGTCAACATGTACCGCTCTCGTACAGTGTACCGCAGAGGCTGGGCCCAGGGCAAGGCAGCCCCCTTCCGTCCCTGACCTGCCAGCCAGGGGAGGAAGCAAGAAATACAGGAGGGTCAGGGTGTAGTCCCCTGCTGCCTTGGGTTTGTTATCCTGTGGACCCTGCGCCTGCTGGAGCTGGCTGCAGCACCTGGTTCCTTCCATCTAAGCAATTCAGGGGCCATGTCGTGAGGATGACAAAAGCAGGGGCACCTCTACGTGCAAGCTGCGGGCTATCGGTACGCAGGTTTCAGGTCGTGTGCGGTGTCGTGCTGGACAGTGCACCCACCCAACAGCGCCGATCCCGCAGCGTGTATTCGCATTGCAATTCACAGTAATGTACATACTTTGTGGACTAAGCTGCCATTGTTTGTCCCTGTGCCAGACTGTTTCAAAAGGGCCGCACACCAATGGGCACATCCCGCTGTCGCTTGGGTTCATTTCTCCATTTCTTGCCAGCTTTGGCCAGATGGAATCGATACAAAAGATGAAACAGAAATTCTCTGACACAAAACAACTGCATGCCTTCCGGGGCAAGGACGCGATACACAGCGGAAGCCGGCTAGGGTTCAGTACAAATCTTCCAGGCACGCCACCTCGGCAGCAGCAGATGCTGAACATGGAGGGTAAAGACGTGTAAGCGTGCATGGTACAAAAGCTTTGCTTTAGCGTCCACTTTCAAGACCAAGCTGAAGCCGTTAAGGCCAAACTTCTCCGTCCATGGCCACACGCCTGACTGCGGGCAAGACGCCCAGCAAGGTCCTTTCCAACATAATCCGGCTCGTGGATGCAGCTCGACTGCGCGAAGGCGGCAGCTTGGCCGCTCCCGGCGTGCGCCTGTCGGAGTTAAGGCTCGACGTGACGAGTTTCCTTAAGATGGTGTACAGCGAACAAGCTGTGATGGCATACGAAGCCATCTTGAGGTCCAGGGCTGCACGGATGGCCTTGGTCCATGCCTTCCTCGGTGCGCTGCGGGTCGTTTGCGACCCTCGGGCCATCGCGCCAGCAGACGAGCCCACAGCAGCCATGCCAAGTGGACTTGCAAGTACAGGGCCTTACCAGACAACAAGGGCAGGCAGCAAAGCAACCATGGGCCCTGGCCGCGCCAGCGAGGCCTTAGAGGACGCGAGGGAGGCTCTGGTCGCCGCGGCCGCGATCCTGGGCCGCCTCTTCATCTTCGCCACTGGGGCAGACCCCACCCTTTTTTTTTTTTTTTTTTTTTCAGGGGAAGGGTTATGGGATTATTGGAGACCTTTTTTTTGCGGGTAGGTCCTCAAGGTCGTCTCTTCACTTGGCTTTAAGCTGACGACGCAGGAGGCTCTGAGGAGACAGGTTTCGTCAAGCTTGCCCACAC
>VFQN01002345.1_pt1 | contig 29489 bp, 24 predicted proteins | sample 3512371 | NCBI WGS metagenome assembly VFQN01 (sample SAMN10412370, study PRJNA504923) | tailings metagenome | isolation source: Replicate 2 from Balatoc abandoned mine | place: Philippines: Itogon, Benguet | collected 2017-08-28 | reverse complement strand
CCTCCAGCGTACAACTCTTTCTATGAACGTCTAAATGGAAATGTTCATGCATACGCCGTTTATAACGGTGATCTACTAACTTGGTAAATGCAATTTTCTCGTTCTTGATTCGTCTAGGTAGTCATTCTCCATGACGAAGAGTGTTTTTGGCGTAATATTCATACCTTAGTTAGACCATTGAAGCTTTTTAATAAAATAATATCCTTTTCAGTACAGAGCACAACTTCTGTCAAATTCATTTGAATAATAAAACTTTGACGACACGATAGATTGGGACCAATAAAGGAAGGAAAAAAGTCCCATAGATGACTAAATATTGTTGATACACAGAAATATTCGTCAAATGCAGAACATACCACGATTGCCACTTCATCAATGCTTGCACCACTCGCTGCGTAACACGAAGCGATTCATCCACGGTTTCTGTGAGAGCATTGTTTCCAATATTATGAAGAAGGAATAAATGCTCACCAATGTGTTTGATCGAGAGAGCGTCTTCCGTCAAAGTGATTAAATCCAAGAAAAATGGAACTTCTTTCATATCAGTTAAAAGCAATCTCAAACTTTTGCTCAGTTGCTTTATCTTCATTAGCTTGTTAAGAGTTGTGAACCTACTCTGTAATACTTGTAAATAGTCACCACATCCATGATGAATAAGATCCCACTCAATTGTAGAATCGTCCAGTGAATGTCTAGCGACTACTGCATTCAGTAGCGTTGCTAAGCTAGGACCGAAATTGTCTTGAACGTTCTCACCGATTCTTCCAATAAATACTGCTAAGTCATCTTGATTCCGAACATTTGGAATGAAAGAATTAGGAATCAAATCGATGGTCCTCGAAGCACTCGTCACAGGAGGCAGCACCACTCGAAAGCGAAAGTGAACAGAAAGTCCTTTAACTACAGACGTTCTATGTGGTTCTATAGATAAACTTTCCAGATATGATCGATCAGTTTCTTGATAAGTGAGTAGAACTACTTTGATAGTAAGATCGGGATGAGATCTCCTCAGAAGAGTAAATGAAGAATCCCGCTCAACGTTGTGAAGGATATCCAGTTCTATTTTAGAGGAGTTATCACGATAATAATGGTAAACTAATATATTGATAAAATAAGAATGCGATTGATGCAACTGTGATTGCGTTTTGTCAATCTCTTTCGAAAGAAGAAGCGAAGTAGCAAAATCTTGTGACTGTGGCAAAGAGGCTAGCGAAGTCAAATTTCCAAGATTCCCACGACAATTGCAGATAAAATTATGTGTGTCATTACCTAATTGAGAGGTCATTTCAACCAACCTACTGCTTTGGGAGTCTAAATACAAATGCACGCGAGTACTACCTAAATAGTCAGGGTTAAGCTCAATAAAACTCGATAGTTTCGCTTCTAAAGAAAGAAAGCCATCTAATAGGCTCTTTCGTTCCCTAAAGACACCATAGACATACCTAAACACAAGAATTACAAGACAAATCGTCGTCAAAAGAGCAAACACTTTCATCTTTGAGGATGAGATGTAAAATAAGAAAACAAAGTCTCTCTCGTTAGAGCGGATAGATAACCGACAGCAATAATTGTGAAGTTTTCCTTTGAGGTTAATCTTCCCGCACTTCGAGACCGCGTCATGGCCACAACTATTGGAAGGGCTGGTAAGCAAGTATTTGCTGCGATGGTGAGCCCCACAAACGGACAGCAGCCAGCGCCAACTGTATCAACACCTTCGAGTACGCCAAAACCGCTACTCAGTCAAACTCTTCCTACAAGCAGTAGTAGCAAGCTACTTTCCACCCCTGTAGCAGATCCTCCTATTTCAAATGCTCAAAAATTACAGAGTTTTCGATTTAAGGAGAGCAATTCTCTCAGTCGATTGGATACTTACTCCAACGATTGGACTGATTTAGAAAAAACTTTACAGGAGTGCATGAATCTTGAAACACATGAAGAGCTCTCACCGAAGATACCTCTTCATTTGCAAGGTTCCTCTAATTCTCGAGGAAATCTTTCGCCATCTAACAGACCTCCAAAACTTGGTGACGGAACTAATCGCGCAATCTCGCAAAGCCTGAACAGTAATGGATATAGTAGCCTCAATCACCAGGGATCCTTACATTCTGTGCTTTCCCCTCAATTATCTCCAAAAGTTGAAACACATGCCTTCTCTGGACTTTCGTCGTCGAATCTGAACCCAGCAGAAGTAAACGATGTTTCTACCGCAACCACTGCACCCATCGTTGCTCATAGAGCATCATACGATAAAGAACAGCTATTGGCTCAATTAGAACATTTAAAGCAACAAAATGCCTTATTAACTGACCAGATTGAAGCAACGCGAATCGAAAGTCAAACCCAGCTTGAATATGAAAGGCATCAAAAGCTGTTAACCATTGCAAATCTTGAGAAAGAAAATCAGCAATTATTACAACAATTAATGACGGAGAAACTGCGATCAGAACAACAATTAGAGAAGGAAAAACATCTTTTTATTCAATCAATTCGAAAAATGGAAGAAGATAAGAAACAATTAGAAACTAAATTATATGAATTAGAAGATTCTAAATCTACTGAAATTGGTTTATATGTCATGGAAAAATTAACCATGGAGAAACAATTAGCTGAATTAGAAAGAAAACAAGCCTTAACACTTCAACAAATCCAGAATCATTCACCACCGAATAATTCACCGAACTTTAACAATGGTGAAAGAGAATTCTCTTCAGCAGATTTACTCGCTGCAGCATCTCTTGATCCTGATCATCAAGAACAACAAGATAATTTGCTAAATCAATTACAAGCAATGGAACAAGAAAAGCAACAACTAATGGCACTAATTCAAGAGAATCTATCCAAGTCACAACAAGAGAATTCAAAATTAACAGAAGAAATTGAGAGTATGAAAAATGCCGTCAATTCTAAACTTTTACAAATGGAACAAGAGAAATTGCAATTAGCAGAAAAATTAAAACAAGCTGAAGATAATGTGAATATTCAAACCAATTTAATACAACAACAGATTGAAAAACAAAAACAACAAACTGCTGAAATGGTTGAAGCATTAGAACACGAGAAACAACAGTTAATCCTTCAGCAACAACAAATACAGCAACAAAAACAGACTCCAGCACCTTTAACTACGACTCCAAGTTCTCATATTCCTATTGAAAATGAACAAACCAACAATAACGGGAACGGTCAAGCGAATAAGATTGATATTTTAGTTCAAGAAAAGACGATCTTACAAGAGAAATTAAAAGCGTCAGCTGAACAATCGAAACAAAAAGTGAGAGAATTATCAGAAGTTATCCAAAAGAGGAAAAAGAAATTATTGATGAAGAATATGGGGAAAATCAAACAAAATATGAGTAATGAGAAACTTAAAGAACAGTTGCCAGCAAATGATTCGTCCTCTGGAAATGATCAAATACAAAGTGCTATTTCTTCTGTCGCGGCTGTCTTATCATCTCCTCCACCTCCCTCAGGAGCATTGCCAAAGACAAAATCTCTTCTTTCCCCTGATGGAGGATTTATGAAATCAAATCGATCTCTCTTTGATCTAATGACGGAAGTTAATAAATTAACTCCTAAAACTGGCAGTAAGGGAGAACTGCTCTTCCCTTCATCCCCACCGGGGATCGCTGCAACAGCCACAGCGATGGTCGAAGAACAATATGAAATTATTGGAAATCATAATTCAAACTACACGAATAACAATTGGCAATTAGGACAAAGACATGTCATCGATAGGATTGATGAAAAGACATTTATGGATGCTGACTCATCTGATGAAGGAGAAGGTGAAGAAGATGGAGATGCATTAACACGAAAACAATTCTCATTAAAAAATAAAAAGAAATTGAAGAAACAGAAAACAAAGAAAGAATTCGATGGAAGTAGTGATGAAGAAGTTGATGAAAATGATGAAGAGACTTCCTCTAAGAAGAAATCAAAGAAAAGATCAAAAGACAATGAAGAATCTCCCAATTCTAACAGCAATCAAGAAGCAGAACAATTCTCTGATTTACCTGCTCCTCATGCAGCAGCTGCTTCTGGTGATTTGAATCGCTTACAAATGATTTGTTCGTTGGATATGGCATTATTAGAATCGCTTGATTCAGTCGGTCGACAACCTCTCTTCTATGCGGCAGCTCATGGCCGAGAAAACATCATAGATTACATTTTAACGAATAGCGTAAATGCTTTCCGTATGTTAAGTCATGCTGATTCATTTGGTGATAGTCCATTACATGCAGCAAGTGCAGGAGGTTCAGTCACTTGTATTGAAAAGATTTTAACATTCCATCAACAAAAAGTTGAAGAAAATCCTTATATCTATCAAGAATTATCCATGACATCAGATAATAACAATGAAACCCATGATTATACTCATTCTTATGTTAATATTAAGAATTCAACTGGAATGACCTCCATTCATTTATCAGGTAATGGACAATGTATTGAAAAATTAATAGAATTTGGTGGTGATATCAATCTTACTGATATTCATTTAAGAACACCATTATTTATTGGTTGTGCAATTAATAAAGAATCATGTGTCGAATATTTAATTGGTTATTTAGATCATTCAGAAGATGCATTATTAACAAAAGATTATCGTGGTGATACACCATTACATGCTGCAGCATGTAATGGATCAGTCGAATGCTTACTATTATTATTACAATGTGGTATTGATCCAAGAATATGTAATGATCAAGGATTAAAAGCCATTGATTTAGCAATACGTAATAAACATTATAAATGTAAAGAAATTTTAGCAGAATATCATTTACATTATTGTACAAGTTCAGAATTTGATAGTGTTTTATTTTTAGCAATGTTAGAGGTAAGGAAGGAAATGAACTAAGTGTGATTGATGTCGATGATGAATATTGTTGTTTCTGTAGGGACATCGAATGATCTCACAATTAAAACAATTTGGAGGAAATGGAACAAAGAATGCTGGAACATCAGTCTTAAATCGCGATGTAAATGGTATTAGTAGCAATCAACCATTAGGAGCGAATCATACTTTCCAGTCAATGTTTTCGCTTCGATCTAATCGAACGATGAAATTACAAAGATATGGACCATGGATAGGTAATAATTATCTCTTTTGAAATGATTGTTTGTTTGATTAACAAACTATTGTTGTTAGCCTATCATGATCCTGGATCTCATTCAGTGTTTTGGTATAATCATGAAACTCAAAAAGGTCAATGGGAAACACCAGAATTAGTCAGAAACTGGAGATCAACGAAGGAGACTCAAGATCAATTTGATAAGGTACAGATCAATTCTCATTCTTTTGTGTTACCTTGAACCATTGTCCATAGAGTTTACAAGCGAAAATGTCCATGAGATTAAAACGAGAAGGTGATTGGATTCAATATACGACAGAAGGAGGGAAAACATTCTATTACAATGAAAAGACCTGTTCTTTTCAATGGGAAGATCCTTTTGCCACGAAACAAGCAAAGACGAAGATCACTGTGCAAGCATCGTATAGTGGTTCAATCGATGCGAATGAAAGGAATAAAGAACCTTCGATCCAGTTGGCTGATACAAACAATGGTTATGATTCCACACAACAAAATACGACGGAATGGAAACCTTACTTGGACGAAGCGACTGGTCATGTTTTCTGGTATAATCAAATTACAAAGATCTCTCAATGGGAAAATCCATTCGAGCAAACTAATTCTCATCAATCAGAAGAAGAGTATTATTACAATGGAAGTGCAACAACGAATCAACCTCATGATCAGGAAGTATTCCCTGTTTATCATGAGAATGATTTAGGAATTTAAATTCTTTTAAAACATTATATTATTAATACGTGATTGGTCTTCATATTTATTTTTGTTTTTGTTTTCTCTCTCTAAAATTTTTATTTCATTCTATCAAATCAAAATAATTCCTCAGTCAAGAATGAAAATCTTTAAAATGTGTTTCCTGTTTCTTTTTTTCTTTCTTCATTCTTCTTTGTTTTCTTTATTCTTAGTATTTTGTCTTCTGTTTTGTATTGGATCAGATATAATTTATTATTATTTGTGTGTTGTGAAAGAATGACATGACATCATCTAAATACATATTACTGCAGGTTTGAATTTTGAAGTATTTGTGTGTGTTGCAGCGAAACCTTTCGATCGTTGATCGTAATTCCTTCGTTCGTTTTTTCTTTCTTTCTTTCTCTCTGTGTTTGTTTGTTTGATTGATTGATTGATTGATTGTAGCTTCTTTGTTTTTGTTTTTAGTTTTAGTTTAATGTGTTGAATGAATAACGTTGCCTCCCTTTCCTTTGCCCTTGTATTTGCTATTCTGAACGATTTGATTGGAAGTTCGAGTGATCTATCAACAACTCAGTGTTGATCTAATTAGTGCAAATATAAAGATAATTAAATGGTATGATCAATCTTCGCTTGGAGTATTTGTAAGACATGAAGGAGTTCTGATCGAATTACAGGATGCTTTGGATCTAAGATTAATGCTTCCTTGTAATCTGCAGCACTTTCATGATATAATCGAAGCATTGATTTGGCATAACCTCGTCGAAAGAGGGCTTTGATATGCTTCGAGTCGAGATGAATCGCTTCGGAGGCATATTCGATCGCTTGATGATAACATCTTAAATTGATCATGACTTGAGCACAGTTTGAATAACAATCTGCTTTAAATTTACGATCTTTCTTCATTTTAATAGGAGGAAGTATGCTGATTACAACTTCATAGTGTTCTAATGCTTGTTGGTATTTTTGTTCTTCAAATAACTGATTGCCTCTCTCTTTGAATGAAAGACTGAATTCTAAAACATCTTTCATGGATAACAAGCTTTCTTCTTCAAGTGTCGAAGAATAAGTATGATAATCTATGCCTTCACTATGCGACATTCTTCGATATTATTTGGTTTATAAAATGAGTGCAGCGACGGGGGGGGTCTTAGGTCTTGAGGAGTTTCCTGTTTACAGCAGCAAATTAATTCGATGCGATTTCATTTAACCAGCCCAAAGGAAAACAGCCCAACGAAAACTTTGAAAGTTCTGGTTGCGGACAAACTTGTTACGGGAAAAGATGCTAATTGATCACGGAAGAAATCATAACAGAAATGCTTTGAATTTCTATCTTTGTCTTTCTCGGATCAAATAATCTTCCATTTTCAATAAATCCTTAAGAAGTGACAAATATTGGAGAGCTTTCTTTTCATTCGGGACCCCAACGACATTTGCATTTTTATTCTGAATCTCTTCTAAAAGCTTTGGTCGAGCCTCAACCGGCATCGTTGCATGGTATGACCTAATCGCAGCTCCGAAAGCTGCTGCATCTGGCATGTCTAAGCATATTAGAGGTCTTTGAAATACATCAGCAAAGATTTGACGTATTTCTGGACTAGAACTTGCTCCGCCTGTCAAAAGTAAACGTCCTCCATACTTCATGAATTCTGGTGCCATCAGCTGAACATGAAGAAACATGGACAAAGCTCTAAACTCAATGACAGAGCGACAGTTTATTCTTTCATCTTTGAAGTCTGTATCTAGCAAATGTCCATTTTTCATGCGAATATCTGAACCAGAATTAATCTTTGGGGTTATTTCGTTCACCGACCAGTATGATCCGAGGTATCGATCTTCACTGGTATCGACCGTGGAAGTACTCTGTAAATGCAAAGAAAACTCCTCCCAACTGCCGTGAGCATATTGATCTCTGACCTTGCGACGAGTAACATCACCATTCGCATAGACTAACATTCCGAAGTATGCGCTAGATAGTAGCGGATGAGGAAATATGTGACCGACAGACGGAGGAGACGAAGGTAATGTAGGAATAACAAAGATGCAAGTATCACTTGTTCCAAGAGAAATCACGATATCTCCTACTGAAGCTAACCCCATTCCTACGATAGCACAAGGATTATCTCCGGACCATTGGGCAACGTCACAATTAGGGTTAAATCCATATTTATCACTCCAAAACGAAGATATTTTCCCCGCAATATTCCAAGGACTTGCTAAAGGTTGCAATAAAGGTCTGATACTTCCAAACTCACTTCCAATGAAGGAGCAGATCTTGTCGTCCCAGGTGAGGGTGCTAATATCCATCAAATTCATTCCAGCTCCATCAGTGGTGTCAATACTTACAGTCTCCCCGCAAAGCAACGATGCACAAAAGGAGGAAACAAGGCAGACCTGGTGGAGCTGCTGGAAGAGCTTTGGTTCGGATTTCCGAAGTGCAAGGATGTGAAGTGCGGTAAACCGCTCTGTCGCATCCGAGCCTGTAATACGGCGAACTTGACCATTTCCTCCAAGATATTCTTCCAATTCCTCACATTCCTTCGTAGTGCTGGTATCCATCCAAATCGGACAGTCAGAAAATAACAGGTTATCTTCAATGAAAGGCAAGTTTAATTTAGGCCCGTTCTTCAAATAGACGGAACCATGCTGCTGCCCACTTCCAGATATTGCAACTATATTCTCAAATGGACAATTTGAATTTTTCAACCTTTGCAGCGCGAGTTCCATGGCTTGTAACCACATTATGGCGGGAGAGGTAACTCGGCCTTTGTCATGAAAGTGCACTCCATTCACAGTCTTGTACTCAGGAAAATCTGTATCATAATGGACCCTTGACTCAAATAAGATATTTAAACCTTCATCGACCACCACAATCTTGCAAGATTGCGTGGAAACATCAAATCCAAGATACAACGACATCAAAACACAAAACACTGACGAAAGCGCTTCTATCAAGAGACACAGATCTCTCGTTAAAGAAGATTGACTTTTGTGACTTACAACATTGAACAAATCTAATTGATATCTTTCACAGAGATCAAAATTCTACCTGGGTTATTAGGGACTGTACTTGACGAGATTGAGGGATAAAATTCTTCAACTAATACACTTTGAATTTCATCGACTAATCTGAAGGAAGAGACTGGTGTATCATCTTCTGTGTTCTTTAGCTCTTTTTGTTTTTTCAAGGAAACTTCTGATGTCATATTATTCTCAGTAAATCTAGGGACTAAGTTCTTCCCTGTGATAACAATTAGCTCAGAGTCTTCTTGGATCCCTTCTAGTCGTCGCACCTAGAACAGTGTTCAGCTGCAAAGGAACATTCGAAAACAATATATTACCTCCGAAAGAGCAGTATGAATCGCAGCGAAAGCCATTCCACGACTAAATCCATGAAGATCGAGAATCAATCTTTGTTTTTCTTCAGCATAATGTACTTTCTTCCTCCTTCTACTCATCTCTCTGCTCTTCTCTTCTAACGCTATCTCATCGTCCTTGAGAACTCGCTGCTTCAATTTCGCTTCATCTTGAGATTCGAGAATCTTAAATAATGGTGTCTGCAACCAATGGTTAATGTAACCTTTTGAGTAGAACAGACGATACAATTCGAGTACATTTTCATTTTTTCCTTCACTAAAGGTACGAATATTAACTTAATGAAAACACGGAAAAGATCACACTGACCTGTATAAGAATGATAGAATACTAGAGATCATGTGAAACGGAATCTCTGTCCTTTGATCGATTGCAGCACGGAAAATCGGAGTAAGGTCCACTGAAGTAATACGATAGGTTCGCACATAGTGAATAAATTCACTGATGAAACCCTGATCTAATTGAAAAATCAACCAAGTGGAGTTTGAACAACTGTTCTTAAGATGATATAGCAGGAAATTTATAATCTTCTCAAAATTTTGGACTTGGGTATTCAAGGCAGAGGTTTCAGCCTGACGTGTCTGCAATAAAAAGAAGGCTTGTAACGTTCGAGAGGTAACATTCATAGAAGTAGAGGTGGAACAGAAAGAAAGTGAATGGGAAGTTTGATTCAAGAAAGAAAGAAGATAATTTGAAATGGTTGTGGCATTTATTTCGATTTCTATCTGAAGTGGAAGTTGCGTCACGGATAATTCCGGGAGCAATAACATCTTCCTTCTCAGTAGATAAGGCTGTTTTTTCGTGTGTAACAGATGCGAAGAGAACGAAGAAAACACCTTTTCTATCAAAGGAAGATATGTTGGAATGAACTGTTCGTCAGCGGAGAGGTAATGTTTGATTAAATCGAGGACTAATAGATATTCCTTCGATTTGATAAGATTATTCAATAAATGAAGGTAAATGGAAGGTTTAGTTGGAGAAGACAAGGAAGATAGTGACATTGTCGGGAACTGATGACGCAACGATTGAAACAACTGATGAATGATGCGCACTCCGTACTCTTTCATTTTCTCCTTCGTTTCTTTGTTGTAAACCATGTCAATAGAATCAGCCTCTTCTTTACTTTCGGCGAGCGACTCCTCAAATTTCTCAACTTTTTCAGCACCTTCTGTCTTCTCCTTAACGTCTTTGATCAAGTTACAGGCAAGGCTAATGGTTTGCTTGACAGCAAATTCCTTCCATCTAACTTCATACTTATCGATCAAGCGAATGATTTGAAGAACTCCGTCATAATCTTCTCGTTTCTCTAAAACAGTTATGGTATGCATATACATTTTCAAATCGTCTAAACTGAGATCGTTCGCCTTCTTCAGTAATGATATCAGAATTTTCCTTATCTTCACATTTTTCCTGTCTTCTTCAAGTTTTTTCTCTTCCCTCACTCGAGAATTTTCAATGACGAGAGAAGAGGAAGGTAACGAGTCGGGAAGGAAAAGCTTGATCACTTCAGAAAAAAGTTCAGTTGAGATAAAAGAATGAGAGTATCGACCTCTTGTTGATGAAATGAAAGATGAGGGAGGAGGCTGATAGGCAAGGATTTTTCTAATCAGCTCTGTGATGTATGCCGACGACTGTGATTTCAAAGACTTAACAGGAGTGGCTTTATCCTCATTGACATGATTGTCACCTTCTGGTCTGACTGTGGAGGAACTTTCCTCCTTAAGACGTTGTGAAAGTTTCTCCCTTGATGAAGTAAGAATGGATGATAAAAGTAAGCTTGTTGGATCTTCACTGTTGGAGAAAGATAAAGGGGATTGGTGATACGCAGTTTTGCGTTCGTATGACGCTATAGATTGTTGATGGAAGAACTTCATCAATAAAGCATTTATCTGAAAATTAAACTCGATCTTCATTGCTTCCATATGTTGAATGATCTACAATTGTAAAAAGAAAATCAAGAATTGTTCAAGGAAAAATCAAAACTTTACCTTATGCACATGTTTTTCATCATTTTGAGAGATTAATAATTTTAATATTCCAAAGTAACTTCCTTCATCCATTTTGATCATTCGATTTGACTGTAGCTCTGTTAGAACTTCGTTAAAAGTGTGTAAGGAGTAAAGCTGTTGTGCAGGATCAGAATATCGGACAGCACTGTCATGGAGCAGAATATTGTATGTCAAGAGGTTGAATGGAACTTTATGACGAAGAAATTCAGATTTCAGCCGAAGAACCGTGGATACATCCCCATATTTGCTACTAACAGAGAGGTAAGCGTTTAATACATCGATGTTAGGTCGTTGCATCTTTTCGAGCAGCCAAGAGTAAAGTGATTCACATGAGTTCATAATCTCGAACTTCGTCAGCTTGTAATCCACAACAGGAGACCAGGTAGCGCATGCACTGTTTTGTGACGTTGGTACCAAATTCGAGATGTGGTTAGAGGAAGCAGAAACTAGATCTTTTACTTGAATGGAAGGAGAGGTATTGACGGCTTGTTTCGAGTTCAGTGCGGCATGCTCAGCAGGAGGAAGATTGACGTATTTGTATTGGCTAATCATCTTTTGTACAACACGGTACATGTCTTTCTTATGAAATGTAAGATGATAATTGAGAAATGAAAGAAGATCTTCGACTGGAGTATGATAAATGAATGACCTAGACAAGATCTCTAAACTAGCAACATCCAAAGAATAACCTTGTTCAATGAGATACACATATACCTCATAGACAAGTTGATGATTTTTATATCTATGAAAACAGAAAATTCATGTTTAAATCGGTGAATTGCCGATTTTTATTGTCTTACTTTTGCAATTGGTTGACGAGGGTTGTCATTGTGATTAAATCGGGTTTAAACCTGTTATTCAAGAAATTCTGAGTTGAGAGCCCTTTGAGACCATAGAAAAACTGAATTATTTCATTTTCATTGAAGATGTGGATTATCCGGTTCAAGTCAACATTGTACTGTCTTTGTTGCTTTGGTTTCACCTCCGCTGTTAACAACCGAAAGCAATCTTCCTTCGATCGAAGAGCGGAACTCTTCCAATCTTTCGCATGACTGTATGCTAAAAATAATGCTGAAGGTCTCAACCTAGACGATCGCTCTGGGTTCGCTCTCAAAGTTATGCTTGGAAATGCCTTCTTCCCAGCTCGACTAACAGAGAAGATTGCCGGCTTTTCGAACCCTCTAGAAAAGAGATTGATATCAGGGAATAACAATGTAACTAACAGCATCCATATCCATATCCTGAGTAAAGTCGACTGGAACCGTATCATCTAATCAGAAATCAATGAAAGGACGAAACAAACATCAATCAATCCAAAAAACAGACGTACTCGATCGCCGGAAAATTCCTCTCGGCAAACATAAATTCCTCCATTTTTCTAACTAGAAATTCCTTATTAATTCCTCATGAATTCCTTCTCTTTTCCCGAAAGAAAATAGTTATCGCCCATGCCCCTTTGCCCTGATGCTATCTTTCAGCCCACCGCAATCAAAGCACATTAGTAAAGTTCTTCTTGCAAGACATCCTCCTCCCCTCCCTCCTGCTCAGATTAGGAACGACGAACTTTGGATCACTTGATACCCCGTAGCTAGAGAGTTGTCCTGATCTTTGAAACTTTGCCTTTGTTAAGATTTTAGATTCAATTCGTTTTTTTTTTCCCCCCTTCGTGTCGCCTTTTAGTTGTTTGTGAGAAGATTTTAGAAGAAGAAAATGGTTGCAAGTGCACTTTTTATTATGGATAGTAAAGGAAAGGTCATTATCTCACGAAATTATCGTGGTGATATTCCAATGACTGTTGCTGAAAGGTAATAGCTAAATTATTTATTTAACCTCTTCCTCTTACAAGGTGTTGTCAATCATCAAAAGATTTTCCTTACATATCCAAGAGAAAGATGAAATGGAATTGCGTCCAGTCTTTACAGAAGAAGGAATAACTTATGTGTACATTAAGGTAATGGAATAGAATCCTTCTTAAACTCTTCATTTACATTTATGACATCATTGAATAGTGCAATAACTTGATTCTCTTAGCAGTCACAAAAAAGAATTCTAATATTGCATTAATTTTAGTATTCCTTTATAAATTAGTGAATGTTTTTAAAGATTATTTTGGTGAAATAGAAGAAGAAAGTATTCGTGATAACTTTGTTGTTGTTTATGAATTATTAGATGAAACAATGGACTTTGGCTTTCCTCAAACTTGTGAATCTAAGATTCTTAGAGAGTAAGTTCCAATCCCTCATTTTCAACCTTCTAAACCGTATGATAATCTTTATTGATAATAGAGTGATCACACAAGAGAGTAATCGTATGGAAAGTGCGCCACGTCCACCAATTGCATTAACCAATGCAGTATCATGGAGATCAGAAGGAATTAAACATCGTAAAAATGAAATTTTCTTAGATGTGATTGAAAAATTAAATATTTTAGTTGCAACGAATGGTACTGTTTTACATTCAGAGATTATTGGAAGTATTCAAATGAAATCATTTTTATCTGGTATGCCAGAATTAAAATTAGGTTTAAATGATAAATTAATGTTTGAAGCAACTGGACGTTCAACAACACGTATTAAAGCCGTTGAATTAGAAGATATTAAGTTTCATCAATGTGTACGATTAGCACGCTTTGAAAACGATCGTACAATCTCTTTCATTCCACCTGATGGTGAATTTGAATTAATGTCATATCGTTTAAATACACAGGTTAAACCATTAATTTGGGTCGAAGCAGTTGTTGAACCACATTCACATTCACGTATTGAATATATGATTAAAGCAAAATCACAATTTAAAAGTCGTTCCATTGCTAATAATGTTGAAATTATTATTCCCGTCCCAAGAGATGTTGATACACCATCTTTTAAAGCATCTATTGGTACTGTCACTTATTATCCTGATCGTGATGCCATTGTATGGACAATTAAACAATTTGCTGGTTCAAAAGAATACTTAATGAGAGCACATTTTGGTTTACCATCTATTACTAGTGAAGAAGGTGGTGATTCATGGAAAAAACCAATTGAAGTCAAATTTGAAATTCCTTATTTTACTGTCTCTGGATTACAAGTCAGATATTTAAAAATTATTGAAAAATCAGGATATCAAGCATTACCATGGGTACGATATATTACAATGAATGGTAATTATCAATTAAGAATGAATTAAATGAATTTGATTTAGGAAAGGAACATTCAAGACAAGCATTAAATCATTGAAGAGAGAAAATTTAGAAGGGAGTCATAATCATCATAATCATCATAATCATCATCGTCGTCTGCTTCTTCCATATTATATCATTATCGATACTTCGAAACAATTAATTGTCTTTTTTCTCTTCACACACTTTTCATCCTCTTTAGTGTAGTTGTAGTCTTATATACCAATATATCTGAGTGATCAGAGAAAGGGTTGGATAAAATGGTTTGATTTTGTTAACATATAAAGCATAAAGCTATCACTCACGAACCTAGTGCATACATAGCCCCAAAATTGATAGAAATTGTGTGAGGAAACTTGTTCAACGCCATTCTCATCCACCTTCCATTATGTGAAGGTCTACAAACTCTTTTTGTAAGAATTTCTTGATTTCAGGGGTTGTACTTAGTTCCAAAAGATTCAGTGATCCCTCATAAGCAGCGAATAATGTCATTGCTTCAAAGATTGATCGTAAGAAATTCTTGCTATTCGCAATGCTAAGATCCACCTTCCCGCGAAATACTTCAGCTATTATAAAACCAATTAACCCCGAAAGTGCACCAACTTCGGCAGCGATAACTATTGGAACATTTTGCGCATACTCCGCGGGAAGAATAGCATCGTACGCCACCCATTTACTCACATCTTTCATAATCTCTGGTACAGAGATGAGAGGTGAGATGGCGGGATCTACTTTTGGCAAAGGTACTTCTTGGCGAAAGAGATGATTTTGTGCTTGTTTTTCTTGCTCTAAATGACTTTTTCGTTTATTTTCTCTTTTACGATCAAATGCTTTCAGAAATTCAGCCACAATAGACGCCAACACCCCAGATAATGGTCTTGAGATAAACGAAGGAATTCCCACAAAGTTTGTAACAAAGCGAATGCCACCACGAAAGCCGAAGTAAGCTGTCGTGACGGATCCTCGTAACGTTGAGTTAAAACCTTCCTGGTCATTCACAATGAGTGCACTATACTTTTCAATATTTCCACCAATAAATCCTGCAATACTTTCACTGATCACCAAAGCCAGGACTTCATCTGGCTTGGTCGGAATGGTCGCCCCTCCAATCACGCTGGCAACTTCGGTGGCATATTCAATAAGCTCGTCTGGTGTCACAACTGGAAACGGTGCTAACGGCAAAGGAGGAGGTACAAACATAAACGAATAACTCAAAACATTGAAACTCGCTATCAAAACCAAGATGAATTCAGTGAGCATCTCAAAGAAGACGAAGCGAAGTTAATCGGTATCCAATTAAACAAATGTGTATTCCGTTTTAAAGCAATTGTTCAAAACATGTTTGTCATTACATTACAATCAATCATTACTTAGATCTTCGACAAAATTTTAAGTATTACTTGCTTGATTGCATTACAATAACGAATTTTTTATTTTGATTACTGCTACTTTTCTCAAATCGAAATGAATTCACATTTTGATGATTTTTGTTACTCATTTCAATAGCTGCTAACAAGAGCTTTAATTAATAAGGAGGCGGTGTTTGTTGTGTGGGAGAAGGAGGAAGAGAAGGAGTTAAAAGGAAGAAACAGAAAGATAAAGCTTTGATAAAATTTCTTTTTCAAAGCTTCTTTTCAGATGATGCAACCGAAAACGATTTAACTACAAAAAAGAGAAAATGAGAAAGATGAAAAAAGTGCAAGAGTATTGAAACTTACCCTCTCTTCTGTAAGGTAGCGGATAACCAATCTAAACCTTCATATAAACCATCACCAGTGGTTGCACAACAAGCTTGAATAAACCATTGTCGGTGACGTAATCCATGAAGACCTAACTTATCTGTCATCTCAGCAGCACTCATGGCATTTGGAAGATCTTGTTTGTTAGCGAAAACTAACAAAATAGAATCTCTTAATTCATCTTCATTTAACATACGATGTAATTCATCACGAGCAGCATCGATACGATCTCTGTCGTTCGAGTCCACCACGAAGATAAGACCCTGAGTATTCTGGTAGTAGTGTCTCCATAATGGACGGATCTTATCCTGTCCCCCGACGTCCCACACTGTGAAGCTAATATTCTTGTATTCCACAGTTTCCACATTGAATCCAATGGTTGGGATAGTTGTAACAACTTCTCCTAATTTAAGCTTGTACAGAATGGTAGTCTATGAAAGACAGTTAGACAAGTGTCAAGAGAGATAGAGTGTCAAACAATGCATTAAACCATGTAAATGACACAATAAAACCAAATAATCAATCAAAGAATTTTTGGTTTCGGTGCAAGACCGAAGAACGGCCAAGCACAAGACATTGAGATAACATGAAAAAATCCACTTACTTTTCCGGCAGCATCCAAACCAACCATTAAGATGCGCATTTCCTTCTTGCCAAACATTCGCTCCCATATACGCGAGAAAGTAAGTCCCATTTTTTAGAGGCTTGTTTTATTCTAATGAACAAGACCGAAAAAATTAAGACAAACAATAAAATAATGATCCGTTAAATCTTCACAAAACACTTACAATTATCCAACCAAAAAAAATTCAATGAGAGGAGGATAGAATGGTAGGATTCTTCTAAGAGACAGACAAGTTGAGAAAAATTCTACTTAGTCTGTTCTTCCAAGGAAAGTTGGACGAAAAGGATCCTAATGATTAGATGAATGATATGATCGCTCTTGTCAATGCTGTTTACCCTTCTAGATCGACCTTTTAATCCCGTATTTGGATTTATTATTTTCAGTGTAAAAAGTCCACTTGTAGCTGTTGCCTGAGTGAAAGTTCTAAAAGACCCACAGACAAGAATATGGGAGCTTAAACTCAAAACTTGTGGAGAGTAGAAAAATGTCAGATTTTCGGAAAATCCTAAATATCTAAAACTCGAAAAGTCTAAAAGCCTTTACTCGGGATACAATAGACTAGAATGTATTGAGCATACCAAGTGTCGTATTAAATCCACTATCCTCTTCAGAATTTCTACAATATTAGTTATTAATGAGTGAAGTTAAGCCGAAATTTTCTCTTACCTTTGCGGTACTAATTTATCGACCAACTGATTAGAAGCAATTTTAGCCTTCTTTTTAGGCGAAGAAGTAAGCTTGTGGTTGTATTCTTCATCTTTAAGTTCGTACCATATCATGGGACGAGTGTCATTCATTCCCAAAGTATAAAGATTATTTAGATTTATCGGGCGATAATTCACTTCATCAAGATCATACTCTTCGTTCCAATGAGCAATAGAGAAATTTAAGTACTGCTCCAGAATCAAATTGAATGGAGTAAAAAAATGGACGAGTTTATCATAAACATCAATAGATAGCTCGCATTCTGGAGAATTCGAATAAAGTTGATCATCATCAAGGTCAGATTCGACACGCTCCTCTTCCGCTTCGCTATGCCGTTCAAGTTTTAGTTTATTTGAGTAAAGGTTCTTCAGAACTTTCTCGTAAGAATGAGGAGGGGCAATAAACTCAACTCTCGTATCATTCCCCTGGGATGAGTTGGGACCAATCTCTTCATACTCGATATGCAGCTCTTTAAAAACGTCTTTGATATGCGTATCGACTGCGTGGGAAGTATTGTTACCAGCTCTTCGCGGGTTCATGAACCTCTCGGTGTTGAGCACGATGATATTCTCGATTGGGAAGATATTCATATAGTAATACATTACAGGTAAATAAAATGAATGAAGAAATAGTTCTAATCCGATCTGATCTTGCTCTTTCTTTCGTTTTTGTAACTCCTCGCTAATACCACGAGAAAAATCTTGCTTCTCCATTTCAATATCACTAAGAACAAAGGAGGGATGATGATAATGCTTTAATAAAATGTCAAAATAATAAAATTCGATTATTTGATACAAATCTAACTGATTGTCTTTGTTATCATCATCATTACCCTCGGGCTTTTTGCTTTCTTCACTCTCGGATTTGTGATCCTGCCAATATAAATACTGAGAGACTAAAATCCGAAATTTCGATAAGATTGATGATGAATGATCAATAAAAGACATTAAATATCTATCCAAGTTTTCAAATCCATAAAACTCTGTTTGTTTCAGTTGATGACAAAATCTTTTCGAATGTTTCATTAGCCTATGAACAGGATTTTCGATGAGAAACAATATCTTGGCTTGAGGGTGATCCTTACGAGGCAAAAATTTAAAAATAAAGAAGGATCCAACAAGTGCGGCCTTACCTGCTTGATAAGAAAAGGAGTAAAAGGATTCGTACTGTATTGCATTGATGCATCGATAGCAATAAAAGATTCGTTGGGATCAACATAAGGGTAACAGTCAGCTCGAGAAAATGATTTGGAAAACTCTGCTGTTGTTGTTTCTCGTGAAGAAGACAATTGAAACCATTCAGGAATCGTGTACTTGGGACTGATTACATTATAACAACCATCCACATGTATTTCTGACTTGAAAAGTTCTCCCTTCGGAAATGAATGAACACTACTAAATCCCATTAATAGTCGAGGGTGCTGATGAAAATAATTCAATAAAATTTGGGACGATGAGTGCAGAAATCCTACTATAAAAATTGAAGGATTGCAAGAAAGATCATTTTCAAAATGCATCTCATCCTTTTGATTGCTACTCTCTACCTCCGTAATTTCATCTTTACCAAATGACACTTCAACAAGTCGAGAGTGAAAGGGCCCCTTTAATGATGGATATAATACATCAATCAATGAAATTTCATAATTAGTATGATTAGTTCTCAGAACGCTTTTCTTGCGAAAATAATCTCGGAGTAGAATCTTATCTTTTAGCGGCGCAGTTAATTCATTCAGTCGCCTTCGTTTCATTCGTTTGTCATGATAGCCCCTTAAATGATATTTGTGAGGTTCGATTGCTTGAGAGCTATTCCACAAATCAGAGTGAGTATCGTTGAGATGCCTAACGGTCAAATTATATCCTGTCGAAATCACGCTTTCATTAGAACTGGTGTAAGTCGTATTGGCTTCCAGACTAAAATGGACAAGAGGTGGTAATGCACTATAGTTGCTCAAACTGGAGTTAGTTTGGGCGGGGGTCATATGAAATGTGTGATTAGTTTGAGAAGATGAAATATTCAAACTAAGTGCTCCTGTTTCAGACATAACTTCAGAGTTACTACGGTTCAGTATTAAAATCGAAACGTTGAGTGGAAGTTTCGCAGAAAAGCGTTTCTCATTCCTTGAAACATTTTGAGAAATCTGCGAGGGACGAGGAGAAACTGCTTCAGAAATGGTAGCTGCATTTGAAGTGGGATTGGATTGTTCATTAGTAAATTGTTGACGCCAATATGAATGCTGCTTTTCGATCAACTGTAAAAGATATTGTGGAATAATTACGTGATCGTGGAAATATCGACAGGAGTAAAACCGCTGGTTCGTCCTTTTCCCCTCAAGAGATTGCGAGCTTTGGGAAGTAACGAAGCGATATAATTTAAATTGTCTATTCCGCGTTTCAGCAATGGATAATAAACTTCCTTTGGGATAAGGATAAAAGTGATGTTGATGATGATGAGCCTGGCTCGAAAGATGACCGTTCGCCGAGGATAGGTGTATTTGTTGCCAAGCTAAGTGTCCCAACCAAAGAATTCGAGTGTTACTATTGACAGTCCAATTATGAACTGATAAAATAGTGTGATTTGCAATCATAGGATTATCTTGAAAGGTTTCTAATAATCCAGTAACTCGGTCATGTAAAACAAGATCTTGTGGAGAAAGAGTTGACGATTCGTGTTTAATTGGAGGGTTATTAATGTCTTGAGGCAATTCGTTGGAAAAGCTATTAATTAGGAAAGAGGGTTGTTGCTCCGTTCGCAGCTTACTGTTCAGAAAGGTAGAATAAAGTGAAACCAAAGATTTGGCATTTAATTTATTCATCCTTTCTTCATTTATTCGATGTAAACATTGATCTAATGCTTCTCTTATACAGTTAGCACCATGAAAGAAGGTATCAGAATCAATACAGATTAAAAATACTTTATCCTCATGATATTTTTCCAGTAAACATTGCAAAATAATGTTTCGCTTAGTTGGAAAATAATATAAAGACGATGAATAACATTGTAATTCTTTCCAATTATCATAAAGTTTAGGATAATATATTTGAATATCATGAGAATACAATGAAGTTGAAATCTTTCTGTGTGAATGCTGGCGACGATGTTTTGATAGCATAGCTGTTGGCTTGACATGTGTGCAATAGGCATGGATGAAATATCCCTGTTAATATTCATTAAATATCAAAAGAAAACTGGAGAAGGCAGTATCAACTTTACCTGATGTATCCAGGGAGATTCCAAAGGATTAATAAAGTAAAACGAAAAATCAGAAAAGATTCCACCAGTTTTAAATAATAAAAGAGTATGTAAATATGTAACTAAATGATATGGTACAGTGGGGGAAGTATGAGGGGGAGACTTCTCCTCAGTATGAAAGTTTTGAGAATCAGGTTGCTTGTTAAAGTTCTGGGTAGTCGAGGGGACAAAACAAAGAATTTCACAGTCTTCGCAGCATGGTGTCACATAATTCTTTAAATAACCTTTGCCTAATGAAATAGTACTCTCTTGATTCCAACCCTCTCTCTGAAATAGGTTGTGGTTATGGCCTGTGGCGGTTAATTCATCCAAAGTCATGAAAGTAACTTCAATACGATATGACATCTTTCGATATTTATCAAATAACTTCGGATGAAGAAAAGCAGAAATTTTGGTATTTCTCAAATCATGAAAGGATGTGAACGATGAAAGGTCAGTTAGAAGTTGAAATTGTTGTATTGTTGGAAGGAGAGTAATGCGAATCAAAGCATTTGGAAAGTTACTTAAAATGCTCTCCAACGCTTTATATTGATGAATACTAAACTGATCTTCAGAATAAGGCCAGTATAGATAGATGATGAAAGGTGTCTCTTCTTTATCAGCACCATCATCCTTTTCTGCTCCTTCATGGATTGGGTCATGCTTTTGAACTGTTGCTGCTTCAACATCTGGTAAATGTTCAGGCATCAAGGTATGTTGATGAGTTTGATAGCGCAGAAAAGATTTCGTATGATCTTTCGAATCACTATTGTAATTAGGGTTCAGCAGAACAACATGTTTATGAGATATCAACTGCTCTTGGGAAGAAAGAAAAAAGAAAATAAAGATGGATCCAAAGATCCACCCAAGTAAGAAAGTTAATATACAGTTAGTCAGCGAGAATATTCTCATTACAGTACTTCCCAGTCTTTAGAGATTTAAAAGACATCAAAACCTCATGCACGTTGTGTTTTAATTTACGTTACATAAGATAGAATTTCTGGAAATTTGAGGGAAAAGTTATAACAATTTTCGTTCAAAATTGTTTTTTTGCTTTTCTTTTGTGCTTTGCAAACAAGTTTGATATATTGTGAGAATGTCGTCATCTGATCCTGAAGATGATATTTGTGTTATGGAGTTAATTAAACGAAGGAAGGCTGCGACTTCTACAAAGTCAGAGCCCAGTAAATCAAAGAGTCAGAATTCAAATAATTCAGTGAAAGAGAAGAAGGTAAATGGAAAAAGTAATGGCCAAAGCAAGGCGAAAGAATCAGAGACAAAGAAAAGGAAACGAAAAGATTCAGAAGATGAAGAGGAAGAATCAGAGTCGGAAGAGAGTGATTCTTCATCGTCTGAGTATGAAAGTGATGACGATGATGATAAACCTATTGGACAATTAGTCAAGAAAAGGAAACAGGAAAATAATAAAGAACTTAAAAATAAGAGCAAGACAAAAGATGAGAAGAAGGCAAAATCTTCATCTTCTTCATCTTTGAGTAAGAAGTCTACAGAGTTTTATAATGACACAAGTAAAGGAATGTTAGTACAAAGACTCCTCGTACGATGGTGGTATGTTATTGAATGGCCAAAACCTGAGGAAATCGGAAGTCCCCCACCAGGTTACGAAGCATTAGATGGCTTTCCAGGAGTTTTTATTTGTACAAGAGTAAGTTTGGCATAACTACTACTTTTTTAAACTATTTTAAACGAAACACTTTACATAGAGTGATGAATTGGGAAAGATTGTTGATTTGCGAAATAAGGAAAATTGTCCATCTTTGAAAAATCTATCCAAATGGACGAGTAGTCGGTTAAAAGAGACTTGCATACAAGCGTATGAAAAACAAATGGAAGTTTTACAGAAGTTAGGTGAAGAAGAAAGTGAAACTTACCGCAATTTAAAACAAGAGCTAAGAGAGGTTTGTGCCTAACCTTTTTTTCATTGAATGTCATGCGATTGATTCTCGTCATCATAGATTAAAGCAGTTAGCCCTGATAAAGCCGATAGAGAAGCACTGAAGTACACGTTTTAGACCTAATCGCTGATTCTGTATGAAAATCATTTCCCTCCCTCTCAAAGCAATTTAGAGCAAGCAGGAGAAAGAATTACATCAGATATGCCTATAATTTCTTTATTTTCTAATAATTATTTGATCACACCCAATTCGATCTATTATTAAATAAGAGTAAATAAAATTCCTAACGACTACGAAAGAATGATACACATCAAAAAAATATCATCAGCAGATCACACAGGATTGTGCTTTGATTGAAGCTTCTTTTGTCGGATTTTCTTCATCAAATTCATGCACCTAACAATGTTGAAAAAGGAAGTTTCAATAAGATATTTCAAGGAAGACAGCGTCTTCTTACCTGAAATAAAGCAGAAGACATGGTTTTCATGATAGGGAGCTTTCTTGATTTATCTTTATTCTCTTTTTCCCTTTCATCATTCGACATTTGTGCTCTTTCTCGTAGATAATCTTGTCTCTGCAATTGAATTCGAACCTCCTGAGGCACATCATTCACGAAATAAGAAAATAATGCCATGGTAATCAGGACAAAGTATTGAAAGCCAATGAAAAGCCACACTGATCCCCATTCAGATATGGTCAGCAAATTCATAGTAAAACATAAGATTCCAGCATTGGTTCCGACTGCAATGACAGCGGTCATTTGTAAGATCACAAGCCACGTGCCGATATCTTGAGTCCCAGTTGGTATAGATCTTCTCATATCATAAAGAAGCTTGTATCCATCGCCTCTTATCTCGACTTGGTTTCCATAGTAAGCAAGAACTGGGGCCTGTATATTAAATGTTTAGTTGAAACTAAATCAATAAATAATTATCCTTACGATCGGACATGCTGAAACAAAGAGGGTAACGAATCCAAACTGGACGAAGATTTGAGCATAATCCATGAGTACACCCAATGATGGATCATAAACTTCCAACCGTTTTTCCTAAGATAATAGATGGGCAAAAGATTTGAGGTCAACAATAGAAAGAGTACCAGTTCAATCTTTGATGGTTCGAAAACTTTGCGATTTTCTTCTATAGCCTGTCGATATTCTGCAACTTCATTATAATGTGTCACCCAATTATTGAACTTTAAAGAAACAAAATCAGAGATTTTTTCGATTGTCATTTTGGTTGCTATAATCGATTATTAGGTTGATATTAAAACGGATTAGAGTAGTTTTCGTACCTAGTAGAAGGGTAAGTTGATATGCTAATTCCACTAAACAGGGACCAGTGCAAGAGACACCAACATTACTTTTCACAAAAGCGATATAAAATAAAGAGGCGTAGGAGTTGACAAAAGAAAAGGCAAATAGTTTGCCAATCAAAGCATCATCATACTCAGTATCCGTCCTGAAAGAAGAAAGATTAATTGTTAAAAGGATACTAATATGGGCCTTACCGATGATTTTCGTTATCGTTTAATTTTATTGCAAGATCAGTATAATAGGAGTTTAAGACAACGATTTGAATTGCACTAAATATGGATACCGCTGAATTACCAGTACTCTTATTGTTGTCATCATTCACTTCTGAATTAATGTAATACTGTAATCCAAAGATTCCGGAGACACAAGCAATCACAAGTACCATCATCAAGCCAATAACAAAATATGAATACCACAATTTTCGAGCCTTCGTGCGGCTATCAAAATATTTGATTAGTTTTCCATCAATCACAGAACGTATAGGCAATCCTTTAAATTCCGGACGTTGTGACTGCTGTTGTTCGAAATCTGACATTCCCCATTCCATGGCTTTGCGTGCCTCTCGACGTTTCCAGTATTCAATCATTAACTGAGACCAAAAGGATACAAAGATACAATAAAACGGTAAACTGTAAGCAGCAAGTAAAGCATCAGAAATAGAATTGTCTAATATTGTTTCAACAAATAAATCAATAGCCACTAATAAACCCGCAAACATCAACCACCGCAACCAAGTTGTGTAATGTCCTAAGAATTCAAAATACAATGCAACTTTCTCACCTAAATATTCTTTGACTTCATCAATGGGTTGCTCCCAGGGTTGTATTTTCCAATTCAGCCAGTGTTTCTTTAATTCTTCTCGGGCAACTTCATCATGTAAAGGAAAGTAAGCTAACACAGACGATTCTTCATCACAATTCCCATCATTTAGCAATTTTCGAAGATTTAACGAACAGCATCCTTCTTCATCGGACGTAATAAGATCTAACAGAAGCTTAATTCGAACAAGAGAAGAAAAAGGGTGAGACAGTCTTTCAGCGTTCGCAAACAACGCAGAATTTTCTACAAGTACACATTAGCGAAGCAAAAGATGAAGGTTCAGCTCTAACCTTGGTCATAAGGACCATAAATGTATTGATAAGGTGCCAATGAGGTAATATCAGGATCATCTGCGATCGGGGTACCCTTATGGTCAACAAACTTCTGCAAATATGAACTATCGTATAACATTGGAAAACCACTCGCGGTTGCATGCTCTTTCAGTCTCTGAAGCGAAGCACGAATTTTAATATAGATCTCATCATTATCACCTGATTGGAAGCAATACGTTTGCAGACCAGCACTGTACAATCGCTCCATCATATCTTCAAAAGTTACCTTATTTGAGTTGATTTCCTTCACCTTTCCAGATATTGGGAAATCCACCTTGATACTACTCATCCTACGACTGACTTGCGACTCTAAATCTCTTTCTTCAGCTTCCTTCTGCTTATAGTAAGCAGGATTGGGAACAACGATACAAATATCCCAAGAATATCCATCTTGGTCAAGATTATCCTTGCTAATGGATCTTTCATTTAGCTTCCTATCTGATCGTACAATCTGCATTCGAGTGGGAATGGACTTCTCACTCTTCGACATTGATTGTTTTGAGTGAGGTGGAGAGAGATCACCTTTTGGCAGGTATTCATTGATACTTGATCTAGCCTTTTCATTCCTTTTCTCTGATGATCGAGATTGCATTGGAAGAAAATCATGTTCTAAAAGTGTTTGTGAAAATTCTTGTTTTTTCTTTGCATTCGTTCGTTTCGGTAATATCTTCTTCATAATCAAGTAGAAATCGTATTTGATTTTTGATCAAACACAATTCCTACTCTCGTTACATCCATTTTCGACCAATTCTTCAATCACTGGTGAGAATCAAAGCCTAATTTTGAAATCTGTAATCTTCAAACAGTTTTTGCTTTCAAAATTTGTGAAACCTTCGATAGAAGAGATAGAAGTTCTACTTTTCTTTGAATTTTCTAAAACTAATATTTCTCTTTGAAAGAACATGAAAATTAGGAGATTCGATTAAACTCAAGTTAGAATGTGAGTATGGAGTCTTCATTTTGCTAATTTGCTTTGTGTGGGGAAATCTGGAAAAGGAGTTCACAACAACAATGTTCCATAAATAGTACTGTTCTTATTGATTTAGACTGATTCAAAGAACTTTTCATTCATCTTATTTTCTTATGGTGATTATATTTTTTGCATTTTTTGTTTTGGGGAGAGTGCTGGTATCGGGAATGTTTGATGGTTCTGAGTTTGACTGTAAATCATCCTATTTTTGGATGCATGTTCCTAAGACCTCTTCCACTTTTTGCTTGACTTTACAGCATATTTGTTGTACGGAAGAATATGAAAGTATTGTTGAAGGACTCACTTATGATAGTATTTTAGAGAATCAAATCCTTCAACCGAATGAAAAACACTTCCAAATTGACTTACGTTATGGTTGTGCGTTTGTCTCGCATCGAGTTCGTGGCTCTTCGCTGACGAAATGTCGAAGCCTTCGAGGAAATTATCATCGACCCATTCCGAAGACTTTTGATACACAGCATTTTGCTGCCATCACTTTCCTGCGAGAGCCAAAATCACGTTTAATATCTGCTTTCCTTGATGCAAGTCATCACGAGGGAATGGACTCTAAAGATTTTCTTATCCTAAAAGAAAAGATGTATCCTACTGCAGAATCTGAAGATACAGACTCAGTAGAACGTTTAGTCCATGCAGCAAGACTCTATGCACAAGAACCAGCGTTTCTCGGATGTCAAACGAAAATGGTCTTAGGCTATCAGTGCGGTGATACGAAATTTATATTACCGAGAGTTATTAATCAAACTATAATATCAGAAGCAGTCGATCGATTGCGTCAATTTTACTTTGTTGGAATATTCGAGCAATATTCGCTCAGTGTTCATTTGTTTTATCGAATGATAGCAAAGAAGAATGGTAATGATACAACTTTAATTCCTTCAATATTAGAAATTCTACCAACTAGGAAAGGAGATCATACCAAAGCGTCTATTGTTGATAAGTACCTAGCAAACTATACTGACCCTTATGACTCCATCCTGTACAAAGAAGGTTTAAAATTATTTAATGATCGAATTGATAAGTTTCATATAGATTTCAATTCATTCCCTCCACCATCTTCCTCGCTCTGATTGTGAAATGTTTTGATCATAGTTTTCTCCGATAAATTTCTATCATTCGTTCTGATAAATTTCTCTTTCATAATTGTTCCTCTTGTTTTGTTCCTCTTCTTGATTTTTTTTTTTTGTTTCTGTTCTTCTATTTTTTGTTTCTTTCATTTAAATATCAATTTGTGATAACGATCTTACCTTTCCTCCACAATGCAATGAAGAGTCATTCCCACTACCTAAAAATTTCAATGTTCCCAAAAAATTATTTCTCTTTCCATAGTTATTAATATTTATCAACAATTCAGTTTGTATTTCAACTCAACTAAGATATAATATTAAATTTCTTTTTAAAGTAAGGGAAATAATCTAATGTTTAGAATATTAGGAATGGACGGCTCAAGCGCATATGGATGAATAAACGCACGAGACGAAAGGAGTTCTATGAGGGTGAAATTTATCCTACTTTATTAAATATAAACAAAATTGCTTCAATAAAAGAACTTGTCACAGAAATGACTATGATACCGTTTACTGCCAAACTTTCACAGAGCGAATAGCAAGTGCAGAACCTTCGCCCGCAAGATCCCACGTCTTAACAATAGAATCTAAGGCATTATTGAATTGCTGTGCAGCATTATTGGTTGCGTCAACCCAAGGCTTGCCGCCCTGACCGTCTGGGAAATAGCCGCTCACACCGCCAACAGCAACATTAAAGATTAAGTAAAACTTTTGATCAAAAGGAGCATTATTTGGTTGGCCTTGCCATGGATTGTGCAAGTTAGCATTCTTTGACCAACCACCTAATTCCCAGAATGAACTATTAATTGCAAGGTTTAAGACACGATTGGAATCATTGTCTATGTAAGTGTAAATTTCCTTTTCGTTCCAAACTAACCCATAAGTATGGAAATCGTCATTCAAAGTAGTTCCATCATTTAAACAGTAGTCGTTATGAGTTAATTCGTAAGGATCATCAGGCCAAAATGGTCCCCAGTGCAAGGTTGAACCAAAGCAGTTCACACCTTTAGCAGGGTAGGAAGCATCATTACCTCTTGATTCCATCAAATCAATCTCACCAGATGCTGGCCAAAGTCCATAAGCTTGATCCTCAGGTAATAACCAAATTGCAGGCCAGATCCAATCACCTTTTGGGAGTTTGGCCTCAACTTCCAAGCGACCATATTTGAATGAGAAAGTGCCCGCAGTTCTCAAACGAGCGGATTGAATAGGGTTAATAACATTTGTGCCACCAGAGCTACGAGAGCAGCCGTAAAAAGCATTGGAGGTACAGGTATCAGCAGGAGTGCCTCCCCAAATGTCTAAAGTGGTTGGGATGTTGCCAGCAACTTGCTCTTTACCAATGCGGTCTGCTGTTAGGGTTGGCTTCAAGTATAAAACCCCATCCCGAACAAATGAATTTGTACGATTGTTGATGTAGTACTCAAATTCCCAGTTTCCACCGCCGCCCATGGTCTAAACAAATGGTTTTGAGAGCAATGGGAGCGATCCTTCATGAGCTTACCAATTCGTGTTTCCAGAGGGAAAAATCAATTCCTTTCGACCAATCTTCATTGAAGATCAGGTTCTCTGCGGAGACTGCGACAAAGAAAGTAGCAACTAAAAATAAACAACAGATCATTTTCAATTCAAGTCTCTGTTTTTTTTTTGTTTGTTTGTTGTGTTGAAGAAGAAAATCGAGTTTTTCAAAAAATCAGATGTTGAAAAGTGAAATATTTTTTCTGAGCAGCGCCTCAAAAAGAAAATAGAAAAACAGCCTTGTTAGTAAGTCTTACTTTAACCTTGAGTATTCCGAACTCGCTCCATGCAAGTAACAAAGAAGTTTTCATAACCATACTCCAAAAATTCTACAATATACAAGAACTAAAAGTTTTGGTCTTCCAGATATCAAACGTCTTATCGGAGAGAAAGGATTTAGTTGTCTATGGCTTCTTTCCTTATCTCAGAATCTGAGGTGCGAACACTAAGCCCTTAGCTTTGACGTTTCTTGATCAGCTCTGAAGCTATTGAGACGAATAAGGAGAATAATTTACAAGATAAAATCGTATTTTAAATTCGAAAAAACATCGCAATTCTGGAGGATTTTCAACAGATTTTCTACTTTCTTCATCGTTTTTTGCGCGAAATCAATCGTTTCGTTTCGCTTTGAATGAGTCTTTCCCTTCATTACAAACAAACTCAGAAAAACGCGACAATATTGATCTCGTCGAAATAAATCGAATAACTGAAGCCATCTTCTACATTTTGTTTCAGCATTCGACAAGTTCAATCCACACAGATACTTTTGAGTGTTGCTGAATCGTCGACGGTCAAGCTCTCGAAGACATGCATCTTCTCACATTTTATTTACTGATAATAACATTGAGCTTGATCTTAGGCGATGGTCCCAATTATGCTCAGCATGGTACGTCTACTTGAACTCCTATCTTTGAAG